>Ga0070708_100000403_pt1 | contig 32512 bp, 26 predicted proteins | sample KBSK5503metaG_FD_65469 | JGI IMG/M metagenome (GOLD analysis project Ga0070708, IMG submission 65469) | Corn, switchgrass and miscanthus rhizosphere microbial communities from Kellogg Biological Station, Michigan, USA - KBS K5-50-3 metaG | ecosystem: Host-associated > Plants > Roots >... | reverse complement strand
CGCGATCGCCTTGGCCATGTCCAGCGAGGCGCCGCCCCCTACGCCCAGCACGCTGTCCGCCTTGGCGGCCCGGAAGGCCTCGATGCCGCGCAAGGCGTCGGCGTCCGTGGGGTTGGGATCGAACTCGCTGAAGACCTGCGCCTCGATCCCCGCTTGCTGCAGCAGGGGCGTGACGAAGCGCAACAGACCCGCCTGGAGGATGCCCTTGTCCGTGACCAGCAGCGGACGCGACGCGCCTGCGCGCTTGAGCTCGGCGGGCAGCTCCCGGATCGCGCCCTGGCCGTAGACGATGCGGGTGGGAAAGCTCATCACGCTCGGCATGTGCGCCTCTCAGATGATCTCGAAATAACGTTCCAGCTCCCAGCGGGTCACGGCGCTGTCGAACTGCCGGCACTCCCACTCGCGCGTCCGGACGTAATGGTCCACGAACGGCGCGCCCAGCAGCTCTCGCGCTTCCTTCGATTCGGCCAGCCGCGCGGTGGCTTCCCGCAGCGAGGCGGGAAGCGGCGGGGCCTTGGCGTCGTAGCCGTTCCCCTGCGTCTCGGGCGGAAGGGGCAGCTCGCGCTCGATGCCGTAGAGACCGCTGGCCACCGAGGCGGCCATGGCGATGTACGGGTTCATGTCGGCGGCGGCGAAGCGGTACTCGACGCGAGTGGAGGCCGGCGAGCCCGGGATCACCCGCAGCGCGGTGGTGCGGTTGTCGACGCCCCAGGTGGCCATGGTCGGAGACCAGGCGCCGCGCACCATGCGCTTGTAGGAGTTCACGGTCGGGGCGATCAGGGCGGTGAAGGCGGGCATCAGCGTCACCTGGCCGGCCACGAAATGCTGCATGATCTTGCTCATCCCGCGCGGGCTGCGGGGATCGAGGAAGACGGGCTCGCCCGCGGTGGTCCAGAGCGACTGATGCAAATGGCCGCTGCAGCCGGGAAGCTCCTTGTTCCACTTGGCCATGAAGCAGGGCATGACTCCGTGGCGCGCGCAGATCTCCTTGGTGGCGGTCTTGAAGAGCGCGGCCTTGTCGGCGGCGCGGAGCAGGGCGTCGTAGCGGAGCGCCGCCTCGTACACTCCGGGGCCGGTTTCGGTGTGGAAGCCTTCCACCTCGACGTCGAACGCGGCCAGCTTGTCCTGCAGGTCGTGCACCAGCGGGGCGTTCTCGGAGGCGCGGAGCCAGGAGTACCCGAACATGCCGGGCGAGAGCGGCGTCAGGTTCTGGTAGCCCTTTGCCCGCACCGACTCGGGGGTCTCCTTGAAGAGGAAGAACTCGTACTCGGAAGCGCACTTCACCGCGAACCCCATGGAGCGCGCTTTCTGCTCGACCTGCTGCAGCACGCCGCGCGGCGAGACCGGAACGTCGAAGTCGAGGAGGAAGGCCGCGGTGCCCTCTTCCCAAGGAATGCGGCGGTAGGTGGCGAGATCCACGGTGGCGTGCACGTCGGGGTAGCCGCTGTGCCAGCCGGTGACGGTGGCGTTGTCGTACAGCACGTCCCCGCTGTCCCACCCGAAGATGACGTCGCAGAAGCCCAGGCCCGAGTCGGCCACGCTCCAGAACTTGTCCAAAGACACGTACTTGCCGCGCAACACGCCATCTACGTCGAAGCCGCCCAGCTTCACCTTGCGGATCCCGTGCTTGCGGAATTCGTCGCGCAGGTGGTCGAGCTGCCCTGCCCGCGTCTTGGCGGTGTCCATGGGACACGAGCGTGGAGGCTGCGGCGCTGCGCGTCAAGGCCGGCCGGGTTAGATTGTGCCGAGGATGCGGAGCAGCCTGTCCAATGCGCGACTCCTGGTCGTCCAGACCGGGACGACGCATCTCCATGGAGACTACCCGCGCTGGTTCGAGCGCGCCTTGGGGATGGAGCTGCCGGTGATCCGGGCGCACGCGGGCGAGGCGCTGTTCCCGGCGCTGGAGCGCCTGCACCCGCGCGGGATCATCGTGACCGGCTCACCCCTCAGCGTCACCGAACAGGCGCCGTGGATGCCGCGGCTGGGCGAGGATCTGCTGCGGGTCGGAGAGCGCGGCACGCCCGTCCTGGGGGTCTGCTTCGGGCATCAGCTCCTGGCGCGCGCAGCGGGGGGCGGAGTCGTCCTGAACCCGCGGGGCCGCGAGATCGGAACCGTCCGCGTCCAGCTGACGGAGGCCGGCAGGAAGGACCCGCTCTTCGCGCCCTGGGTCAACGGCCGCGACGTCGAAGTGCAGGCGACGCACGTCGACGCGGTCGATCCGCTGCCGCCCGGAGCCACCGTGCTGGCGTCCAACGAGAACACGGCGGCGCAGGCGTTCCGGCTCTCCGAGACGGTGGCAGGGGTGCAATTCCATCCGGAGCTATGGGCCGAAGCGCTCCTCGACCTGATCGCTTCCCGCCGCGACATGCTGGCCGCGGAGGGAATGGACGCGACCGCGCTCGCGAATGACGTGCACGAAGTGCAGGCAGCTGCGCTGCTCCGCGCCTTCGCCGCCCAATCCCAGCATTCCTAGAGATTTCAGGAGATCTCGGGACTTTCGTCGGAGATCCGGGACACAATACGCAACTCCGTCTGTGGAGCGCCCTCCTCCGCTCCCTGCCTAGCAGGTGTTACCCATGTGCCCAGTTTGCCCTGTTACCGATGTACCCGGTCTGCACCGCAACGGGTTCGACGGAGAGTTGCGTATTGTGTCCCCGAACTCGGACTTCAGTCGGAGAGGGCGGCGATGCATTCGTCGAGGCGCTCGCGAAACTCGTCGGCGCCGCCGATGAATTGCAGGCCGGCGCCGGCGACACGGCCGGTGGCTCGGGCCCGATCCGGAGTGAGGGAGTGCACGACTTCGGCCTTGGTCTTGACCGGGGGCTTGCCGTCGGGAAGCTGGATGGAGAGCTCGACCACTTCGCGCAGCGCGGGGGGATTGTCGGTGGCGATGAAGATGCCGCCCCGGCTGATGTTCTCGGAATAGGCGATGAGGAAGTCCCGGGCGCTGGTCCAGCCCACGCGGAAGCGGGCCGGGACGCGGGCGTAGGTGCGAGCGACGCCACCGGTCGCATCCGCCGCAGGGGGACGGGCCACGCCCTCGGTCCCGCGGGAGCGAAGCAGCGAGTCGAGGGAGGCGCGGGCTTCGTTCGAGAGATCTTCGAAGCGGACCCAGAATCCGCGCTCGCCCTTCCCGGCATCGCCGAGCGGCGCAACGATCCCATTGGCATTCACCGGCCGGGGAGACCCCGGCAACGAAAGCGCCAGCGTCACCCGCGCCCCTTCCTTGGGCGGCACCAGCGACCGGATGAACACCCCGTCCGCGCCGATCCGGCTGGTCGTGGTCTGCATGGAGAGCCCACCTCCGGAGAACCCGACGGGGACGACGAGCGGGATGGTGGGGGGCATGAGCGGGTGGTCAGAGTAGCACGGGGATTTCGCTTTGCAGCTCCATGCCCGAAGGGTGCGCCGCGCACCGGATGGCGCCGAGGCGCACCCCGGCCGCGGCCGCGCGTCGGAGCGCGCGGGCGAAGGCCGGGTCGATGTCGTCGTCAGCGGCCACCGCGCGCACGTCCGCCCGCTGCGCGCAGAGCACGACCGCGCACTTCCGTCCCCGGCGCGCGAGCCGGGAGAGGAGAGCCAGATGGCGCAGCCCGCGCAGCGTCGGGGCGTCGGGGAAGAGCGCCACACCGTCGCGCGCGGCGCCCACGGACTTCACCTCGCAGAGCACGTCGCCAGGCTGCAGGAGAAGGTCGATCCGGCTCGAGCCGACGGTGAGCTCCCGCCGCGCCACGGCCAGTCCCCAGGGGAGCACCTCGCGGTCCAGCGCGGCGGCCACCAGCCGCGGCGCGCCGGCAGGATCGAGCGAGACCCAGGTGCCCGTTCCCGACCGGGCGAGCAGCGCGGTATAGCGGGTCCTGCGCAACGGGCCGCGTGCCGCCACCAACGCCACCTCTCGCCCGGGAACGAGCAGATCGAGGCAGCGGCCGCGGTCGGGAACGTGCGCCTCGACGCTGCGCCGGCCGAGCTTGCAGAGTGCGAGAAAGCGATTGGGCCGCGCGATGAGGACGGCCGGGCGGGCGGTTCCCGGCCATCGGTGCGGAATCAGCACTGGCGTTGAATAACCTTCCTGCGACCGCCCCGGCAAAGTCATCTTCGTGGACAGAGCCGCACCGCTTTGGTACCGACACGGCCCTTGGAACTGATCCGACTGGAACGCGCGGTCATCGGGTACCGGACTCCGCTGCTGCCGCCGATCGACCTCGCCGTGCGCGCCGGAAGCACGCTGGGGGTGCTCGGTCCGAACGGCGCGGGGAAGACCGCCCTGCTCAAATCGATGCTCGGGCTCCTCCCGCTGCTCGGCGGCCGCCGCATGCTTCCGCTCGGCCGGCCGCCGCGCGTCGGCTACGTCCCCCAGCGCGATCGGCTGGACATGAGCTGGCCGCTCAGCGTGCTCGACGTCGTGCTGATGGGACGGGCGCCGCGGGTTGGCCCCGTCCGGCGCTATACGGCGCGCGACCGCAAGGCGGCCTGCGACGCCCTCTCCGAGATCGGCGTCGGCGACCTGGCCAGCCGCCCGCTCTACGCGCTCTCCGGCGGGCAGCACCAGAAGGTCCTCGTCGCCCGCGCGCTGGCGGCCGATCCCGAGTTGCTGGTCCTGGACGAGCCGACCAGCGCGATGGACCCCGCCGCGGAACGCGTCCTGCTCGACCTCGTCGCCCGGCTGAAATCGGCGCACAACTTGAGCGTGGTCCTCGTCACCCACCAGCTGACCGCCATTCCCGGCTTCGCCACCGACGTGGCGCTCGTCGATCGCGAGCGCGGTCTGTTCGAGGTTGGGCCCGCCGAACAGATGCTCGATCCGCAGAAGCTCGGCAGGCTGTATGGCCGCGAGGTGCGGGTGGCGAAGGTTGGAGACACGGTGGCGATCGTCATCGGTGAAGGGATGCCCAATTGAGCGACTTCGCGGATTTCTGGGCCGGCCGCGATCTGTGGCGCGAGCCGCTCATCGCCGGGGTGCTGGCGGGCGGGATCCTCGGCTACATCGGGGTGTTCGTCGTCCTCAAGCGGATGGTCTTCGTCTCCGCCGCCCTGAGCGAGATCTCCGGCGTGGGCGTGGCGTTCGCGTTCTGGCTCGGGGCGGTCCTCGGCATCGACCCGCACCGGCACGGCACGGTTCCGCTGCTGCTCGAGCCGACCTGGTTCTCGCTGGTCTTCGCCTGCCTCGCCGCCGCGCTGTTCTCGACGCGGCCGGGACATCGCAAGCTCGCTCCCGAGACCATCGTCGGCCTCGGGTACATCATCTCCAGCGCGCTGGTGCTCGCCATCCTGAACAGCCCCCGCATCGTGCAGGAGGCGCACGCGGTGGGGGACATCCTCTTCGGCAACGCCGTGACGGTCCCGCGCAGGCAGATCGAGGCGCTGGCCATCGCGGCGCTCGGCGCGGTTGCGGCGCATGCGCTCTTCTTCAAGGAGCTGCTCTTCGTCAGCTACGACCCGGAGACCGCGATGGTCCAGGGCGTGGGCGTCATCCGCTACGAGCTGCTGCTCAATCTGGCGACGGCGATGGTGATCTCCGTCGCGACCCGCGCGGTCGGCGCTCTCCCCGTCTTCGCGTTCAGCGTCATCCCGGCGGCGGCCGCGCTGATGCTCACGGATCGCATGCGGGTGACCATCGCGCTGGCGGTGGTCTTCGGCGTCGTGTCGGCCGCGGTCGGGTATTACGTGAGTTGGGTAGCACAGTTGCCCACCGGCGCCAGCATGGTGGTGGTCGCTTCGGCTTTCCTCCTCCCCGGTCTGGTGAAGATTCTCCCGCGCACGTCGGTCTGAGGGCTCATGAAACTCGCTCTGCTGTTCCTGGCCGTTGCTCTTCCCGCCGCGGCACAGCAGTCGGACGGGGGCGTACCGGACGATCTGCAAAAGGAATTGGAGAAGGCCCTCCAGGCGGACAAGGCCGCGGCGGCCCAAGGAGGACAGCCGGCCCCTCCCGCCGCGGTCGCGCAATCGACTGGCAGCGCGCCACAGACGCTCTTGCGGGGCGCGCAGTCGCTGAACCCGGACTTCAGCGTCATCCTCGACGCGGACGTCGGTTATCAGCGTCGCGCGCCGCAGCTCCTCAGCGGCGACGACCCCGATCTCAAGGCCGAGGCGGCGCGCCACGCGCTGGGATTCACGGCGCAGGAGGTGGAGCTCGCCTTCTCCGCCATCGTCGACCCGTACTTCAAGGGCGAGGTGTATCTCACGATCCCGAACCTGGAAGGGATCGAGGTGGAGGAAGCGTTCGCCACCACGACGAGCCTGCCCTGGAACCTCCAGATCAAGGCCGGCAGCTTCCGCAGCGCCTTCGGGCGCCAGAACGGGCAGCACCTGCACATGCAGGACTTCACCCGTCGCCCGCTCATCAACGCCGCGTTCCTGGGCGCCGACGGAATGCGCGGACCCGGAGTGCAGGTGAGCTGGCTCACGCCGTTGCCCTTCTTCCTCACCATCGCGGGGGAGGCATTCTCGCTCCGCGGAGATCCCGCCGACCTGTCGCAAGCGACTCCCCAGACCGTCCCCAGCTTCGGCGGGGACGGAAGCTCGCACCCGACGCTGGCGGCGGAAGCGAAGGCTTTCTTTCCGGTGAGCGAGACCTGGTCGCTCACGTCCGGGCTCAACTTCGCCTCGGGAAGATCGACCGGTCTCCTTCTCGCGGACGGAACTCCGGTCGGGGCCGGCCGCGACTCGCAATTGTACGGCGCCGACGTCTACCTGAAATGGAAGCCGGTCAACGTGGCGCAGGGCTACGAGTCCCTGGCATTCCAGGCGGAGGCGATCTTCCGCCACCTGAGCGGCGGCGACGGGATCCAGGACGAGTGGGACGGGGGCGCGTACGCGCAGATCGTCGCCCAGTTCGCGCGCCGCTGGTTTCTGGGCATCCGCGGCGACCTGGTCGGCATTCCTTCCAGCACCGTGCTGCCGCGGACCCAACGCATCGGCGGAAGCCTGACGTTCCAGGGCAGCGAGTTCTCGCGGGTGCGCCTGTACGCCGAGGCGGAACATGCGGACAACTCGTCCGCCCTCCTGCCTCAGGTCAATCCGCAGTGGGCGCCCGCCGTCTTCCTCCAGCTCGAATACTCCATCGGCGCCCACGGCGCCCATCCGTACTGAATTCCGCTCCCTGGCGGAGGTCGAATCGTCATGCTCGCATTGCTCGCCGTCCTGCAGATCGTCTCCTCCATCCCCACGCTGGGGTCGCTGGCGAAGGAGGTGGGCGGAAACCGCGTCAACGTGGAGTCGCTGGGGAAGGGTTACCAGGACCCGCACTTCATCGAGCCCAAGCCGAATCTCATGCTGGTGCTGAACCGGGCCGATCTCTTGCTGTACGTCGGGCTCGAGCTGGAGATCGGCTGGCTGCCGCCGCTGGTGCTCGGCTCGCGCAATCCGAGGATCCAGCCCGGCGAGCTGGGCAATCTCGACTGCTCGCGCGCCATCCCCGTGCTCGACGTTCCCACCACCAAGGTGGACCGCTCGATGGGCGACATCCACCCGCAGGGCAACCCGCATTACTGGCTGCCGCCGGGCAACGCGAAGATCATCGCCCGCGAGATCGCGCAGCGACTCGAGGAGCTCGATCCGGAGGGCCGCGGCGATTACGAGAAGAACCTGGCCGCGTTCAACGCGCGCGTCGACGCGAAAGCCCGGCAGTGGGAGTCCGCGACCCGGAAGCTGAGGGGCGCGCGGATCGCCACGTACCACAAGAGCTGGAGCTACGTCTCACAGTGGCTGGGGCTCGAGGAGATTGGATACGTCGAGCCCAAGCCCGGGATCCCGCCCGATCCGCAGCACCTGGCGCGGCTGATCGCGCTGATGAAGGAGAAGCAGTCGAAGCTGCTGCTGATGGAGGATTTCTACAACCGGAGCGTCGCCGCGCTGGTCGCGCAGAAGGCGGGCGCGAAGCTGCTCGTCCTGCCGACCGACGTCGGCGCCACGCCGGAGATCAAGGACTGGTTCACCCTGGCCGACGCGGTGGTGAGGACGCTCTCGTCGTCCGCGCCGGGATCGGGGTAGATTCCCCGCGTGCTGCTCAAGCTCGCGCTCTGGCAAGACGTGCACGAGTACCTGGAGCGGAGACGCGACGTCGTCATTCCGCTGGGCGGGACCGAGCAGCACGGCCCCTCGGGGCCGCTGGGCACCGACGTGATCGTCGCCGAAGAGCTGGCGAACGAATTGGGCCAGGAGCGCAACGCGGCCGTGGCTCCGGTGGTCCCGTACGGCGTCTCGCACGTGCACGGAGCGTTCCCCGGCACCATCTCGCTCAAGCCCGCCACCGTTCTGGCCGTGGTGACCGATGCGGTGGAGAGCCTCGCCGCGCAAGGATTCCGCCGCTTCCTCCTCGTCAACGCGCATCACGGCAGCAGGGCCATCCTCCAGGCCGCTTGCGCGCAGGTGCACGCGGCGATTCCGGGCTCGCGCTGCCTTTCGGTCGACTGGTGGGACCTGCCGGAAGTGCGCAGCGTCGTCCTGGAGATGTTCGGAGCGCGCGAGGGGCATCACGCCACGCCCAGCGAGCTGTCGGTGGTGCGCCGGTTCTATCCGCGCTCCGTGATCGATCTTCCGGAGATGGAGCGGTTCGAGCCCGTGCCCGAGCCGGTCAGCTGGGGCGCGGAGGATTTTCGCCAGCGTTATCCCGACGGGCGGGTCGGCAGCGATCCGGGGCTCTCGAATGCCGCCGCGGGCGACCGCATCTTCGCGGCGGCTTCCCGGGGGTTGGTCGAGGTCCACCGCAGGCTCGTCGAAGACCCGTGAGAGCGGTTCAAACGGTTGAACGCGACCTACGACGGACATCCGCATCGGGGCGGCGCCTGGACTCCATTCAGCAATGTTGAGCCGAACTCGTCCCGGGACGAGTTCAATCGTGAACGTGGGGCGCGGGTGATTCAACTCGAGTCGGTACCAAGCAGCCGCTGCAGGTATCGCTTCGGATCCATCAGAAACGCCCGCGTGAGCGAGTAGTGCTCGGTGTTTTCGTATTCGACGTGTGTGATTCCGTCAGGTCCCAAGGCGTAAATCGTCGCGTGTGGGTAAGCGAGGATGATGGGCGAATGCGTCGCGATGAGGAACTGTGAGTGGCCGCGGCGCGCCAACTCGTCGAGGCGAACGAGGAAAGCGAGCTGGCGCTGGGGCGAAAGCGCGGCTTCAGGTTCATCGAGGACGTAAAGTCCTTCGGCCGAGAAACGATTCTGGACCAGCGCCAGGAATGACTCGCCATGCGACTGCTCGTGCAGGGAACGGGGCCCGTACGAGACTCCCACACCCAGCCGCTCGATCTCAGTCGCTACGTTGAAGAGGCTTTCCGCGCGCAGGAAGAAACCCGTCCGCGGCCGGCGCACGCCACGCACGAGCCGAAGAGCTTTGTGCAAGTCCGATTCTGAAGGCCTCGTCGCGAACTTGAAATTCTGGCTGCCGCCCTCCGGGTTGAAGCCCGCGGCGACTGCAATGGCTTCGATCAGCGTGGACTTCCCGCTGCCGTTCTCTCCGACCAAGAAGGTGACCCTCGGATTGAGGTCAAGCGCCTGGAGCGAGCGCACGGCGGGAATCGAAAATGGGTACCGATCGAAGTCATCGACCTTTTCGCGCTGCAGGGAAATGGCGCGAATGAATGCGTCGATCTTCCTCAGCGCAGCACCCGCATCAGGACGCCGATCAGGACGCCGAGAGCCACCAGCGCGACGATGATCGAGCCATACCCGACCAGCGCTTGCCGGAACGTGGGGGGAGGCGGCTCGTCCGCGGGCGGGGGCGGATGATGCTCGACGATCTTCTTCTCCGGCGGCTCGGTCACCCGTTGCTCCTCTGCGGCTCGTCGCTCCCGGTGGGAGCCGGGGCCGGGGCCGCTTCCTGCTCCGCCAGCCAGCGGCCGAGGTGATGTTGCGCAAGGAGCGCGAAGAGCGGGTTCTCCGGGGCGATCATCTCGTAGACGCCGAGGCCGCCCTGCTTCTCGAAGCCGCGGAACAGCGCCCGGCCGACGAAGACGAACAGTTGCTCCAGCTCCTTTGCGGACGACACCGCCAGCACCATCCGCAGCACGCTGCCGGGAAAGACGAACTTCTCCCGCAGCGGCGGGGCGAGCTGGGCCACCTGGACGTCCCGGCGGAGGAAGACGAGCTCGCCCTTTCGCGCCGCGATGTATGCGCGCAGCGCGTCCTCGGAGATCGCGGCGCCGCCGTTGTAGATGTCCCCGCGGTCCTCGTGCATCCCCTCCGAGGCGAGGCGGCCGACGAAGTCGCGGACCACGCCGCTCAGCACCGTCTCGGCTCCATCCAGATCGCCGCCGGCCAGGCTGCGGCGCACCGCGACCGCCACGTCCTCGGGAACGGACATGGACAGGGGTTGCGAGACGGCCACGTGAAGGGGACAGACGAGCCCCGGCTTCCCCAAGCGAGCGCGCTCCCTGGCCAGCGCGGCCTCCACCCGGGCGCGCACTCCTCCGTTGCGCGCCGTGCCGCGGGCGCTCTCGTTGATCTTCTCCGCGATCGACACCTTGATCTGCCCGAAGATGTGATCCTCGAACGTGGCTACTTCCGGCGCGGCGCCATACGAGACGAAGATGCCGGCCTCCAGCTTCTCCCCAGTCGCCAGGGCGATCTCGCCGGCGCGCTCGTCGTCCAGCCGGGCCATCTCCGTTTGCAGCGCCCGCAAGCGCGACGACGGGTCCTCGCCGGACGCGGGATCGGCGACTCCGCGGCGCTGCGCTTCCTGAGCCGCCGTCACCGCCGCCGCGAGCTGCTGCCGGCGGGCGCGGAACTTCTCCTCGATGTTGGCGATCACGTTCGCCACGGCATCGCGCGACCCCTCCTTGTCCAGCCGGCGCGCATAGCTCCCCAGCGCGGAGCGGATGTCCTCGGCGAGCTGGAGCAGCGCGACGATGTCGCCGGAAAAGCTGACCGCGTCGCCGAGCAAGTTGTTCAAGTAGATCCCCCCCTTGTCAGCCAGGTGCGCGGCGCCCTGCGCGTGGCGCGCCGCCGCGGTGAGGATGGGGCCGTAGAACTCCCGCGAGAGGAAGTCGGCGACCACGGTCTCCTTGAGGAACGCGGTCCGCTTGGTGAAGTCCTTCATGTCGCAGAAGAGGTGCCCCATCTGCTGCGCGCGGCTGCGCGTCATCAGGAAAGGCCGCTCGTCCAGGGCGAAGCGGTAGAGCTTGCCGGCCTCGTGCTCCGTCGTCACTCCGCCCTCGCGCTCGCCCTCCATCCGGTGGACGAGCTGCGCCTCGGCCTGCGCGACGCCCGCGTCCATCGCCAGGTCGACGGCCAGCGCGGTCACGGCCGTCATCCAGGTCTTCACCACCTCGTCCGGCTGGATGAAGGAGGCCGGCTCGTCGTCCTTCCACTCCTTGGCCCAGACCCGGATGGACTCGAGCAGCTCGCGCGCCGGATCGGCCGTCGCCGCCTTGGCGGCTCCCTTCGCTTTCTCCTGCAGCTCCTTGCGGGAAGCGGGCGCCGCGAGGATGCGCTCGAGGACGGTGGGCGACTGGTAGAGCTGCGCAGGCGACTGCCCGTCGACGGTGAAGGGCGGCACGCGGCCGTGCTCCGCCATCCGCGCCAGCGCGAGCAGGTCGGCGCGCATCCGCGCCAACGCGACCTGGCGTGAAGCCTTGCGCATCGCTTCCTTCGAGCCCGCGAGGTCGGCTGCGATCTCCCGGGCGACCACCTCGGGCGCCGCGCCCTGCGCGATCTTCTGCTGGTGCTGGTCGAATCGCGCCGGGGCCTCGACGAAGGGCACCCCGTAGCAGGCGAGCCCGCTGCCCCAGAGAAGCCGCGGGTCGCCGAGCCACGGCAGCGCCCCCGTGGCCGCCGCGCATGCCGTTCCCCAAGGACCGTCGAGAACGCCGGCTTCGCGCAGGGCCAGGCGGCACGCGACCAACAGGCCGGCTGCGACCGCGCCGTGCAACGCCCGGCCCACCGGGCCGCTGATGGGCAGATCCTTGACCGTGCCCAGCGCCGCGTGGAACAGCGATCTCACCGCAAGGAGAACCAGGTAGGGGGTGGGCTCGGGCCTCTCCAGCGCGGAAGCCTCCGCGACCGCGCGCCGCAAGAGGACGCTGAGCGTGCCCGGGAGCGCGCGACCTGGCCTTCCGGTCGCGAGCCAGCTGGCCAAGAGCCCTCCGTCGAGCGCCGGATGCAGCTCGGGGGCTTCCAGGAACGCCTTGCGCACACTCTCCGACTTCACCGCCGACGGCGCGTTGAACGAGGTCTGCCGCGCGGCCCGGGGGTCGAATCCGTCCAGGATGATCAGGCGGTCGTATTCGTTCGGGCGCAGGAGCGCCCGGTGCCGCAGCGAGAGCAGGAAGAACAGGTCGCGCACCGCGCCCGTGAACGCGGACCGGACGCTCTCGTCCACGTGCACCGGCACGCGCAGGTCCGCCAGGGAGGTGCCGAGGTGGAACCGGAACGAGCGGGCGTCGGGACGGAGGACATCGGCGATGGAACGTCCCGGCGCGTTCCGGCGCAACCGCGAGATCAGCTCGAGGCGTTCGTCCGCATACGCCACCGCTTCACTCTAGGTCAGAAGAGAGGTCCCAACCAGGAAAGGACCGAATCGACTTCCCATCACCCCGGCTGGCAAGTATCTTGCGCCCTTCCCAGGAGCCGCTGGCGATGAAGAAGATCGAGGCCATCATCAAGCCCTTCAAGCTCGACGAGGTGAAGGAGGCGCTCGCGGACGTGGGCATCCTCGGGCTCACGGTCACCGAGGTGAAGGGGTTCGGGCGTCAGAAAGGCCACACCGAGCTCTATCGGGGGGCCGAGTACGTCGTCGACTTCCTGCCAAAAGTGAAGATCGAGGTCGTGCTTTCCGACGAGATGGTGCCAAAGGCTCTGGAAGCGATCGAACGGTCCGCCAAGACGGGGCGCATCGGGGACGGCAAGATCTTCGTCTCCACGGTGGACGAGGTCGTCCGCATCCGCACCGGCGAGCGGGGCGAGCCGGCGCTGTAGTCTACAAACGCAGTTTTCACCGCAGGGGACAGCACAATATGCCGAAGGGCAAAGACGTCATCGGGCTCGCGAAGGACAAACAAGCGGTCATGGTCGACCTGAAGTTCATGGACTTCCTCGGCCTCTGGCAGCACTTCACCATCCCCATCGCCGAGCTGACCGAACCGGTGTTCGAGGAGGGCCTGGGATTCGACGGCTCCTCCATCCGCGGCTGGATGCCCATCCACGCCAGCGACATGCTGGTGATGCCGGACCCGGACACGGCCCAGATCGATCCGTTCATGAAGGACACCACGCTGTCCATCATCTGCAACATCATCGACCCGATCACCAAGGAGCCCTACGCGCGCGATCCTCGCTTCATCGCGCAGAAGGCCGAGCGCTACCTCAAGCAGTCGGGCATCGGCGACGTCGCCTACTTCGGCCCCGAGATCGAGTTCTTCATTTTCGACGGCGTCTCGTATGACACCAGCGTGAACCATGCGCACTACCGGATCGAGTCGCGCGAGGGCCAGTGGGAGACCGGGCAGTCGCGCGAGACGCACTGGAACGGCAAGACAGTGGTCGAGCGGCCCAACCTCGGCTACAAGCCGCGGTACAAGGAAGGCTACTTCCCCGTCGCGCCCGTCGACTCGCTGCAGGACATCCGCACCGAGATGTGCCGGGTGATGGAGCAGGTCGGGATCCAGGTCGAGCGGCAGCACCATGAAGTGGCCACGGCGGGCCAGGCGGAGATCGACATCCGCTTCGACTCGCTGGTGAAAACCGCCGACAAGCTGATGTGGTACAAGTACGTGATCAAGAACGTCGCGCTGCGCAACGGCAAGACCGTGACGTGCATGCCGAAGCCGCTCTTCGGCGACAACGGCTCGGGCATGCACACGCACCAGTCGATCTGGAGCAAGGGCAGGCCGCTCTTCGCCGGCGAAGGCTATGCCGGGATGAGCGAGACCGCACTGCACTACATCGGCGGCGTCCTCAAGCATGCCCGGGCACTTGCCGCGCTCTGCAACCCGACCACCAACAGCTACAAGCGGCTGGTGCCGGGCTTCGAGGCGCCGGTGAACCTGGCGTACAGCTCGCGCAACCGCAGCGCCGCCATCCGCATCCCCATGTACTCGCCGAGCCCGAAGGCGAAGCGGATCGAGTTCCGCTCGCCGGACCCCAGCTGCAATCCGTATCTCGCCTTCGCGGCGATGCTCATGGCGGGCCTGGACGGGATCGAGAACCGCATCGACCCGGGCGATCCGCTGGACAAGGACATCTATGGCCTCTCTCCGGAGGAGCTGAAGGACGTCCCCAAGATGCCCGGGTCCCTCGAGGAGGCGCTGGGCGAGTTGAAGAGGGACCACGAGTTCCTGCTCAAGGGCGACGTCTTCACGCCCGACGTGGTCGAGGCGTGGATCGACACCAAGGTGGAGAAGGAGCTGAACCCCGTCCGCCTGCGGCCCACGCCGATGGAGTTCGCGCTGTATTTCGATATTTGAACGGCTTTGACATGGCGCCCTCCGGGAGTAGCGTTCTCCCGGAGGGCGTTTTCTTGCCCGCACCCGGATGAAACGGCTCGCCTTCGTCCTGCTCGTCGTCTCCTGCACTCCGGCGAAGACGCGCCGGGCGGTGGACCCGCAGGCGCTCCGCGGCGTGAAGCTCGGCCTGCCCGCTCCCGCCGATGCGCGGCCCACGCCCGGAATCGGGTGCGGCTTCGTGCAGCAGGATCTTCCGCTGCAGGCGCGAAAGGCGCTGGTCGCCTCGTTCAGCGATGCGGGCGCGGAGGTCACCAATTCGGACCGCGCGCCCTGGGTCCTGACGGTCGCTTTGCGCGAAGCCACCATCGGCGAGGAGAACACGCGCGAGCGGCGCACGGACCGCGCGCCGGCCAGCCCCGTGGTGCCGGTCGGCCCCGACGCGCCTCCGATCGATCAGCCGCAGACGAGCTGGTTCAACAGCGGCAACGAGAACGCCGTCGTGGTGCTGGACGCGACGCTCTCGCGGTCGGGAAGGGCCGCGTGGACCGGAACCGTCACCGGGCACGCCCAGTCCGCGCCCTGCGTGCAAGCGATGGACAAGGTGCGCGAGGCGCTGTTCGACGCCGTCGACGAATTGAGAGACCGCGTCCGCCCGCTTCTCCGCGGCAGCCGGTAGCGTGGTCGCTGGCATCCTGCTCGGCGCGATCGCGGGTGCCGCTCTAGCCGTCTTGCCGGGCTCCGCCGGTGTGCTCGCCGCCGTCGTCGGCGCCATCCTGGGCGGCGCTGTCGGATGGCGGTTCGCCGGCCGCCGCATCGGCTTCTCGCCCTGGTCCCTCGCGCTGGCGGCTTTCTTCGTCCCGGTGTTCACGATGGCGGTGGCCCCGGGGGCGGACATGGCCATGCACACGGCCCTGGCCCGGGGCCTCGTCCACGGCGGGCTCTCGCCGGCCTGGCCCGGAGTGCACGCGGGAGCGTACCCGCGAGGCGTCTCGGCCGTGATCGCCGTCCTCTCGCCCCTGGGTTTCGGGCGAGCGAGCCTGATCGCCGCTGGCGCTTCGTACCTCGTATTCTGGGCCGGTCTGGCGGCGGTCCTCCAGGATCCGCTCGGCGCGCCGGCGGCGCGGACCGTCGCCACCGTGGCGGTGCTGCTCTCGCGCACCCCGCAGATCTTCTTCGGCTGGGGTGGCGATCCGACGGCGATGGCGCTGGGCCTCGCCCTGTTCGGCGCGGCGCAACAGAGCGCGCGGATGTCGGCCTTGTGCTTCGGCGGCGCGGCGGCGGTCCACCCGATGGCCGCGTGTGCCGGTGCCTTGGCGCTGCTCCTGCATTGGCGAAGGTGGGCCGGAGGCGCCGGAGCAGCGGCGCTCTGCGTCGTGCTGATCGCGCTGGCGATCTGGGGACCGCACCTCTCGTCGCGCGAGACGGACTGGATCCGCGATTACGCGGCCAACCAGGAACAGGTGACGCTGGCGGTGCTGGGCGATGCCGCGAACGTCGCGACGGCGCTCGCGGCGCTCGTCCTCCTCTGGAGGCGGCAATTCCGCCTGGTGGCGCTGTCGGCGCTTGCCGCCTTTGCGCTCTTCGCCATCTTCCGGACGCTGCCGTGGGTCGCGCTCTACCCGGCCCGATTCGCGCCGCTCCTCCTCCTCGCGGTGGCGCCGCTCTGGGCGCGCGCGGCCGCCGCGCACGTCCGGATCCTCGCGCCGGTCGTCCTCTTGATCGCGCTCGTGGATCACATCCGCTGGTACCAGCAGGCCGAACCCATGGCCACCGGCCGGGACGTCGCGGCGATCCGGTGCGTCGAGCGCGCGACGCCGCAAGGCGCGGTGATCGACGGCGCCTACGGCGACGCCACGCAGTGGATCCCAGCGCTGGCGGGACGGCATGTGACCCGCCCGCACGAGCACGTCAGCCTCTTCGACGAGACCGATGCGGCGCTCGCGCGCCTTCCCCCGGCGGCCTGGCGCTTCACCGGCGAGCGCCTGCGCTACGGGTCGCCCTTGCCCACCGCCCAGGGCGTGCCGCTCTGCTCAGGCGCGTTGCTGCGCCTTCAATAGCGCGGGCGCGCGAACTGCGGCTCGTCGCCGGGAGCGAGCACCTTGCCCCTCTTCCAGAGGATCTCCTCGCACCGGGCGATCAGCTCGGGGAACCCCGCGCGCGAGACCGAGGAGACGGCGACTCCGTCGTCGCGCAGCGCCAGCGTCCGGGCGACGTCGGGGAGCCGATCGGCCTTGTTGTACACGAGCAGCCGCGGCGTGCCCTCGACGTCGAGGGTCGAGAGGACCCGCTCCACCGCTTCCGCCTGCTCGTCGTGCCGCGGGTCGCTGGCGTCGACGACGTGCAGCAACAGATGGGCCTCCTCCAGCTCTTCCAAGGTGGCGCGGAACGCAGCGACCAGATCCCGGGGAAGATCGCGGATGAATCCGACGGTGTCGGTGATGATCACCTCGCGGTCGCGAGGAAACTTCAGGCGCCGCGAGGTGGGATCGAGCGTGGCGAAGAGCTTGTTCTCCGCCAGCACGGTCGAATCGGTGAGCGCGTTGAGCAGCGTGCTCTTCCCCGCGTTGGTGTAACCGACGATCGAGATCACCGGAGCTCCCGTCCGGTTCCGCTGGCGCCGCCGCGTGGCGCGGTCGCCGGAGAGCTGGTCGATGCGCGCTTCCAGTCCGGCGATCCGCTCGCGCACGCGGCGGCGGTCGACTTCGAGCTTGGTTTCGCCCGGTCCCCGTCCACCGATCCCGCCCGCCAGCCGGGAGAGCGAATCGTCCCGGCCTATCAGCCGGGGCAAGAGGTACTTGAGCTGGGCCAGCTCGACCTGCAGCTTGCCGTCGGCGCTCTGCGCGCGCTGGGCGAAGATGTCGAGGATGAGCTGGGTGCGGTCCAGGATGCGCAGCGAGGTCTCCTCGCCGATGTGCCGGACCTGCGAGGGCGTGAGGTCGCGGTCGAAGACGAGCAGGTCGGCCCCGAGAGCCATGGAGCGGACGAGGATTTCCTGGAGTTTGCCCTCGCCGATGAGCGTGCGGGGGTCGATCTCGCGGCGCGCCTGCAGGACCAGGTCGAGGACCTGCACGTCCGCGGTCCGGGCCAGCTCTTGAAGCTCTTGCAGCGACGCCTCCGCCGCTGCGCGGTCGCCGGTATGCACGCCGACGAGGATGGCCCGCCCCGCGACCCCGACCGCCCGGATGGGAGCGACGCGCGCCATCTCCTGCTCGAGCGCGGCGATCTGCGCCTGCGCGTCGAAGTCCAGCTCGTACAGACTGGGCGCCTCGGAGAGGTTGTACAGCTCTCCGGACGTGTTCCAGGGTATCAGGGTGGCCAGGTACACCTTGCCCGGCAGCCCGTCCTCGCGCGCCACCACGGCCGCCACGGCGTCCAGCCGCAGCAGCACCAGGTCGGTGAGGTCGTCGCGGGTGAGGGGCTCGTCCTTGAGGTGCGTGTGGACCAGGCGCAGGCCGCGGAGGCGGGCATGGCCGGCGCGGGCGCGGCCGATGTCCGGCAGCACGAGCTGGCGCGCGTCGCCTACGATCACATGCTCCACCTCACCCCGGCGGTTGAGGAGCACGCCCAGCTGCCTGCCGATTTCTCGCGATAATTCAGTGAGATGGCGCGCCAGTTCGGGAGAGACCAGCTCCCGTTGCTGGACCCGCCTGCGCCAGGTGGCGAGCAGGCGCTTGCTCTGGCTTGCCTTCAGTCCGGCCGTGTTTCCGGAAAGCTCTTCTCTCACGCAGGTCCTTTATGTAACACGCGCGCCCCTTTGCTACATTTGGACCGACGAGCCGAATGACCAACCCCCTCCGCTCCTCCTTCGCCCGCTGCCGCAGACCGGTGATCAAGATCGGTTCCGCGGTGCTGGCAGGGGCGGGCGGGAAGGCGGCCCCCCCATCGCTGGACCGGCGCAAGTTCGCGCGCCTCTGCGACGACATCGCGGGGGTCGCTCAAGGGCGGACGCCGGTGGTGGTGAGCAGCGGCGCCGTGGCGCTCGGGGTGGAGCGGCTGGAATTGTCGCAGCGGCCCAAGGAGATGGCGCTGAAGCAGGCCGCGGCGGCCGCGGGCCAGAGCCGGCTGATGCGCCTCTACGACGACGAACTGGAGGCGCGCGGGCTCCGCTGCGCGCAGGTGCTGCTCACCCATGCGGACATCGCCGATCGGGGACGTTATCTGAACGCCCGGCGGGCCCTGGCCGAGCTTCTGGCCCGCAACGTGGTGCCCGTCATCAACGAGAACGACACCGTGAGCGTGGAGGAGATCAAGTTCGGAGACAACGATGCGCTCGCCGGGATGGTGGTGGACCTGGTGGAGGCGGATCTCCTCGTCATCCTGACCGACGCCGGAGGGCTGTACGGCGCGGACCCGCGCAAGGACCCGTCCGCGCAGCGCATTCCCTTCGTGGAGCGGATCACGGCGGAGATCGAGGCGCTGGCGGGCGGCGAGTCGGAGGTCGGGACCGGCGGGATGGTGACCAAGCTGCGGGCGGCGCGGCGCGCATCGGAGGCCGGCGTCCCTTGCGCCATCGTTCCCGGCGAGCCCGGCATCTTGAAGTCGCTGCTGGATGGCGAGGACGTGGGGACGGTCGTCGCGCCCCAGGGTGAGCGGCGCGGCCTGCGCAAGCGGTGGATGCTCGACCTCAAGGCCCGGGGCGAGCTGCGCGTCGACGACGGCGCGCGCGCCGCCCTGATCGATCGGAAGAAGAGCCTCCTCCCGTCCGGGGTCCGCGAAGTGCGGGGCACGTTCGCTTCCGGCGACCCGGTGGAGATCTCCACCCTGGACGGCACTCCCTTCGCTCGCGGGCTCGCCGTGTACTCGGCAGACGAGGTGCGGCGGATCCTCGGCCGGCGCAGCGTCGAGATCGAGGCCGCCCTGGGGTACCGGCTGCTCGACTGCGTCGTGCACCGCGACGACCTGGTGGTCACGCAATGAGCGCGGAGCGCAAGCTGGCCGCCCTGGAGATGGCGCAGCGGGCGAGGCTGGCCGCGAGGGACCTGCTCCGGCGCGACCGGCGGCAGCTCGTGCTCGACGCGGCCGACCAGATCGAGCGGCGGTCGGCAGACATCCTAGCCGCGAACGAGGTGGATCTGTCGCGGGCGGGCGGGGAGTCGGCGGCTTTCCTCGACCGGTTGCGGCTCGATCGCCGGCGGATCCAGGAGATGGCGGCCGCCTTGCGCGAGGTGGCGGCGCTGCCCGATCCGGTCGGTGAGGTGGTGGAGACCCAGACGCGGCCCAACGGATTGCGGGTGGAGCGGGTTCGCTCTCCGCTTGGAGTCGTGCTGATGATCTACGAGTCGCGTCCGAACGTGACCGCGGAAGCCGCCGGGCTCTGCCTGCGCAGCGGCAACGCCGCGCTCCTTCGCGGCGGGTCCGAGGCGCTGCAGACCAACTCGGCCATCGCCGCCTGCTTTCCCGAGGACGCGATCCAGCTGGTCCCGCCCGACCGCACGCTGCTCGACGAGCTGCTCCAGCTCGACGAGCAGATCGACCTCTGCATCCCGCGCGGCGGGCCCTCGCTGATCCGGTTCATCGCGGACCGCTCGCGCATCCCGGTCATCAAGCACTACCAGGGCGTCTGCCACCTGTACGTGGCGGCGGACGCCGATCTGGAGATGGCCTCGCGGATCGCGGTCAACGCCAAGGCGCAGCGTCCCGGCGTGTGCAACGCGCTCGAGTGCCTGCTGGTGGACGGGCGCATCGCATCCGAAGCGCTCGCCAGGATGACGCCGCCGCTGCGGGAGGCCGGCGTCGAGCTCCGCTGCGACGAGCGCGCGCTTCCGCTGGTGCCGGGTGGGATCGCCGCCATGGCCGGCGATTTCGGGCGCGAATTCCTCGATCTGAAGCTGGCGGTGGCGGTGGTGGACGGCATCGACGGCGCCCTCCGGCACATCGCGCGCTACGGCAGCCGCCACACCGAGGCCATCGTCACCCGCGACGCTTCGCTGGCGAACCGGTTCATGAATGAAGTGGACGCCAGCTGCGTCCTCTGGAACGCCAGCACGCGCTTCAACGACGGCGGCGAGCTGGGCCTGGGGGCGGAGATCGGCATCAGCACCAGCAAGCTGCACGCTTACGGTCCGATGGGCCTGCGCGAGCTCACCTGCACACGTTATGTGGTGCGGGGAGACGGCCAGGTCCGCACATGAGCAAGGGAGGAAGCAAGAGGATGACCAGAAGCCCTTCGCAGATCGCGTTGTCGCAACGCCAGGCAGCTCCCATCCGTCCAGAATCCCAAAGACCCGCGATCCTCGACGAGGATTCCCGCCGCACCGCCGTGGCGGCCGCACGCGCCGCCCTGGAGAAGAAGGCGGACGACGTGGTGGTCGTCGACCTGCGGGATGTGTCCGGATACACGGACTTCCTCGTCATCGGGAGCGGCGGGAGCGACCGCCAGCTGGAGGCGATCGCGGACGCCGTGGAGAAGGAGCTGACCGCGCACGGGCACCGCGTGATCGGCAGCGAGGGGCAGCGCGGGGGACGGTGGATCCTGCTCGACTTCGGAGACGTGGTGGTGCACGTCTTCCACGCCGACGACCGCGCGCACTACGACCTCGAGGGCCTCTGGGCCGACGCCCCGCGCATCGAGGTGGAGTGAAGATCCGCCTGCTCTCGGTGGGCAAGGACAAGGGCCCGACCGCGGAGCTGGCGGAGGAATACGCGGAGCGGATCCGCCGCTTCGCGGACCTGGAGCTCCTGGAGCTGCGCGCGGCGGATCCGGCCCGGGAGGCGGAAGCGCTGCTCGACAAATCGCGAGGCGAGCTGTGGACGCTCGACGAGCGGGGGAATTCGCTCACCTCCCCGCAGCTCGCACAGCGGATTGGCAAGCTGCGCGATTCGGCGCAGCCCCTCACCCTCTGCGTCGGCGGCGACGAGGGGCTGGCGCAGCGGGTGCGGGACGCCGCTCGCTTCGCCTGGAGCCTGTCGGCTCTGACGTTGCCTCACCGTCTCGCGCGGGTCGTGGCGCTGGAGCAGCTGTACCGATCGTTCGAGATCCTGCGCGGCGGCCCGTATCACAAGTGAGTTTCGGTGAGTCTCGTGAGTTTCGGGGACACCTTACGTAAGCTGTCGTATGGTGTCCCCGAAACCCGATGCCTGCCCTGGTCCTCGTCCGACATGGACAGTCGCTCTGGAACCTGGAGAACCGGTTCACCGGGTGGGTGGACGTCCCCCTGACCGAGAAAGGGATCGCGGAAGCGCGCCGCGCCGGTGAGCTCCTGCGAGGCTTCCGCTTCGACGTGGCGTACACCTCGGCGCTCTCGCGCGCCCAGGAGACGCTGCGAGTCATGCTGGAGACCATGGGGGCACAGCCTCCGATCATCCGCGACCAGGCGCTCAACGAGCGCCACTACGGCGACCTCCAGGGGCTGAACAAGGAGGATACGGCGAAGCGGTACGGGGCGAACCAGGTGAAGCTCTGGCGCCGCTCCTACGACGTGGCGCCGCCCAACGGAGAGTCGCTGGAGATGACCGCCAAGCGGACCCTGCCGTTCTTCGACCGCTGCATCGCCGGCGATCTGCGCCAGGGCAAGGACGTCCTGGTGGTCGCGCATGGCAACTCGAACCGCAGCATCGTCATGCGGCTCGACCGGCTCAGCGGAGAGCAAGTGGTGGCACTGGAGCTCGCCACCGGCGCCCCGCTGGTCTATGAGATGGAGAGCGACGGCGCCACCGTGAAGTCGAAGCGCATCCTGGGGTGAGCATGGCGACTCCTCCCTGGGACGCGCTCGGGCGCGGAGCAGAGCTGTTCAACGCGGGCAAGCACTGGGAGGCCCACGAAGCCTGGGAGGAGCTGTGGCTCGTCCTGGAGGATCAGCAGAAGCTGTTCGTCCAGGGGCTCATCCAGGCCGCGGCCGCGGGGCACAAAGCTTTCGTGCAGCGGCAGCCGAGCGGATGCGTGAAGCTGCTCACCACTGCGCTGGAGAAGCTCGAGGGAGCGCCGCCGGACTTTCTCGGCGTCGAGACCCGCAGGTTCATTCCTGAGTTGCGCAGGATGCTCGCCCAGGCGGAGCTCTGGCTGGCGGGGGATCTGGATGGCTTGCATCGGTCACTGATGCCACGCGTGGTCTTGATCGGCCCCCCGACTTAGCCGTCCCGTTCAGGGCGACACCCCGAGTTCTGGGGACACCATACGCAACTCCCCGGGCAATCCGCGATGAGGAGTTGCGTATTGTGTCCCGGATCTCCGACGAAAGTTCTGTATGGTGTCCCCAGACTCTCTCTGGCCCGGCGGGTGCAGTTCCTGAGCCGGTGTCCTTTGCGGGGCAGCTCCGGCGAATTGGGGCGGTAGCGCTCGACCTGCTGTTTCCGCCCCGCTGCGCGGCCTGCGACGCATTGGGCGAGTCGCCGTTTTGCGCGGTGTGCGCCGAGACGCTGGTGCCGCTTCCGGCGGGGTGTCCCCTCTGCGGTGTTCCGCAGGATGAGACGCTGCTTCCGGCGCTGAAGCCACGGCGCTGTCCACACTGCCGCGTCCATCCGCCGCGCTTCGCGTTCGCCACCGCGCCGTACTTGCATGGCGGCGCCCTGGCCGATGCCATCCATCGCCTGAAATACGAGCACCGGGAGGACCTCGGGCGAGCTCTCGGGGTCCTGTTCGAGGCGTGCGCCGGACCGAAATCGGACGTCCTGGCGCCCATTCCGCTACACCCGCGGCGCCTGCGGCAGCGCGGATACGATCAAGCGCGGCTGCTGGCGGACGCCGCCGCGGAACGCTTCGGGCTTCCCGTCGCTCCGCTCTTGCGCCGCGTGCGCGAGACGGGGCAGCAGGTCGGACGCGACCGGATGGCCCGCGAGCGCAGCGTCCGCGGCGCGTTCGCTCCGGCCGCCGAGGTCCTCGGCCTCCGCATCTGCCTGGTGGACGACGTCCTGACCACCGGCGCGACCGCCTCGGCGGCCGCCACGGCGCTGCTGGAAGCCGGCGCTGCCCGGGTGGAAGTCCGTACGCTCGCCCGAGCTCCCTGAGAGTCAACGGCAGGTTGGCCGTGGGGGTGGCATTCAAGCGGTTGACGCGGTACAGCATGGATCGGTCCCCAGGAAGGAATGGGGCGAGTCGACCCGCCGTTGCTTCGCGGTGGGTGGGCTCCCTCCGCTCGCCCCACTGGAGCTCGAACGCATGCACAGTCTTCTCCTCGCCGCCGCGCTCGCCCTCGCCGCCCCTCCCCTCGAGGAGGCGACACCTGCCCTGCAGGGTCGAGTGCTGCGCGAGCTGGACCAGCCGCAGGCGATCGCGGATCTCTTCCGCCTCTACGAGAGGCGGGACGAGCAAGGGGACGTGCGCCCCATCGCGATGACGCTGGAGAAGGCAGCGAGCTCTCGCCAGACCCGTCCGGACGTGCGCGCGCTCGCCCTGGAGATGCTCGCCGATCTGTCGCTCGCGCAGGGGCAATTGCCGAAGGCAGCGGCCCTGTTCGACCGGATCGCTCCCATCCGCGAATGGAGCATCATCGGTCCTTTCGACAACGAGGGGCGCGCGGGGCTCGCTGCTGGGTATCCGCCGGAGAAGGACGGCTACGACCCCAAGGCGGTGTACGCGGGCAAGGAGCACGACGTCTCCTGGCGCGCGCTGCCGCAAGGCCATGCCCGTCATGCGTTCGTGGATCTCGCCGCGGCCATCCACCCGCGCTCGGACGTCGCGGTGTACGCGGCGACCGTGCTGCGGTCGGATCGGGCGCAGCCTGCGCTCTTCCACCTGGGGGCGAGCGGCGCCTCGCGCGTGTGGCTCAACGGCAAGCTGGTGCAAGAGGACGTCGCCGTGCACCCCTCGCGGTTCGACCAGAAGACCTTTGCGGGCGAGCTGCGCGCCGGTGACAACTTCCTCCTGGTGAAGATCGCGCACAACCAGGGCCGGCTCGGATTTTCGCTCCGGGTCGCGGACGGGAAGGACAAGCCACTCCTCGCCGTGGCGCGATCCGCTCGCGTTCCGGATGCCAGGCTCGCCCCCTTCGTGGCGTCAGGCGAGGCGCCCCGCAGGCGCGTCTCGAACGCGAAGATCGTCAACGCGCTCGACGAGCTGCGCAAGGCGGCCGCGGCGCGACCGGGCGATCCGCGGGCGCAGGAGGACCTCGCCATCGTGCTGCAATGGCGGCGTCCCACCGACGACACCGAGAGGATGCCGCTGCGGGCGATGGAGCGGGTCATCGACGTCGCTCCCACCGATGCAGAGGCGGCGCTGCGGCTGGCCCGGCTCGAGGACCGCGACGGCAACAAGCGCCGCGCGGCGCTGGAGACGGCCCTGGCGGCGCACCCGGACCACGCGGCGCTGCTGGACGCCCTGGCCAACTACCGGCTCGAGCGCGGGGACGGGTGGCAAGCGCTGGAGCTGGCGCGGAAGGCCCGGGCATCGGCGCCCGCGGGCATCGATGCCCACCTGACGGAAGCTCGCGCGCTCGACGCCGTCGGTCTCTCGGCGCGCGCAGCCGCCCTCCGGATCGACGCGGCGCGAGCGCGGCCCGACCTCGCGCGCGCCCACCGCGCGGCTGCCTCCGGCTACCGGCGGCTGGGGCGCATGGACGAGGCGGAGGGGGAGCTCAAGCAGGCTCTTGCGCTGCGCTTCGACGACGCGGAGGCGCGCAGCGAGCTGGTCTCCCTTGCGCTCGATCGCGCCGACGTGGACGGCGCCGTGAAGCTGCTCGGCGAGACGCTCGCGCTCGAGCCCGGCACCCTGTACCCCCGCCTCCGCGCCGCGGAGCTCTTGTCCGAGAACGGCCGGATGCAGGAGGCCGAGGCCGCGTACGCGCAAGCGCTCGCGCTGTCGCCGGACGATCCGGAGCCGCAGGAGCAGCTCGGCCGCCACCGGCTGCGCGCGCATGACGATTCGGGCGCGCTGGCCGCGTTCGGCCGCGCGCTCGCGCTCCGGCCGCAGAACCCCGCGCTGCGCGAGCTGGTCCGTTCGGTCCGGCCGGAAGAGCGGTACGCGGCGCCGTACCTGTACGACGCGAAGGAGCTGGCGCGGCTTGCTCCCATGCGTGGCGAGGACGCCGAGGTGCTGGCCGATCTCTCGGTGGTCAAGGTGTTCCCCAACGGCCTGGCGTCGCGCACCCGGCAGGTGGTGATGCGCGCGCTCACGCCGCGAGGCGTGGACGCCACGCGCACCCAGAGCGTGCAGTACTCGCCCGACCGGCAGGTGGTGAAGGTGGAGCGGGCCCGCATCTACAAGCAGGACGGCAGCGTCCTGGAGAGCAAGTCCGAGGGCGAGCGCAACCTCTCCGAGCCCTGGTACGGCCTCTACTACGACGTCCGCGCGCGGGTGATCGGCTTTCCCCAGCTCGAGCCGGGCGACGTGCTCGAGCTGGTCACCCGCACCGACGATTCCGGCGCCAACTTCTTCTCCGACTACTTCGGCGACTTCGCGTACCTGCAGTCCACGCAGGCGCGGCGCGTGTCCGACTATGTCCTGCTCGGACCGCCGGGACGCACCTTCTACGCCAAGGCGACTCCGCTCAAGGGGCTGGTGCACAGGGAGGGCAAGTCCCCGGACGGCGGCACCTGGCAGCGTTGGACGGCCAAGGACGTCCCCCGCATCGTCCCCGAGCCGTCGATGCCGGGGTACAGCGAGGTGCTCGCCTACGTCCACGTCTCGACCTACAAGACGTGGGACGACGTCGGCCGCTTCTACTGGGGGCTGGTCAAGGACCAGCTCCGGGTCACCGACGAGATCCGGGCAGTGGCGCAGGAAGCGGTGAAGGGAATCCCCGAGAGCGACGAGTCCGCGCGCATCCGGGCGGTCTACGAGTTCGTCGTCTCCCGCACCCGCTACGTGGGCCTCGAGTTCGGGATCAACTCCTTCAAGCCGTACCCGGTGGAGACGATCCTCGCCCGCCGCTTCGGCGACTGCAAGGACAAGGCATCGCTGATGCACGCGATGCTCGAGTCCCTCGGGATCGACTCGCGGCTCACGCTCTTGCGCATGAAGCGCCTGGGCGGGATCGAGGAAGCTCCTGCGTCGCTGGCGGTGTTCAACCACGCCATCCTCTACGTTCCCAAGCACGAGCTGTTCCTGGACGGTACCGCCGAGTTCCACGGATCCACGGAGCTGCCCGGCGACGATCGCGGCGCCGAGGTGCTGGTGGTCGAGCCGGGCGGCGGGTCGAAGTTCTTCCGCACTCCGGACGCGACGCCCGCCGACAACCTGGACGAGACGCGGATCGCCGCTCGCTTGCTGCCGGACGGCACCGCCAAGGTGGAGGTGAAGGGCAGCGCGCAAGGAGCGTGGACGGCGGACTTGCGCCGGGCATTCGAGCCGGCCGACGAGCGGCGGGCGCGCGCCCAGGAGCAGCTCGCCCGGGCCGCGTTCCCCAACGTCCGGGTGACCTCCGTCAGCGTCTCCGACCCGCACGACATCGAAAAGCCGTTCCAGACGCAGATCGTCGCCACCGCGGCGGGGTTCGCCGACCCGAAGGGCCAGGGCCTGCAGTTCGTCCCCTTCGGGCAGCGTCAGAGCTTCGTCGAAGCGTATGCCCAGCTCTCGAAGCGCTTGCTGCCGCAGCGCCTGCCGCTCGCCCAGCGGACGCTGATCGAATCGCGCGTCGAGCTGCCGCAAGGATGGATCGCCTCCTCCGTCCCCGACAGCGTCCGGGAAGCGGGACCCCACGGCGCGTACGACATCGCCTACCTGCGCCAGGGGAGCGAGATCGTCGCCCGGCTCACGCTCACCCTCAACGGCGGCATGCTGCAGCCCGCTGAATATGCGGCGTTCCGCGCCTTCCTCGGCCGGCTCGACGATGCGCTGCACCGGCGCGTGGAGGCGGCGCCCCCGGCGAAGACGGCAGCCCGATGAGCCAGTGGTGGGTCGCTGGCGCTCTCTTGCTGGCGGGTTGCGCCGCCGGCGGACAGGCGGGTGCGCCCGCAAGTCCCGAAGATGCGCGGAACGCGCTTCTGGCCGCCGAACAGGCGGCGCAGAGGGATCCGGCCCTGCTCGCCCGCGCCGGGTGGCTGCGGTACCTGATCGCGTCGGACTCCCGGGGCGCCCTGGAGAAACTGACCGCGGCGGCGCAGGGAGGGCCCGCGCCGCAACGGGCCCTCGCGTACGCGGGACTTGGGGAGATCGCGGAGGACCGCACCGATTCGGTGACCGCGACCCGCCATTTCATCGCAGCTCTCCAGGCGGCCCCGACCGACCCGATCGCGGAGTTTGCGGCGCTGCGGCTGCTCGACCTGGAAGGCGAGTCGCCACAAGTCGACGACTTGATCGCCGGCGCCGCCCGCGCGCTGAAGGCCCCGGTGGCGCCTCGCGCCGCGCGGCTGCTGAGGGAAGCGGCGGCCCGGATCGCCGGCCGCCGCGCGGCTGCCGCCTCCGACCCGCGGATCGAGTCGGAAGCCTGGCGAGCCGTTGGAGCGGTGCAGAGATGGCGCATCGGCGGTCCCTTCGGAGCGTTCCGTCTCTTCGACCTGCGCCGCGCTTTCACGCTCGACGGCCCGATCCCCGCGACCGCGGCCCTGAACGATCGGGCGATGGAGTTCCCCGACGGCGACGTGGGCCTGGACCTCGAGCCCGGCGACGGCGACGTGTACTACGCCGTGAGCGAGGTCGCGTTGGAGCGCGGCGGCGAGTACCTCCTCTGGGTGGAAGGAGCGGCGGCGCTGGAGGCGCGGCTCGACGGCGCGGTCGCGATCTCGCGCGTGCCCTACCCCATGGAAAGCCCGCGTGCCCAGGCCACTCCGGTGCGGCTCGCCCCGGGGACCCATCACGTCCTGGTCCGCTGGAGCCGGGTCGAGGGCAACCGGTTCCGGGTGGCGCTGGTGCGGGCGGACGGCGGCGCGTCAGATCTCGAGACCGCCGCTCCGCAGCAGCTGTCCGGCGCCCGCGCGGCCGCGCCCTGCGACCTCGGACGCTCCTGCCTCGCTCCGCCGGCCTGGACGGACCGGGCCGACCTGCGCGCGGCGGCGGCGGCGATGCTGGACCAGACGCCAGGTGACGCGCTCGCCGCCTGGCTGCTGGCCCGGGCGACCCTGGGCGACGACCGCACCGCTTCCAGGGCCGCGGTGGATCGGGCCGTGCTCTTGACCGCGAACGGCGCACCCGCGCTGGCGCTGCGCGCCCAGCAGCTCTTGCACGATCCGGAGGTCTCCGATCGCATCGGACGAGCGCGGGCGTTGGCCGATCTGGCCGAGGCGACGCGGAAGGATCCATCGCTGGTCCGCCTGCGGCTGACCGCGGCGGCGCTGGAGCGCGACTCGGAGCGATTCGACGACGCCTCGCAGGACCTGGACAAAGCCGAGTCCGCGCAGCGCGAGGAGAAGGCCCCGCCCTCCGCTCGCGTCCTGGTGGCGCGGGCGCGCCTGCTGGAGGCGCGGGGAAACGTCGCCGGGGCTAGCGCGCGCGCCGGGGAAGCCCTGAAGGCGGCGCCGGGCCGCTGCGACACCTTGCAGGTGCTGCTCGATCTGTCCCGCCGGGGCGGTCCCGCCGCCGACCAGCGCAAGCACGCCGAGGCGCTCACGAGCTGCAACGACGGGCTCGCTACCGCGGCGCAGGCGGCGCGGACCCGCGGCGATCTCGCGCGCGCGGAGGAGCTGCTGAAGGTGGCGGCGGCGCTGCGGCCGGCCCAGCCGTCGCGACTGCAGCAGCTGGCGGAAGTGCAGGTGGCGCGCAAGCAGATGCCTGCCGCGGTCGCGTCGTTGCGGGCGGCGGCGGCGCTCACCCCGCGCAGCGCCGAGCCGCTGCGGCGCCTGGCGGGCGTGTTGGAGCTCCAGGGCGAGGCGAAGGCCGCGGTCGACGTCCGGCGGGCGGCGCTGCGGTTGTCCCCGGGAGACCTGCAGCTGCGGCAGCAGGTCGCGCTCGACGAGGGAGCGCGACTCCTCTCCTGGAGCGATCGCGACGCCGTCGCGCTGGTCAAGGCCTCGAAGGAAGCGCCCGACGGCGCCAGCGCGGTCCGGCTGCTCGACTCGGGAGCCGTGCAGATGTTCCCGGATGGCGGCGGCGTGGAGCGGGTCCATACGGTGGCCCGGGTCTTCGACAAGAAGGGCATCGCCAAGTTCGGCGAGGCGCATATCCCCTCCGATGCGCAAGTGCTGCATCTGCGCACGCTCAAGTCCGACGGGCGCGTGCTCGAGCCCGAGTCGATCCCCGAGAAGGAAGGGATCAGCTTGCCAGGCCTGGAGCCCGGCGATGCGGTGGAGATCGATTACTTGCGGGGCCTTTCGCCTCGCGGGCCGGACATGCCGGGATATTCGCTCGGGGGTTTCTTCTTCCGGGATGACGAGACCCCGATGACCGAGACGACGTACGAAGTGCGCGCTCCCGCCCGGCCCGACGTCGACCCGCACAATCTAACGTTGCCGGCGGACGCCCTCACGCGCGACGGCGAAGGCTTCCGCTTCCGATATTCGGCGCGAAACGTGAAGCCGCTGCAGGGCGAGCCGCACCAGACGCCCGAGAGCGAGACGATGCCCTGGGTACAACTGGGGACCGGTGCGGGCCAGAAGGAGCTGATGCAGTCGCTGGCGGACTGGGCGCTGCTGCGGGCGCGTCCGGGAAGCGCGACCTTCGAGCTGGCAAGGCGGTCGCTGGGCGGGAATCCCGCGGATAGCGCACGCAACATCTACGCCGCGGTCGCGCAGGCGGTGCGCGGGCGCTCGAACGGGACCGACTTCCAGTCCAACGCGGCGCACATCCTCGCCCAGGGACGCGGGAACCGGCTGCTGGTCTTGAAGGCCGCGCTGGCCTCGGCCGGGATCCCTTCGCATCTCGTGCTCGCCCGTACGTTCGTCGCCGATCCGGCGTCGTATCGGTTCCCGCGCGGTGAGCTCTATGCGTATGCGGTCCTCCGCATCGACCTGCCCGGAGGCCCGGCCTGGGTCGATCCCTCGTACCGTCTGGCGCCGTTCAACCAACTCCCGGCGTTCCTGCGCGGGCAGGACGCCTGGGTCCTGCCGGAACCAGGAGAAGAGGCCGCATACATCCGGCTTCCCGCCACCCTGCCGGACCAGCGGGACGGCCGGGCGCTGCAGCTGGATCTGGTCATGGACGCGGACGGCGGCGCGACGGGAAGGGGCCGCGACGAGCACCGCGGCTTCGAAGCGGCGTCACTCAAGGATACGCTCGAGCGCCTCGACACCGACCAGCGCAAGCAGGCGGTGGAAACGATGCTCGGGCGCGGTCTGCGCGGCGTCACCCTGGAATCGCTCTCCACGGAGCGGGATGCCGAGCTGGGTGGGCCGGCGTCCCTGGTCTACGGCTTGCGCGTCCAGTTGGCGCGGCGCGACGGAGCGGAGCTGTTCGTTCCCGGATCGATGGTCCCTTCGCGCCTGGCCCGGCGCTGGCTGGAGACGGCGGAGCGGCAAGTCCCCTTGCTCGTCGACCAGCCCGAGGTGATCTCCCAGCGGGTCTCGCTGAAGCTCCCGCGGGGAAAGCACCTGCGCCGCGCGGCGCAGCCGGTGTCGCTGGAGACGCCGTACGGATCCTATCGCTGGAGCGCGCGGGAAGAGGGAGGGAGCCTGATCATCGAGGAGGCGCTCTCGATGCCGCAGCAGCGCGTCCGTCCGGCCTTGTACGCGGCATTTGGAGATTTCGCTCGCGCCGTGGACCGCGCGCAGTCCCAGGAGCTGGTGATCGGGCCCTGACGGCCCCCGCTCGTCAGGTCAGAAGAAGCGGATCGAGACTTCGCTGTGCAGGTCCAGACCGCGCTCGTTCAGCCGCAGGACGGTTCCGTCGAACGAGCCCAGCCCTTCGCGGACGATGCGCCCGATCCGCGCCTCGAACCTGGCGCGCACCGGCAGATCCAGATCGCGTTCCAGGGCGGCCAGGTCGATCCCCTGGGCGAGCCGCAGGCCGGTGAAGAGGCGTTCTTTCAAGTGGTCCTCGGGAGAGATGCGCTCCGAGGAGGAGTCGCCGCGTCCCGCCTGCTCGACGCGCTCCATGTACCGCTCCGGCGAGCGGTCGTTGGCGAATCGGAAGCCGCCGCCACCCTGCCGCAAGAAACCGCAGGCGCCGCACCCCGCCGCGGCGTACTCGCCCCCGAGCCAGTAGAGGGAGTTGTGCACCGACTCCCGTCGCGGCCGGGCGTAGTTGCTGATCTCGTACCGGGAGTATCCGCCCTTCAGGAGCTCCGCGCGAACGGCGTCGCCCATCTCGGAGACCACGTCGTCCTCGGGAAGGACCAGCTCGCCGCGCCGCACCGCCCTGGCCATCGGAACTTCCTCGGCAAGCCCGGTGAGCGTCAGCGCATAGCAGGAGAGGTGCTCGGGGCCCAGGGCTACCGCGGAGGCGGCATCCTGCGCCGCCTGCTCCGGCGTCTGGCGCTCGGCGCCGTGGATCAGGTCGAGCGAGACGTTGCGGAATCCGGCCGCGCGCGCCGTCCGCAGTGCCCGGACCGCGTCAGGACCGCTGTGCTTGCGTCCCAGGGAGACGAGCTGGGCGGGCGCGAACGACTGCACTCCGATGGACAACCGGTTGACGCCCAGGTCGCGGAAGGCGGTGAACCGCTCCTCGTCCGTCGTTCCCGGATTTGCTTCCAGCGTCACCTCGGCGTCCGGCCGGACCCGCCAGAGCGAGCGGATCTCCCGCAGCACCCGGCCGAGCTGAGGCGGATCCCAGAGGGAGGGCGTGCCGCCGCCGAAGTAGATCGAGATCGCCTCGCGATCGGGAAACTGCTCCGCCCGGGTCCGCAGCTCGCGCAGGACGGCGTCCGTGTAGCGCTGCTGCGGGATCACCGCCTCCGCCCGCGAGGCGAAGTCGCAATACGGGCACTTCGACAGGCAGTACGGGAAGTGGATGTAGACGCCGAACTGCATCAGTCCTCGTGGAACTTCGCCCGCAGCGTCTCCCGCTGTGCGTCGGCCACCCAGGCCTGCAGGGCGGGCCAGGCCCAGACGGTGTCGCAGTACGCCTTCGCGGCGCCGGAGACCGGGATCGAGTAGGTGCGGAAGCGCGAGACCACCGGCGCGTAGAACGCGTCGGCGATGCACGGCTGCTTCCCGAAGAGGAACGGGCCGCCGCTCCGCTTCAAGCAGTCCTCCCAGATGGAGACGATCCGGCCCACCTCCGCCTGCGTCTCCGGGCGCAGCTCCTTGCGCGGAACCTGCTGGACGATCCTCATCGAGCAGTCGTTGCGGAGGTTGGCGAATCCGGAGTGCATCTCGGCGGCGACGGAGCGGGCCCGCGCCCGCTGCGCCGGGTCCTTGGGCCAGAGCGCCTTGTCGGGGAACTTCTCGTTC
>Ga0070708_100000401_pt1 | contig 32682 bp, 30 predicted proteins | sample KBSK5503metaG_FD_65469 | JGI IMG/M metagenome (GOLD analysis project Ga0070708, IMG submission 65469) | Corn, switchgrass and miscanthus rhizosphere microbial communities from Kellogg Biological Station, Michigan, USA - KBS K5-50-3 metaG | ecosystem: Host-associated > Plants > Roots >... | reverse complement strand
GACGGCGACGATGTCGTGATCACCAGCGCCGAGATCGAGGCGAGCCACCTCGACTATCTCGCGCTGGGGCACTGGCACTCGACCTCGAAAGGCAAGGCGGGCCGCACGACCTACGCCTACTCGGGCGCCCCGGAGCCCGTCGCGCTCGACCAGGATCGGGCCGGCAACGTGCTGCTCGTCAGCCTCGACGAGACAGACGGTAAGCGCCACGTGACCGTCGAGGAGCGCAGGGTCGGCAAGACGCGCTTCGAGCGGATCCAGCTGGATGCGGCGACGGTCGGTTCCCAGCCAGGTTTGGTTTCGAAGCTCGCCGAGCGCGCGGATGCGGACCTGATGCTCGACGTCGAGCTCATGGGCGTTCGGCCGGACGAGCTCGACGTGCACGTCGAGGAGATCGAGTCCGAGCTCGCCGATCGGTTCCTGAAGCTCCGCGTCCGCGACAAGGCCGTCTCGCCGCTGCCCGAGGGCCCGCTCGCGTCGCCGGAGACCGTGCTGGGCGCATTCATCCGCGACCTCGAGGCGCAGATCGCCGAGCTCGAGGCCGCCGACGACGAGGCTGGCGCGGGCGAGCTCCGGGACGCGCTGCGGCTCGGCCGATTGCTGCTGGCCGGCGCGGAGCTGACGCTGTGAGGATCACCCGCCTGCAGCTCCGCAACGTGCGCCGCCACGCCGACCTGGATCTGCCGCTCGCACCCGGGCTGACCGTGATCCGCGGCCCGAACGAATCCGGCAAGTCGACGATCCAGCGAGCCCTGGAGCTCGCGTTGACCCGGCGCGTCACGTCCGGCTCCGGCGATCTCGACGGCATGCGTTCGTGGGGCTCCGCCGAAGAGGATCGCCCGTGGGTCCGACTGGAATTCGAGCAGGACGACCTCGACGGTGTCCAGACCGGGACGCTCGAGAAGGCATTCCGAGGCCCGAAGGGCACGGTCCGGCTGGAGGCCGACGGCGAGACGATCACCGATCCCGCCCGGGCAGACGAGGTCCTCGCCGACCTCACCGGGATCCCGAGCGAGGCATTCTTCCGCTCGACGGCCTCGGTCCGGCACCACGAGCTCGACGGCCTCGCTCGCGACGAGGCGGCGCTGCGTGATCGGCTGCAGGCTTCGATCTCTGGCGCCGACCGGGGCACGAGCCGCGCCCATCGCAAGCTCGACCGTGCGATCCAGATCCTCAACGCGAAGGGCGACAAGAACCCGGGGATGCTCAAGGCGGCCGAGGCGAGTCTCGCCCTCGAGTCCGCGGCCCAGCGCAACGGCGAGGCGGCGCTCGAGCAGCTGGAGAAGGATCGCGACCTGCTCGCCCAGGCGCGCGACGACCGCGCGGTTGCCGAGGCCGAGCTGACCGAGCAGCGCTCGATGCTCGAGAAGGCTCGCCTTGCCGAGCGACTCGTCTCGGAGCGTGACCAGGCAAAAGAGCGCTTCGAGCGCTACAGCACGGCCGTCGACGTGAGCCACCAGATCGACGAGCTCGAGGAGTCGCACCCCTCCTCGAACGGGCTGCCCGCGCTCCGCGAGGCGCTCGCCAAGGTGCGCGCGTCGGACATGCGCATCCGGGAGGTCCGGGCGGCCCTCGCCGGCGAGGTCGAGGTCCAGTTCGAGGTCAAGGTGCCGACGGCACGGGCCTGGCGCCCGACCGCGATCGCTGCCGTCCTGCTCATCCTCGGGGGGATCGGGATCGCCGCCGCGGGCCAGCTCGGGATCCTGCCTCGTGACCTGCCAGCCATCCGCATCGACAGCATCGGCGGCGGCCTGGAGCTGCCGGGCGCGGGCATCCTCGCCGGGCTGCTCGTCCTGATCGGGGCGATGCTCGCGCTGATCGGGCGCCGTCAGCGGATCCGCGCGCAGGACGTGCGCCGGAGCAAGGACATGCGCTCGCAGGAGATCGAGCGCCGGCTGCGCGGCCGATCCATGCTCGAACAGGAGCTGCAGATGGAGGAGGTCACCCTCCATAACCTGCTGGCAGCGCTGGAGCTGCCGGATCTCGCCGCCGTCGAGGCGCTCGTCGCGGCGGAGGAGGCCCACATCGGCCAGATCCTCCGGCTCCGTGCGCAGCTGGAGGGCCTCGTCGGGCGAGAGCCCGCGGAAACGCTGCCGGACCTGCGCGACAAGGCCGCGCTCGATGTCGCGCAGAAGAGCGGCGCCCTCGAGCAGCTCGGCCCCATCGCTCGCGAGCCGCGCGCGCGGGAGCGCCTCGAAGTCGCGGTGACCGACGCCGATCGCGCGCTCGGGCTCGCCCGCGACACGGAGGCCCAGGCGAAGGCGCGCGTTGGCCAGAACGCGGTCGACGCGGAGGAGGTGGCGGGCCACGCCGAGAAGGCCGCCCAGTGGGCCGAGCAGCTGGACCTGCTCCAGCGCCGCGCCCGGGTTTACGAGGCGGCGAAGAAGGCCCTTGATGCCGCCGAGCGCGCGACCATCCGGACCGCGACGCGCTACCTCGAACGGCGCATGGTCGGCGACCTCGATCGGGTGACCGCCGGACGCTACCGCCGCGTCCAGGTCGACGACGAGAACCTATCACTGCGGGTGTTCGCCCCGGAGCGAGGGGACTGGGTGGACGTGTCGTCGCTCAGCCAGGGCACGCTCGACACGGTCTACCTCGCCGCGCGCATCGGCCTCGTCCGACTGGTGACCGGTGACCGTCGACCGCCGCTCGTCCTCGATGATCCGTTCGTGACGCTCGATGACGAGCGGGCACGGCGCGCCCTCGAGCTGCTGCGCGACGTCAGCCGCGACTTCCAGGTCATCTACCTGACGACGTCGGACCGCTATGACGACGCCGCGGACGCAGTCCAGGTCCTGCCCGGACCGACGGAGCTGACGCCGGCGGAGGCAAGCGCCTAGAACCCGCCTCCCGCGCCGCCGCCCCCACCGCTGCTCCCGCCGCCGTAGCCGGAGCCGGACGAGGACGCGGCCGTCGTGCTGATCGAACCGACCATGCTCGACACGCTGTCGAGCGAACCGCCTGCGTACCAGATGGGCGCCCACGCTGCGACGCCCGTCGACTGCGCCGCGGCGAAGGTCTGCTTGATCAGGTCGTCGATCTCGTCCTTCAGCCCGAACGCGACCGCCCACACCGTCAGCAGGTCCGGCGTGGTGATCCAGGGCAACCGGGTTCGCGTCTTCTCGACGGCCTCATCCACCGTGTGCGACGCCGCCATCTCGAACTTGATCGTGTTCCGGTAGGCGAGCGACATCGCGAGCGTCCGCGCCCCGTCCTGGGTCCGTGCCGCGAGGCGCGGGCTGAGCACGGCGATCGCGATCCCGAGGACGACCGCGATCAGGATCGGCACGCCGAGGATCTCGCGACCCGCTCGCAGGAGGTTGGAGTTCTCGGACGTGTCGAACGCGAACACGAAGCCGAACACGACAGCGGCGGCGACCAGCCCGATCCCGACACCGAGCCAGATCCCGGTCAGCCGGTTCGGATCGTCGCGGAAGTAGCCGGCGGCCTTCGCCGCCCGACCGCTGTCACGCTTGAAGCCCTCCCAGAGCTTCGCGCCCTCGCCGCCCTTCAGCGAGGCCGAGCTGACGATCCCGCCTTCCGCCTCCGAAGCGATGGCCTCGGCAAGGCTCGCCTCGGCGCTGCCGAGCGGCCGCCGGCGGGCTTCGAGCGAACTCGGGTCGATCAGCGGGCTCGGCGGGATCACGAGGTTCACGTGCTTCGAATCGCCCGGCGCCGCCTCGAAGGTCACGAGCCCGCGATGCCCGAGATCGACGAGGGCGGAGGTGAAGCCATCCTTGTCGACGGCGTCCTTGCGCAACACGGTCGCAAGGGCCGGCGTGAGCCCGGGCGGCGGGTCGGGCAGCAGGACGGAGTCGTCGATCAGCACGACCCGCGCGTCGCGGCCGCGCTCCCACCACGTTCGCAGAAAGAGTCCGAAGACCAGCAGCGCCACCCCGATCGCGGCCGCGGCGAGCAACAGGTTCAGCGCGGCCTCGCCCGCGCGATCCGGGTTGCCACCGGGTTGGGCGACGTGATCGACCCGTGCGAGACCATCCAGCAGCGCCGCGTTGAGATCGCCGTCCTTCGCCCGCGGCAGCATCACGTCGTTCGCAACGCTCGCCGCCTCGGCCTCGTTGAGGTACTGCTCGAGGAAGCCCTTGCCGGCGTACAGGAAGATCTGGCCGTGGCTCCGGCTGCCGGCGTCCATGTCGAACAGCACGACGAGGCCGTCGTTGACCCCCTGCCGGCCGACGCCCCAGGTGTCCATGATCGTGATCGCGTCGGCGCGGGCGGTGTCGGTCGAGACGTCGGGGTCGTCGCTCGGCCAGGAGAGGATCGCAAGCTGCGCACCGGTACGCTCCCGGATCGCCGTGGCGATCGACTGCGCCTGGTCGACCGTCCGGTTCGACCAGATGTCCGCGAGGTCGTACACGTAGACGCCGGGCCGGTTCGGCGGGAGCGTGCCAAGCCCGAGCGCCATCGCGGAAGCGAGAATCGCCCCGGCCAGGGCGGGCAGGGAAGCGGCGCCCGCGACCCAGGCGGCGCCCCGACGGGCAGGCGAGGCGCTCGAAACGCGAGTCATGGGCAGCCGCGATGATACGGGCATGCCCCAGCCCCTCATCCCGCCGGCGCTCGCCGTGGTCGCGCTGGGCCTCCTGGCCTCGACGGGCTGGGGGATCGGCGACTTCGGCGGCGGCCTGACGAGTCGTAAGGCACCGGTCCTCGGCGTCCTGCTGGGCAGCCAGGTCGCCAGCCTCATCGTCGGGACGCCGATCCTGTTCGCGATCAGCGAGCCGGCGATGCGTCCGGCGGACGTGGCGATCGCGGTCATCGGCGGCCTGCTCGGCGCGACCGGGCTCGCGCTCCTGTACCGCGGGCTCAGCATCGGTCGGATGGGCGTGGTCGCCCCGGTCGCTGCCGTGCTCACCGCGACCATCCCGGTCGGATTCGGGTTCCTCACCGAGGGCGTGCCGTCCGTGCTGGCGATCGCCGGCATCCTTGCCGCCGCAGCCAGCGTCGTCCTCGTCTCGCGCTCACCCGACGCTCGCGACGGCCGGCCGAGCGGCCTCGGCTATGCCCTCGCCGCCGGCACAACGTTCGGGCTGTTCACGCTCGCCGCGTCGCAGCTGTCCGACGACCTGATCCTCTCGCCAATCCTCGTCATCCGGGTGACGTCCGTCCTGACCGTGGCGACCTGGATCCTGGTCCGGCGAGCGCCATGGCGCGTGCCGCGGAGCCTGTGGCCGGCGCTGGTCGGCGTCGGCGTGATGGACATGTCGGCGACGGCGGCCTACCTCGCGGCGATCGCCATCGGGCCGCTGGCGATCGCGGCGATCCTCGCGTCGCTGTATCCCGTCGTCACCACAGTCCTGGCCGCGGCGGTTCTCCGGGAACGGGTCACGCCCGCCCACGCCGCCGGCATCCTCGCGGCAGGCGTCGCGGTGGCACTCATCGCGAGCGCCTCGGCAACGTGACGGTCGCGCCGGAGCGCTAGTTCGCCGGCGACCGGGCGACCTCGAGCCCGTCGAGCTCCGCGCCGGTTCGGATGCGGTGAACGGCGGCAAAGCCCTCGGTCCCGAAGTCCGTCCTGCGCAGTGACCCGGCCAGCTCGCCGAGCTGCCGGCGCACCGCGTCCTCGGGCACGACGCGGCCGACGCGCGTCGCGTTGCGGGCGAGGACGAGCGCCGGCGGCAGGTCGAGCACGATCGCGATCGCCGGGATGCCCTGGCTCGCCGCCCGGCGGACGAGCGACCGCCGGGCGAAGGACGTCACGTTTGTCGCGTCCACGATGGTGGTCCGGCGCTCGGCCATCCGCCGGGCGAGGCGGCGATGCAGGATCGAGAAGGCCGTCTTCGTGGCGCCCTGGTCCGACTCGTCGCCCGCGACGAGTGCCCGGTGGGCATCCGACGACAGGACCTCCTCGGGCGAAAACAGGCGGGCGGCGAGGGTGGACTTGCCGGCACCGGCCGCCCCAACCAGGACGACGAGGCACGGCTCGGGCAGGCCGATCGTGCGCCCAACCGGCTGGGCGCCGCCATCGCCGTCAGCGACGTCGTCACCGACATCGCCGTCGGCCGCGCTCACGCCCGGCGGCGTGCCTCCCAGCCGCCCCCGTCTCGCTCCCGCACTTCGTACGCCGGCTGGTCGTAGACCGAGGGACCCTGCACGACGAGGCCGTCCGACAGGCGGTAGCGCGAGTAGTGCCACGGGCACTCAACGACGTCGCCGAAGAGCTTGCCCTCGTGCAGCGGCCCGCCCGCATGCGCGCACGTGTTGTGCAGGGCGAGGATCTGCTCGCCCTGCCGCACGAGCACGAGCTCGTTGCTCCCCAGCTTGGCCTTCACGAGTCGGCCGGCGGGAATCCGGCCATCTTCGAGCTCGGCCGGCTCGAGGGCGATCCACTTCGTGCCGGCGCCGCGGAATGCATGGCGGTTGACCATGTTGCCGAGAACGTACACGACGTCGCCGCCCACGTACGCGGCGGAGCTGAGGACCAGGAATGCGAGGATGGAGGTCCACACCCCCAGCGCCGACGCGGCCGGCCCGCTCGCGAGGCGGAAGGCCAGCGACACGAGGTACAGGGCGAGCGTCGTCACCATGAGCGTCGCGTGGAGTGTGGCGCGCTCGCGGGCCTTGCCGTCGGTGTCGGCGTAGTCCGCGAACCCGGCGAGTGCTGCGGCCACCATCGCCAGGATTCCAAGGACGAGGGTGATCGCCGCTGCCCCCGGATCATCGATGACGTCGAAGACGATAACGAGGAACAGGATCCCGATCGGCGCGTCGGTCAGGACGGCGTGAAGCGGGTGGCCGAGCCACCTTCCGATGAGCAGGTCGCGCAATGCAGGCACGCCCTGGAAGAGCCAGAAGAGGAAACGGTGGGCGAGATCGCCGAGCGGCCTCGTCCAGCCGCCCTGGGCATCCATGAGACGAATCAGCCAGCGGGCCAGCATCACCTCACCTCCAGCCGGAGTCTACGTCGGGCGAGGGAGGGCTGGATCGGGGTCAGCCGGGCAGGTCACGCTCTGCGGGCCCGGTGTAGCGGGCATCGGGACGGATGAGCCGGTTGTCCGCGGCCTGCTCGATCACGTGGGCCGTCCAGCCGGCGTGCCGGGCGAGCGCGAAGGTGGCGGGGAAGAGGTCCGGCGTCAGGCCGACGCCCATCAGCACCGGCGCCGCATAGAACTCCACGTTCGTCTTGAGCGCGCGCTCCGGGTGGCGCTCGGCAAGGACGCGCAGCGCGACGTCCTCGACCGCGATGGCAAGCGCGAGCCACTCCGGCGGGTGCTCCATCGACTCGGCGACCTTGCGGAGCGCCGCGGCGCGGGGGTCATAGGCGCGGTAGACGCGGTGGCCGAAGCCCATGAGCCGTTCGCCCTTGTCGAGCATCTCGTTGACCCACGCCCCAGCCCGCTCGGGCGAGCCGACCTGGTGGATCTGCTCGACCACCTCCGAGGGCGCGCCGCCGTGCAGCGGGCCCTTGAGGCAGCCGATCGCGCCGGCGACCGCGGACGCGAGATCGCTCCGGGTCGAGACGATGACCCGGGCGGTGAAGGTCGAGGCGTTGAGGCCGTGCTCGGCGCCGACGATGAAGTACGCATCGAGCGCTCGTGCCGTGCCCGGATCGGGCTTCCTGCCGGTGAGCTGGTACAGGAAGCCGGGCACGAGATCGAGGCTCGGGTCCGGTGCGACCGGCTCCTGCCCGGACCGAAGCCGGGCGAAAGCCGCCAGTGCCGAGGGCGAGAAGGCCGTGAGGGCACGCGCCTGCTCGGGGGTCGGCGGGTAGGTCAGCTCCTGGGTTGCGCCCCAGGCCGAGACCGCGGTGCGAAGTGCGTCCATCGGCTTGGCGGTCCTGGGCAGGGCGCGCAGGGCCACCATGACGCCGTCGGGGATCTCGCCGGTCGCGAGGTGATGGCCCGGCTCCCACTCGCCCGTCCAGAGCAGGTTGGCGACCGCGGGGTACGTGCCTTGCTCCACGAGATCGCCGATCCGGTAGCCCCGGTACAACAGCCTTCCGTGCTCACCGTCGACGTAGCCGAGCGCCGTTTCGGCCGCGATCACTCCCTCGAGGCCGGGGGAGTAGGGCCGCTCGTCGGTCATTACGGGGATGGTAGCCGCGGGGCTCGTTCGGAGCCTGTGGCCACCGGCCCGAATCACTGGGAGGGATGGCCTGCGAGGGTCAGTGCGCCTTGTCGGGCTCCAGCTCGCGGAGGCGGCGGGCGACCTCGGTGAGGACGCAGTCGCGAACGGACGGGACGTCCTCCATGAGCGAATGGAACTCGCGGTGGGCAAGCACGAAGAGGTGCGCCGGCTGCGTGAGGGTGGCCGTCGCCATCCGTGGACCTTCCGCCACGAGGGCCATCTCGCCGAGGTGCCCGCCGGGCCCAAGCACGGCGATCTGGCGGCCGCCTCGATCAATGCGCGCCTCGCCCGAGACGATGATGAACATCTGCGAGCCGGTCTCGCCCTCGCGCATCAACACGTGGCCGGCCGGCAGGTCGACCTCGTCGGCGAGCTGCGCGACCTGCTCGAGGTCCCGCTGGCGCAGGTCGCTGAAGAGGCGTACCGATCGCAGGGCCTCGATCTTGGCGTCACCGGCCATCAGCAGCTCCCTCCTCGTGGTGGCTCGACTCGTTTGCCTCAGGCTCCGGCGCGACCGGCGGCAGGTCTCGCCAGATCGACATCCCGGGGTCGGCCGCCGCTTCGGCAGCCACGTCAGCTGGCGCTCCGCCCGCGGGGTCGCCTGTTCCAGGGCCGGCGCCGACTGCGTCGAGGTGCTCCAGCGCCCGAATCGCCACCTCGCTCGGCTTGCCGACCTCGTCCAGCGTCTGCCCACCGGGTCGTCTGGCGCCGAGGAACTCGGCCGCGGCGACCGCCGCGACCCCGCCGATCGCGGCGATGCCGATGGGGCCGCCGGCCATGGCGCCGACGATCAGCGCGGGCGCCATGCCCTGGCTGGGGCTCGGGCCGCGCAGGTGAAGCGGCCGCTTGTCGTAGTCCTGGAGCGCGGCGTCGACTGCCGTCAGTCCCGAGATCGCAAGGTCACCGATCGATTCGCGCTGGGCAAGCGCGGCCCCGCAGCTGGCGCACGTCGTGGCGTCGGGCGACGCCGCCGTCGTCCCGCACCAGGCGCACGTCCGCGGCCCGGCCGGACCCGAACCCGCGTCTGCCGCCTCGGAATCCACGGACTCCACGGAACCCTCCTCCTGGGTCACATCGACAGCATAGGTCCCGGCCTCAAGCCGGCGGGATGTTCGCGTTGAAGCGGAAGCGGTTCTCGGGGTCCACGCGCCGCTTGACTGCCCGCAGCCGCGCGAACGTTTCCGCGCCGAAGGCCTGTTCCACGCGGAGGGCGGGCTCGTCTACGGGCGCGTAGTTGAGGTAGCCACCGCCGCGCAGCGAGAACGGCTCGAGTGCGCTCGTGGTCTCGCGCGCCCAGGCGATCGCGGGCGGGTCGTCGGCGGGGTCTTCCCAGATACCGATCGCGGACACATTGGCGAGCGCCCGCCGGCTTCCGAATGCCGCGTGATCGTCCGAGATGCGATGGGCCGCGCCGTGGATCGGCTCCACCAACAATCCGCTGTGCGCGACGGCCGTCGCGGTTCCGTCGAGGATCACCTTCTGGACCGCGGGACCCACATCGCGGACAAAGTGGCCCTTCCAGTAGTTTCGATAGCCCGGGCCCATCCGCTCGAAGATCACCTGCATGTCGAGGTAGGGGTAGGGCCCGAGACTGTCGAAATAGGCGCCTCTGACCGCGCGAAGTGGGGCAAAGACCCGCGGCCCGAGGTCCGGTTCGCCGATCCACAACCCGAGGACGCTCATGACCGGGCCACGCTCGGGATCCAGGCCAAGGAACGCCTGGAGCGTGAGCGCATCACTGGCGGCGCCACCCTGGAGCTCGAACAGCAGGCGGAGCGCCTCGCCGACCGATTCGCCCTCGAATCGGATTCGACCACCATAGGGATCGCGGACCGGGATGAGCGAGTGTCGCAGCTTCGTCACGACGCCGAAGTTGCCGCCGCCGCCCCGCAGCGCCCAGAGCAGGTCCGGATCTGTTCGCTCGTCGACCTGGAGGACATCCCCGGCCGCCGTCACGAGCTCGGCGCCAACCAGCGCGTCACACGCAAACCCCGCGCTGCCCAGGAGGTAGCCGATCCCGCCGGTGAGGGTCAGCCCGGCCACGCCAGTGTCGAGATACGTCCCCGAGGGCGCCGCAAGGCCGTGCGCGATCGTCGCGCGGTCCAGGTCTTCGAGCAGGGCGCCGCCGCTTGCTTCCGCGATCCTGCGAACCGGATCGACGCTGACGGAGCGCATGGCGCCCATGTCGAGCATCAGGGCGTCGTCGCCGACAGCGTGCCCCGCAACGTTGTGGCCTCCGCCGCGCACCGAGATCGGGAGGTCATTCGACACCGCCCAGCGGACGGCAGCGACGACGTCGCCCGTATCGAGCGGCTGGACGATCACGCGCGGCCGGCGATCGAGCATCGCGTTGAACGTGCGCCGCCGCTCGTCGTAGGCGGGCGCGCCGGGCACGAGCACACCACCGCGGATCGTGGCCCGGAGGTGGTCGATGGGGTTGGTTGAGATCGCCACGCTCTGCCTCCCACCGGAGGATACGTCAGGGCCGGTCGAGGAAGGCCTCCACCGCGGTCACGAAGTCGCGAGCGTGCGTGTGGTGCGCGGCGTGGGCGGCGCCCTCGATGACGTCGACCTCGGCGTGCACGAGGCGCGCCGCGAGCGCATCGGTCCCGATGCGGAACGGTGACCGGCTGGTCGAGCCGAGCAGCAGGAGGACCGGGATCGTCACCCGGCTGAGCGCCTCGAGCGATGCCGGCGCGCTCGCCTCCGCCTCGACCTCGCGCAGGATCGTTTGGGCGGCTACGACCCGAGCGGGCCACACCGGATTCGCCCGATACGCATCGAGCTCCGCCTCGGACATGCCGACGATTCCCGCCAGGAACGTGGCGAGCGCGCCTTCGTCGTCGCCCCGCTCCAGCGCGGATCGGACGGCCTCGACGAGGCCATCGGGGCGATAGGACGAGCCCGGCGGGACCGGTGCCCCCTCGTACACGACGGCGCGCCGGATCGCGCGGGTCAGGAGGCTCGCACCGAGCGCGCAGCGGCCGCCGTAGGAATGCCCGGCGACATCGATCGCAGCGACGCCGTGCTCGCGGGCGAGGCCTTCGCTCACGGCGGCGAGGTCCTCGAACTCACGCTCGATCGAGTACGCGGTCGCGTCGCCCGACGCACCGCGGCCGCGTCGGTCGAGGGCGAAGACGGGTCGCGTCGCCGCGAATGCCGGACCGACCGTGCGCCAGGTCGTGTGGTCCGCCGTCGCGCCATGAACGAGCAGCAGGGGAGCGCGGGCGCCGACGGGCTCCTGCCGTCCCGCCGGAGGCACCACTCCGAACACCGCGATCTCGACGCCATCCCCACCAGAACGGAAGCGGCGCGGCTCGGACTGGAAACGGCTGGGCGGCTCGATCACCCCGGGAGCGAGGCCGCGGCCGCCTTGTCGAGGAACCAGGTTGCCCCCTCGCGGCGGGCCAGCTGCGCCGGCCAGCGGCGGACGTCGCGCTCGCCGCCGAGGACCGCCGCGACCATCTCGTCCTTCGCGGCGCCGTGGACCACGACGATCGGGCGTCGCGCGACCTCGAGGATCCGCGGATGGAGGCTGATCCGTGCGATGTGCGGCTCGATGTGCGTCGGAGCCGGGACAGCGCCGACCCACGCCTCCGAGTCGAACAGCGGCGAACCCGGGAAGACGGACAGCACATGCCCGTCGGGACCGACGCCGACGAGGACGATGTCGAGGATGGGAAAGCCATCGTCGGAGGCCGGGAGGGCCGCGTCCCGCAGACGGTCGGCGTACTCGGTGGCGACCCATTCCGTCCCGGCTGCCGCCCCGATCGCGTCACCCATCCGCGGGGCGTGGATGTTCGACGTCGGCAGGGGCACGCCTGGCTCCGTCCCCAGGTCCACGTCGACGGCGTACTCGCCGGTCCCGGAGAGGCCCGCGCGGGCCGCTGCCGACACGAGCACCTGGTCGAGCGGGAGGACGTTGGACAGCGGGTGGTCCCGGGGCACGTAGCGATCGTCCCCCCACCACACGTGGACGGCGTGCCAGGCGATCTCATCGCGGAGTGGCCGCACCGACAGCTCGCGGTAGATGCCGACCGGCGTCGAGCCACCGGTTGTCGCCCAGTCGGCCCGCCCGCGCTCGTCGATCGCCTCGCGAAGCCCGTCGGCGATCGCCGCCGCGGCGGCGCGGGCCGTCGCCTCGGGGTCGGGCAGAACCTCGATCCGCGGCTCGCCGCTCATGCCACGAGCCGCGCCGCCATCGCGAGCACGTCGCGGCTGATCTGGTCGCGCCCCGCGGACTCGATCGTCTCCGCGAGGAGGTCCGCCTCGCGCTTCCGTGGCGCGAGGAAACGCCGCTCGGGCATGGACTCGCCATCGAGCGTGGCCTGCACCACGACGCCGTCTGCGTAGGCCGTGACCTCGATCCACAGCTGCGAGCGGCCGCGGGTCGCATGGAGCTGGACGATGAGCGTCGTGCCGCGCGGAGCCGGCGACTCAACCGGCTTGAGAGAAACCGGCACCCGGCGCCGGCCCGACCGCAGGAGCCCGGCGTAGCCGGTCCACGCCTCCGTGCCGGGTCGCATCGGCGCCACCACGGTCATGCCCAGTCGCGATGCGAGCCAGGCGACGTGGTACATCGGCCGCACGACATTCGCCATCCCTGGAGCACCATCCTGTGCGGCGTAATGCACGTCGATGCGGTCCAGGTGGCCGAGGTACGGCAGCAACGTCGGGCGGTCGAAGGTCGATGCGATCGCCTCGCGCCAGCGCGCCTGCCGGAGCAGCGCGAAATCGGCGATCTGCAGGTCGAACCGGGCGGGCAGCTCGGCCATCGCCACGAGACCGGCCAGGCCGTCCCCGGACCAGCCCGAGCCATCGACCAGCACGCGGTCGGCCATCGGCAGCAGCTCGCGCGCGGAGCGGCTCTCGAAGTGTGGCTCGCCCGGCCACCACACGGTGACCGGCAGGTCGTGGATGAGCAGCGGCGCAACGACACCGGCGAGGTGCTGCCCGCTCTCGCCGCCGCAGGTCAGGTAGACCATCTCGGAGCAGGTCTCGGGTGCCGAATCGGACGGCAGAACGCAGTGCGCCTGGATCTGCGCGTCCAACCACGCCGGGCCGTCCGGGTCGGCGGGGTTGACGATCAGGGTCCGGGAGGGATGCCGGCCCGTCAGGCCCTCGACGATCGCCGCCACCCGCTCGCCGATCTCGCCACGGCCGGCGATGACGACGAGGTTCATCACGCTGGAACGAGCCGCGACCCGGCGCTCGTCGCCGTCCGGCCCCTCGGCGGTGAGCGAGATGGCCGACCAGATCCGGCCGAGCTCGGCGGCGATGCCGTCGATGCTCTTGGCCCGCGACTGCCAGCGCAGCATCGGCTGGCCGGGCGCCGCCGGGGCCGTCGACAGTGTCACAGCCGCCGCCAGTGCCGACCGTCGCGCTGGATCAGCTCGTCGGCATCGTCCGGGCCCCAGCTGCCCGCGGCGTAGTTCGGGAACGCCGGCGCGGGCTGGTCCAGCCACGCGTCGTGGACCGGCGTCACGATCGACCACGCCGCCTCGACCTCGTCGGCCCGGGTGAACAGCGACTGGTCGCCGAGCATCGCGTCGAGGATCAGCGTTTCGTACGCGTCCGGGGCGTCGGTCGAGAAGGCCGTGCCGTAGGTGAAGTCCATCGTCACCGGGCGGATGTCGAGCCCGAGCCCGGGCACCTTCGACCCGAACCGGAGGAGGATGCCCTCGTCCGGCTGCACGCGGATCGCGAGGAGGTTCGGCTGGGGATCGGTGTTCGCGTCTTCGAACAGGCGGTGCGGCACGTCCCGGAACTGGATGGCGATCTCCGAGGCGCGCTTGGCCATGCGCTTGCCGGTGCGCAGGTAGAACGGGACACCGGACCAGCGCCAGTCGTCGACCTCGAACCGGGCGGCGACGAAGGTCTCGGTCTCCGACTCCACATCGACCTCGGCTTCAGCGCGGTAGGCCTTCACCGCCACGCCCGCGACCCAGCCCTTGTCGTACTGGCCGCGAACCACGTCGCGCGCTACGTCCTGGCGCGTCGGGGGCGCGATGGCACGCAGGACCTTGAGCTTCTCGTCGCGGAGCGCGTCGGCGGCGAACGTCGCCGGCGGCTCCATCGCGACCAGGCTGAGGAGCTGGAGGAGGTGGTTCTGGAGGACATCGCGCGCAGCGCCGGTCTCCTCGTAGAACGCGCCGCGGTCCTCCACACCGAGCGACTCGGCGACGGTGATCTGGATGTGGTCGACGTAGCGCCGGTTCCAGAGCGGCTCGAAGATCCCGTTGCCGAACCGGAAGACCAGCAGGTTGCGGACCGTCTCCTTGCCCAGGTAGTGATCGATGCGGTAGACCTGCGACTCGCGGAAGACCTTGAGCATCTCGCGGTTGAGCCGCTTCGCCGAGTCGAGGTCGCGCCCGAACGGCTTTTCGACCACGATGCGGCGCCAGCCGCCCTCGTGGCGCTCGTGGTCGAGCCCGCACCGCCCGATCTGCGCCACGATCTCGGGGAAGGCCGACGGCTGGGTCGCCAGGTAGAACAGCAGGTTCGAGCCGGTCTCGTGCTCGAGGTGCATGCTCTCGAGCTTCGCGGTGAGGCTGTCGTACAGCTCGTTGTCGGCGAAGTCGCCGCGGTGGTAGAAGACCCGATCGAGGAACTGGCGCTCGGCCTCCTCATCGAGCTGCACGCGGCAGTTGCGGTGCAGCGACTCGGCGATGTCCATCCGGAAGGTGCCGTCGTCGTACGGGCGCCGTCCGACCGCGACCATCGCCCAGTCCGCGGGCAGCAGGTTGGTCCGCCACAGCTGAGCGAGGGCCGGGAACACCTTGCGATGGGACAGGTCACCGGTTGCCCCGAACAGCACGGCCACGTGGGGATCCGGCACGCGTTCGAGCCGGAGGCCCTCACGCAGCGGGTTGGCCCCCGCGTGGTGGCTCGGGCGGCGCCGCTTGCCGTCGCGCGCGAGCCGCTCCTCGCGGATGGTCCGCGGCTGCGGAACGGCGACGGGAGCCCTGGTCAACTGGATTTCACCGCGTGCCCACCGAATTCGTTCCGCAAGGCCGCCAGGACCCGGGCGCCGTACGAATCGTCCTGACGAGAGCGGAACCGTGTCTGCAGGGCAAGGGTGATGATCGGCGCCGGGACGTCGCGATCGATCGCCTCCTGGACCGTCCAGCGGCCCTCGCCCGAGTCCGCAACCCAGCCCTTGAGGTTCGCCAGGTCCTGGCCGCTCGATTTGAACGCGAGCGCCGCGAGCTCCAGGAGCCACGAGCGGACGACCGAGCCGTGGTTCCAGAGATCGGAGATCTTCTCGAGATCCAGGGCGTAGTCGGACGCGTGGAGGATCTCGAATCCCTCGGCATAGGCCTGCATTAGCCCGTACTCGATCCCGTTGTGGATCATCTTCACGTAGTGGCCCGAGCCGGGGCCGCCCGTGTGCAGGTAGCCATTCTCTGGGGCGAGCGAGCGGAAGATCGGCTCGAGCGGCTCGACCGCGTCGCGGTCGCCGCCGACCATCAGGCAGAAGCCGTTCTGAAGACCCCAGATGCCGCCGCTCACGCCCGCATCGACATAGTGGATGCCGTGCTCGGCGAGCTCGGCGTGGCGCCGGACGTCGTCGTGGAAGTTGGTGTTGCCGCCGTCGACGATCGTGTCGCCGGGCTCGAGGTGCTCCAGGAGCTCCTTGATCTGCGCCTCGGTCGCATCGCCGGCCGGGACCATGATCCAGACGACCCGGGGCTTGGCCAGCGTCGCGACCAGCGCCTCGACGGAGTCCGCGGCATCGAGGGCGTGTCCCGACGCACGCTCCTCATCGGCGAGCTCGTGGGCCTTCTCGACCGTCCGGTTATAGGCCAGGACTTGGTGGTCGTCCCGGACGAGTCGCCGGACCATGTTCGAGCCCATGCGCCCGAGCCCGATGAAGCCGAGATGCATGTCGTGGTGCCTCCGCTCGATGGTCCGCTCAGGCCAGCGCGCGCCGGATCGCGCGCTCGAGGATCGCCAGGTCGTCTGCGAGGCCGTCGCCCAGGTGGACCTGGACGACGGGTCGATCATGCGCCCGCAAGGCCTCGCGGTCACCCCGCGCCTGGGCATCGATGAGCCGCCCGAACGTGTACGGCCAGCCCGGGATCGGCCGATCGACCGGGTGATCCGAGGTCAGCTGGAGGAACACGCCCGTCGCCGGCCCGCCCTTGTGCAGCTGGCCGGTCGAGTGCAGGAAGCGCGGTCCGTAGCCGGCCGTCGTCGCGCAGCCGGTCTTCGAGAGCGCGGCGCGAATGGCGGCGATCTGCTCGTCGACCGCCGCCGACGGCGCGATGAACGCCTGGATGGTGAGGTAGCTCGGGACGCGGAGGGCGCTCAACGTGGGCCGGAGCAGCTCGACCAGGTCGTGCGCGGTCTGCCCGCGCACGTGGATCGCGCCGGGCTCCGCGCGTCCCTTGTCGTTCGCGGCGTCGTTCGTCCCGCCGACGAGCACGCGTCGCGTCAGCTCCTTGGCCTCCTCGACGTTGGGTTGGTCGAACGGGTCGATCTCGAGGACGGCGCCCGCGAAGGCCGTCGCGACCTCCCAGCGCATCGCCTCGCCGGCCAGATCGATCGGGTCGTCGAGCTCGATGCGGATGACCGGGTGGCCGGCGCGGGCGAGCGCCTCGACCAGCGGCCCGTGCCCACCCGAGCCGTTCGAGCCCGCGAGGGTCATCTCGACGAACACTCGGTCATTCCCGTACGAAGCTGGGTCGAGCGGCGGCTCGAGGTCGACGGGGACGATGCCCGTGCCGTGCTTGCCGGTCGACTCGGCGAGGAGCTGCTCCGCCCAGGCGCCGAAGCTCGAGATCGCGGGATCGGTGAGCAACGTCAGCTTGTCGCGGCCGGCCTTCGCGAGGCTGCCGATCGCGAGGCCCAGGAGCAGGCCCGGGTTGCCCTTCGCCTCGGCGGTCCGGCAGGCGTCGAGCATCGCGGCGCCCGTCCCGAGCAGGGCGTCGACGTCGATTCCGATCAGCGAGGCGGGCACCAGCCCGACGTAGGTCAACGCCGAGTACCGGCCGCCGACATCCGGCGGGTTGAGGAACTCCTCGCGCAGCTCGTCGTGGTGGGGGATCGAGTCGAGGCTCTTGCCCGGGTCGGTGATGACCGCGAAGAACTCTCCAGGCCGCTGGTTCGAGCCCCGCTCCTCGAGGGCCGCCTCGACGCGTGCCCAGGCATCGGCAAGGAATGCCAGCGGCTCCGTGGTCGTGCCGGACTTGCTGGCGACGATCCACAGCGTCTCGAGCGGGTCGAGGTCGTCGACGATGGCGGCGACGGCGGCGGGGTCCGTCGAGTCGAGGATGCGCAGGTCGAGGTAGCCCTCGGCCGTCCCGAACGTCCGGTGAAGGATGTCCGGGGCCAGGCTGGAGCCGCCCATGCCCATCACCACCGCCGTGTCGAATCCCGTCTCGCGGGCGCCGTCGCCGAAGCCCTCGAGGGCCGCCGCCTGCATCGCGAAGTGCGCCGGGGCGTCGAGCCAGCCGAGGCGCTCCGAGATCGCGGCGGCGACTCGCGGGTCCCGAGTCCACAGGGACGTGTCCCGATCGAACAGGCGTCCCGCCCATCGGTCGCGCGTCGCTGTCCCCGCGAGCGCATCGACGCTCGCCTGCGCGTCGGCCGGGAGTCGCATCGTCATCCTGGCGCCCATCAGCCGCCTCCTCCGAACGACTCGCGCTCCATCGCCAGCACCTTGTCCAGCCGGCGCCGGTGGCGCGGCTCGCCGCTGAACGAGGCACCGAGGAAGGCCAGGGCGCACTCGAGGGCCGGCTCGTCGCCGATGACTCGCGCCCCCAACGTCAGCACGTTCATGTCGTCGTGCTCGACGCCCTGGTGGGCGGAGTACGTGTCGTGGCACACCGCCGCCCGAACGCCGCGGAGCTTGTTCGCCGCGACGCTCGCGCCGACGCCGGAGCCGCAGATCAGGACGCCGCGTTCCACGACGCCGTCGCGGACCGCTTCGCCGATGCGCTTCGCGAAGTCCGGGTAGTCGTCCGTGGGATCGGTCCCATCGCCGCCGAGGTCGACGAGCTCATCGTCGGGCCGTGCCTCCGCCACGCGCCGGAGCAGCTCGCGCTTCAGCGCCGCGCCCGCGTGGTCGGCGGCGAAGCCCACCTTCACGAGCGGGCCGGCTCCGCGACCATCGGCTCGCCGAGCCCGAGGCCGGCCGGCTGGTGCCCCGGATCGAGGGTGGGGATCCGGCCGCGCAGGCCATCGCGAACGACCCGCCGCGCGACATCGGTAACGCGGCCGGCGGTGAAGCCAAGGTGGTCGAAGATCGCGCCCGCCGGCGCCGACGCGCCGAAGTGGTCGATGCCGAGCATCGCGCCCTCATCGCCCGCGTACCGGTCCCAGCCCGTCGTCGCACCCGCCTCGATCGTCAGCCGCCGATGCACCCCGCGCGGGATCACCGACTCGCGATATGCCTCGTCCTGGGCCTCGAACGCCTCCCAGCACGGCAGCGAGACGACCCGCGCGGAGATCGGCGCGGCGTCCGCTTCGAGTGCCTCTGCGGTCGCATGGGCGAGCTGGAGCTCGGAGCCCGTCGCGATCAGCAGCAGCTCCGGTGCCTTCCCCTGGTCCTCGCCGCGCGCTCGCCGGAGGACGTACCCGCCACGCGCGAGGCCGTCGGTGGCGAGCTCCGCGGTGCCGGGGAGCGTCGGCAGCTTCTGGCGGGTGAGCGAGAGGGCGACCGGGCCGCCGTGCCGCCGGACCGCGAGCCGCCACGCTGCCGTGGCCTCGTTGGCGTCGCCGGGCCGGACGAACCAGAGGTTGGGCATCGCCCGGAGCGCGGCGTAGTGCTCGATCGGCTGGTGGGTCGGGCCGTCCTCGCCGAGCCCCACCGAGTCGTGCGTCCAGACGTAGATCACGTGCAGCCCGGCGAGGGCCGCGAGCCGCACCGAGCCACGCATGTAGTCACTGAAGTTGAGGAATGTGCCGGCATACGGGATGAAGCCACCGTGGTAGGCGATCCCGTTGGCCGCGCCGCCCATGGCGTGCTCGCGAACCCCGAACCACAGGTTCCGCCCGGGCTCGGTGGGGGTGAAATCGCCGGCGTCTTTCACGAGGGTGAGGTTCGATTCGGACAGGTCCGCCGCGCCACCGAACAGCTCCGGCACGGGCCCGGCCAGTGCCTGGATCGCGTTCTGGCTGGCGTTGCGGGTCGCGAGCTCCTCGCCCTCGGCGTACGTCTTGAGGCCGGCGTCCCAGCCGTCGCGTAGGCCGAGATCCAGCGTTCGCCGACGGAGCTCGGCGGCGACGTCCGGATGCGCATCCCGGTACTGATCGAAGCGCGCCTCCCAGTCGGCAACGAGGCGCTCGCCCTCGCCAACCGCCTCGCCCATGTACTCGCGGACCTGGTCCGGCACGAGGAAGTGCGCATCGGGATCCCATCCGTAGGCCTCCTTCGCGAGCCGGACCTCGTCCTCGCCGAGGGGTGAGCCGTGCGCCTTCTGGGTGTCCTGCTTGTGCGGCGCGCCGTAGCCGATGTGCGTCCGGACCGCGATAAGCGACGGCCGTTCGTCGTCGCGGGCGGATCGGATGGCGGCTTCGATCGCCTCGAGGTCGTTGCCGTCCTCGACCCGGCCGACGCCCCAGCCGTATGCCTCGAAGCGGCGGGGGACATCCTCCGACCAGGCCATGTCCGTTGGCCCGTCGAGCTGGATGTGGTTGTCGTCGTACAGGACCACGAGCTTGCCGAGGCGGAGGTGCCCCGCCAGGCTCGCTGCCTCGGAAGCGATGCCCTCCTGCAGGTCGCCGTCGGACGCGATCACGTACGTCCAGTGATCGACGATGGCGTGGCCGGCCCGGTTGAACTCGGCGGCGAGCCGCCGCTCCGCGATGGCCATGCCCACGGCATTGCTGAAGCCCTGCCCGAGGGGCCCGGTGGTCGCCTCGACGCCGGTCGTCAGGCCGTGCTCCGGATGCCCCGGCGTCCGCGAGCCCCACTGCCGGAACTGCTGGAGCTCCTCGAGACCCAGGCCGTAGCCGGCCAGGTGGAGCAGCGAATACAGGAGCATCGACGCGTGGCCGGCCGAGAGGACGAACCGGTCGCGGTCGATCCAGTCGGGCCGCGTCGGCGCGTGGCGGAGGAAGCGCGTCCAGAGGACGAAAGCCATCGGTGCCGCGCCCATCGGCGCGCCAGGGTGTCCCGAGTTGGCCTTCTGGACCGCGTCCATCGACAGGGTCCGGATGGTGTCGATCGCCAGCCGTTCGAGCGTGGGCGTCGTCGACTGCGTCATGCACCCGGAAGCGTACCAACGCACCCCTCGTCCGGCCTTGAGCAAAGGCCTGCATCGCTACCATCCGCGTTGTGACGGCAGGCGCATCGACGAGCCCGGTTCGCCCTACCCCGCCGCGCGTGCTGGTCCTGGGCGACCTCGTGCTCGACGTCGTCCTCCAGGCCTCGACCCCGATCGAGAGCGGCACGGACGTGCCCGGCCGAGTCGAGATCCGCCTCGGCGGCTCGGCTGCCGTGTGCGCCCGCTGGCTCGCCAACCTCGGGGCGCGCTCCAGCCTCGTCTGCGCGGTCGGTCGCGACGGCGCCGGCCGGTCATTGATCGCCCAGCTCCGGCGCGACGACGTCAACGTTCGCGCGGTTCGGATAGCGGGGCATCGAACCGGCCGGATCGGGGTGCTCGTGGCGCCGAGCGGCGAGCGCTCGTTCGTGGCGGATCGGCGCGCGGCGACCCGGATGGAGCCCGACGATCTCAAGCCCGAGTGGTTCGATGACCTCGACCTCATCCATCTGCCGGCGTACTCGCTGCTGGTCGAACCGCTGGGGAGTGCGAGCATTCGCGCCGTCGAGCTCGCACGAGCCCGCAGCCCGCGCGGAGTCCGCGTCTCGATCGATCTCGCGTCGGTCGGGCCGCTCCTCGCGCATGGGCGTCGGGAGGCGCGCGAGATGATCGGCGGGCTCCGACCGGACCTCGTGTTCGCAACAGAGTCCGAGGCCGAGGCATTGCTCGGCCGCCGCGTGCCGGAGGGCCTGCTCGACGTTGCCGCAGTCGCGGTCCTCAAGCGCGGCGCCAGGGGCGCCAGGGTCTATGCCCGGATCGACCACGGCCAGGCGGAGGCCGAGCCGCCGATCCAGTTCGACATCGCCACGGCACCGGTACCGGTCGAGGACACGACGGGGGCGGGGGACGCCTTCGACGCCGGGTTCATCGCGGGCTGGCTCGGGGCCCTCGCGACCGGCCGCGTGGGCGCGGACGCGCTCCACCGTGCGACCCTCGCCGGCCATCGTGCCGCCGCGCGCCACCTGCGCAGCCCGCGTACGGAGCTGCCGCCCGGATGAGCGGGGATCCGCAGGGCGACGTCGCGCAACGCCTCCAGGTCGCGCCGGAGGTCGCCGCAGCCCTCGACGAGGGCCGGCCTGTTGTCGCTCTCGAGTCGACGCTCATCAGTCACGGCTTCGCCTATCCGGACAACCTGGCCGTCGCGCGTGCGTCGGAGGCCGCTGTGCGCGAGTCCGGCGCCGTACCCGCCACGGTGGCGATCCACGCCGGTCGGCTCCTGGTCGGGCTGGATGCGTCGGCGCTGGAGGCGCTCGCGACCGCGGAGCCCGGCTCCGTCGCGAAGGCCGCTCGGCCGAGCCTCGCGCCGGCGCTGGCCGGTGGTGGCTGGGCGGCGACGACCGTCTCGGCGAGCATGATTGCGGCGCACGCCGCGGGGATCACGGTCTTTGCGACCGGCGGTATCGGCGGCGTCCACCGCGCGAGCGGTCCGGCCGCCGCCGCGGGCGGCGTGTCGCTCGATATCTCCTCCGACCTTGATGAGCTTGCCCGAACGCCCATGGCCGTCGTCTGTGCCGGCCCCAAGGCCATCCTCGACGTCCCCAACACCCTCGAGGTCCTCGAGACGCGTGGGGTTCCTGTCGTCGCCCTCGGCCAGGCTGACCTGCCGGGCTTCTACGCCCGCAGCGCCGGCATCGCGGCACCGCACAGCGTCGCCGACGAGGCCGCCGCCGCGGAGCTCATCGCGACGCACCTGGGCCTCGGCCTGGGCGCATCGGTCCTCGTCTGCGTCCCGGTGCCCGCCGACATGGCGCTGCCGGAGGCCGTTGCCCGCGATGCCGTGGAACAGGCAACGCGCGAGGCCGGCGAGGCCGGGGTCCATGGCCCGGCGCTCACGCCCTGGCTGCTCGCCCGGATCGCGGCGATCACGGACGGCGCGTCGGTCCGCGCGAACACTGCCCTGATCGTCAACAACGCCCGGGTCGCGGGCCGCCTCGCACGGGCGGTGTCTTCGGGCGCGCAGCCGGCACCGGCGTCCGTTGCCGCTGCGTCTGGGCGTCGGTAGACTGGCCCCAACCCACCTCGCGCCGCCGCCTGGGAGAGTCGATGCGGATTTATGAGGGAAGTCCCCGGCAGGATTGGGAAGAGGTGCTGCGCTCGATCGGTGCCTACCTTGACGACAAGGGCATGCGCGCCGTGATCTTCATCGAGACGGACGCCGGGTTCATCGTGCAGGGCACGACCGTTCAGAGCACGACCGGCTCGGGCGAGTCGTTGGGCCAGGCGGTCCGCGAGACGCTGACGCTCCACGACGACGACATCAGCCGCTTCATGGACGAGGCGATCAAGCGCCGCGGCCAGAAGGACGAGGAGCCCGGCCCAAACCACTACGAGCAGCAGCTGCGGGTGATCGGTCGCTACATCGACGAGCAGCACCCGCGCGACATCTTCTTCTTCGAGGTCGAGGGCTCGTACATTGCCCGCATCACGGTCCCGGCACCCGGCGGGGTCAAGCAGGAGCTGATCGAGTTCACCCGTGACGACATTGCCGAGATGATCGCCAAGGCACCCGGGCTGCGGCGCAACGACCAGCCCCCGCAGGGCTGAACCCACTGGAGGCACCCGCCATGAAGGCACTCAGGACCGTCGCCGTCGCGCTCGGCATCACCCTCGGCGCGATCCTCGTGATCCCGCTCATCGTCCTCGCCGGGCTCTTCGTCTGGCTCAAGCTGACCGAGGAGGACGACGAAGAGGCCCTCGAGCTCGACGAGGACGTCTGATCGGTCCACGACCTTCGCCGCACCTGACGCCCGCCAACTAGCCGGCGGGCGTTTTGATTCCCCGCTCAAATCGCTGAACGTTTGAACCTCGCGGCCGACTCATTGAGGGCGTAGCGTCGACCAGACGCGCGAAACGAAGGGAGTGAGGGTGCGAGGGGTCGTCGAGCGGGCCATGCGTGGCGACCGCGAGGCATTCGGGCTGCTCGTCAACGCGACAAGCGACCGGATGTATGCGATCGCGACGCGGATCCTGCGCGACGCCGATCTCGCCGAGGATGCCCTGCAGAGCAGCCTCATCACTGCCTGGCGCGAGCTTCCGCGGTTGCGCGACCCGGATCGTTTCGAGGCCTGGATCCGGCGCCTCCTCGTCCATGCCTGCTATGCCGAGGCCAGGCGTCGCCGGCAATGGGCTGGGAACGTCCGCGTACTGCCGGTCGACGGACCGGCGGCCGGGGATGACATGTTGTCCGTCGCCGACCGCGACGCGCTCGACCGGGCGTTCCGACGCCTCACGGTCGAACAACGAGCGGTCTTCGTCCTGCACCACCACATCGGGCTGCCCCTGGTCGAGATCGCCGACACGCTCGGCATCCCGGCCGGGACGGCCCGATCGCGGCTCCATTACGCAACCCGGCTGCTCCGGGAGGCCATCGAGGCCGACCTGGCGCCGGTCATCCCTCAAGGACGGATGGCATGACCGAGTCCCGAAACCCCGACCGCCTGATTCGAGCCTGGCTCGACCTCATGCCCAGCGAGGCCCCGGACCGCGTCGTGTCCGACGTCCTCCAGGCCACCGAGACGACCCCGCAGTTGCGGGCGCTGCCCCGGCTTGGCCACTGGAGGTTCCCGATGAACCGCATCACGCTCATCGCCGGGGTGGCAATTCTCGCCATCCTCATCGGCGGTGGCCTCCTCCTCTCCGCTTTCAGGGGCCCATCCGTCGGCAATCCGACGCTGGCTCCGACCGTCACTCCAGCCGCGGTCGTCACGCCAGCCCCCACGGGCGGTCCAATCCCTGCACCGCTCCAGGGCCGGTGGATGGGCAGCCACCGCGACTTCGTTTCGCCCGATGCCGGGACATCCCTGTTCCTGAGCGCATCGAGCTATTCGATGCACCAGTCGAACGACAACACGTCAGCGCGCGTTCGCGGCGACGCGTCCTCCGAGGGTTCCAACCTCCACGTGACCGCAGCGGTCGGAGACGGGTGCGGTCGGCTCACAGAAGGCGTCTACGGGTGGAGCTTGTCGTCCAGCGGCCGCGTGCTGTCGATCACGCTTGATCACGACCCGTGCTCGGTCCGGACGCGGAATATCCCAGGCACCTACTGGTTGATGGCCTGCCGGGATCCTGGAACGGATTGCCTCGGCGATCTCGACTCCGGCACGTACGAGTCCCAATACATCCGCCCGCTCCTTCCCGACGGCGCGACATGGTCGCCAAGGTTCGCGGGCGTGACCTACACGGTGCCGGATGGATGGGCCAACTTCTCGGATTGGCCGGGAGTCCTCGGGTTGACCACCTCGACGGACTTCGCGAAGACCACGCCCAGCAACGTCCAGCCGCTCACGCAGCTCTCCGTGTTCACCCACGCCACGCCGTTGACCAAGGCCTGCTCCGCCGACCCGGTTGCGGTTACTCCCTCGAGCCTGGCTGCGGCGTTTACGGATCTCGACAAGGTGAAGGGCCTCACCGTCGGCGCCACGTCCTCGTTGAGCATCGGTGGGCATCAGGCTGCGTTCGCGGATCTGACCTTCGACGCCGCCGGCGCAGGTGCGTGCGGAAACGAGATCTCCTTCCTGAAGGGCGGCGGTGACACGCTTTCGATCGGCGTCGGCGCGCGGCAGCGGCTGTATCTCGTTGATGTCGGGGAAGCGGGCTTCGTCGCCATCTGGCTGAGGACCCCGAACGGAACCTCGTTCGACCAGGTCGTCGCACCCGCTGCGACCATCGCGGAGTCAATGTCCTTCAAGTAACCACCCACCCGATTGTCCAGAGCCGCCATGTCGCGAGGTTGCCGCCTCGCGGCGCACAACGGCCGGCGGTCAGCCTGACCGCCGGCCTTCTGGTTTCCCGCAACGAATCGCCCGAGCTCGGCGCCATACCGTGTGACCCGGCAAGAGCTGCCGGGCGAGGGGTGAGGGGCAGTGGACAAGCGGGCGCTGGTCGAGCGGGCACGACGAGGCGATCACGACGCCTTCGCTTTGCTCGCGACGGCAGCCGCTGCTCGCCTGGACGCCGCCGCGCGCCTCATCCTTCGGGACCCGGAGCTCGCGCGCGACGCGGTCCAGAACACCCTGGTGCGAGCTTGGCGAGACCTGCCCGGACTTCGTGATCCGGACCGGTTCGATGCCTGGCTCCACCGCCTCCTGGTCAACAGCAGCCTCGATGAGGCGCGCCAGCGTCGGCGTCGCCCCGTCGAGGTCGAGATGCTCAACATCGATGAGCCGGCGGGTGGCGACGCGAGTCGCCACCTCGCGGACCGTGATCTCGTCGAGCGAGCCCTCAATCGGCTCGATCCCGAGCATCGCGCCCTCGTCGTCCTGCATTACTACCTCGGCTACCCGCTGCCCGATGCGGCGACCTCCTTGGGCATCTCGTTGCCCGCCGCGAAGTCGCGACTCCACCGGGCGATGGAGGTTCTCCGCCGATCGATGACCGCGGACGCCACCGTCGTCCCCCTGGAAGGAGGCCGAACGGCATGACCGCTTTCGACCGGTTCGACCCATTCGAGCGCCGGATCTCCGAGGCGATCGATGAGATCGCTGCGGCTCGTCCGCCCGCGTACCTCGACGACATCCTCCGGCTGACCGCGCGCTCAGCGCAGCGGCCACGCTGGGTCTTCCCCGAAAGGTTGCTCACCATGAACGGATTCAGGCTCATGACGGCCGGCCTGGTGGCCATCGTCGCCGTCGTCGCCCTGGCGTCACTTGCGATCCGACCCAATGTCGGACCGACGCCGACGCCGTCCCCCGCTGCGACCTCCACGACGGCGCCCGCTGCCGGCATTGCCGACGCCCTGCAGGGCGACTGGCTGGGTGCCCACCACGATGTCGGGCAGCTCGGACCACGCGTGGGAACGCACCTCAGGTTCACCGACAGCGGATTCGTGGTCACCGCCTCGAACCAGCAGCAGTTCCCGCTGCTCAGCAGCTCCGCCGCGACGTCGGCGGACGGCAAGCTGCAGGCCAGCGGGTCAGGAGCCGGGGCTGGCCCGGGTTGCTCGATCGAGGCGACGGGCACATACGAGACCTCGCTGTCCGGGTCCAACAACACGCTGACCATCGCGACGATCTCCGACCCCTGCGCGGCGCGTGCGAGTGCCGTCGCCGGCACCTGGTGGCGGGACGGCTGCAAGAGCGGTCCGTGCTACGGCGACATCGATGCCGGAACGTACGGCACCGAGTACTTCCTCCCGGGAATGCAATCGTCGAGCGATTGGGTGCCCACCTATGGCGCTCTGCAGTTCACGGTCCCGACCGGGTGGTCAGTCGCGGCAGATGCGCCGACGCACGTGCTGCTCGTTCCCTCCCCGCAGTTCAGAAAATGGACGGCAGATGGCGGCCCAGAGGACGATCCGCTCGAGATCTTCGTGTTCGCCCAGCCCCGCGTGCTCAAGGACCCAGCGACCTGTCCGGCGACGCCGGTGGTCGACGAGACAGCCGGGCGGACGGCGAGCGAACTGCTCACCTACCTCCGCTCTGTGCCCGATCTGACCACGAGCAGCGTCGGCGACGTCGCCATCGACGGTAATCCGGGCATTGCGGTAGACCTGCGCCTGAAGGCGTCGTCCAAGGTCTCGTGCTGGGGCACAGGCCCGGCCGGGGAATTCCTGGGGACGCCGTTCGGACAGGATTTCTCGTGGTACACCCTCGGGCTCGCCGGGACGCAGCGAACGCGGCTGATCCTGGTGGACCTGGGTGGTGACTCCGTCGTCGGCATCGCCATCGAGGCGGGCGCATCGAGCTGGGACGCGATGCTCAACGACGCGACGCCGATCGTCCAGAGCTTCCACTTTGAGTAGGCGTCGCCATGCGACATCAGGCCGGCGGTCAGCCTGACCGTCGGCCGCTTGTCGCTGTGCTCTGCAAGGGTCCGCTTGAACGAGTCCCGGGCTCGGTCTTCGAGCCCGGGACATTTCTGCGTGCCGCGAGGAAGAACGCGGAATCACTCCTGCCACACTCGTGCATCTACGGGATATGAGCGCAGCCTTCACCACCGCGGTCCGTGACGAGTCCCCGGCGGGGCTCATCCGGGCCGCGCTCGCCGGTGACGAGATCGCATTCGCGACGATCGTCGATCGGCATCGCGTCGCCATGACGCGGGTGGCATACGTCGTATCGGGGGACGCCGACCTGGCCGAGGAATCGGTACAGGCGGCGTGGCCGGTCGTATGGCAGCGACTCGGTTCTGTTCGCGAACCGGAGCGGCTCGGGGCGTGGCTCGCCTCGGTGGCGGTGAATGAAGCACGCCAGCTCATTCGGCGGCGTCGTCGCCGATCGATCGTCGAGATCGCCGTCGCGACCCACGAGTCCGCAACCGCGCCGGACCCGGCATCCAGCGTCGGCGACATCGATCTCGCCCGCGCCATGGCCGGCCTCGATCCCGAGGATCGGGCCCTGCTCGCGCTGCGCTACGTGGCCGGGCTGAACTCGACCGAGCTCGGACCAGCGCTCGGGATGTCCGCATCCGGCCTGAGGCGCCGGCTTGCCCGCTTGCTGGCACGCCTGCGCACGGAGCTTGACCATGCATGACCTCGACATGACGCAGTTCGAGGAGCGGCTCGAGAGCCGCCTGCGGCTGTACGCCGGCATCGAGGTGCGGCCGGCGAGCCCGCGTCTGATCGCCCGGGAGGCCATGGCGTCGCGGCGGCGCTCCGGCCTGGCGATGGCGTGGGTGTCGCTCCGGCCCCCGGTCCGACTGGCAATCGTGTTCGCGCTGCTCGCAAGCCTGCTGGTCGGGGGACTGCTGATCGGCAGCCGTCTGCTGCGGCCGATACTGACCGTAACCCAACCGTCGCCCTCGTTCGACGTTCCATCGAACGCGCCCCTTGGTGGCCCCGCGGGCGAGGACATCCGTTCTCGCTGGCTTGCGAACGTCGGCACGATCCCGGGCCTGGGCAACGGCAGCGGCCCGGTCACGCTCACGATCGACCCGACCGGCTCGGTCCTGGCGCTGGCAAATCTCGATCCCGGCGCGTCGTTCACGAGCCGAACGTCCAGCGTGGCGGGCGACGAGCTCCGCATCGAGCTCGTGAGCGACAGCGGCGGCTGCAGAGCCGGCGCGGAGGGCGTGTATGGGCTCGTTCAGTCGACCGATGGGAGCCGCCTCACGATCACCGCTGTCTCCGACGCCTGTCCGACCCGCAGCGTCGCGCTCAGCCGGACCTGGGACAGGACCCTGGTTGGTCCGACCACGGTCGGGGCCGGGATCGTCGACACCTTCGACCCGCCCTTCGCGATTCGGCTGCCGGATGCTCGCTACGAAGCCAGGACCCTCGACGACTTCATCGAGATCGCCGATCCGGGGAGTGGCTTCTCCCTCATCGTCTTCAAGAATCCCCAGGGCTTCGCGGACTCGTGCAGCACGGATGAGGTCCGCTACCCGTACACACCAGGAGCTGGCGCATTCGTCGACTACTACCGCCAGAACGACGCGTTCACGGTGATCGAGGCGACGCCGCTCCAGATCGATCGCCACGACGCGATCCATCTGGTGACGAAGATCCGTGTCGAAGGCGCTCGCTGCCCCGGCGCCGACCTGTACGCCGTCACGCCCAGGAACTGCAATTGCCACTTCTATGGTGGCGACGACAGCATCTATCTCATCGACATCGGGGCGGACACCTTCTTCTTCCAGCTCTCACCGACGACCGATTCCGCCGCCGAGATGCCGATCATCAACACGATCCGGATCCCGTACGTGCCGGGCGAACCGAGCCCGTAGGCCTCGCAGCCGGTCCGTCTGCAGCGGATCGCGCCTTCCCGTCTCAGTCGCAACACCCCACGAAAGGAGCAATACCGTGCCTCGCCATGCCCAACGTGTCATTGCCGCAGCCATCATGGCGATCCTGGTCGCCGTGCCCTCAGCCGCAATAGCCCTCGCAAACTTTCCCGGCTCCAACGGCCAGATCGCCTTTCAACGGTTCGATGCCGATGGCTACTGGCAGATCTGGGTCGCCAATCCGGACCTGTCCCACCAGCGCCAGATCACCGATGGGGACTTCGGCAGCGGATTCGCCGCCTGGTCGCCGAGCGGTTCCCGAATCGTGTTCCAGAGCGACCGGTCCGACCCCGACATCACCGACGGGATCGAGATCCAGGATGTCTTCACGATGCGTCCCGACGGCTCGGACGTGCGCAAGCTCACCGGCTCGATCGGCTTCAGCGGCCATCCGTCGTACAGCCCGGATGGGAACTGGATCGTCTTCGACTCCGATGGTGGCAACTACCCCGCCGCGATGGGGATCTACATCATCCCGAGCGACGGCTCGGCATCCCCGCGACGCCTGACCGCCCTGGTCGCTCCATCCCTCTGGCAGGAGCTCGCTCGCTTCTCGCCGGACGGGTCGCGGATCGTGTACGACGAGCTCCGTGGCGGTCAGGTCCTGTCGCATCGTCAGGACGGCCGACTGGTTGCCGAGCAGAGCGCGCTGTTCACCATTCGCGTCGACGGCACCGACGTTCGCCAGATCACCCCGTGGGGCCTTCATGCGGTTGACCCTGACTGGTCACCCGACGGCAAGCGACTCGTCTTCGCGAGCCAGCCCACGCACATCGGCGACATCGGCGAGGTCATGGTCGCGGATGCAACGGGCGGCCAGCTGCGCACGATCGTCAACGATCATGGCCTGACGGGGATCGGCTCTGACGGCGCGTTCATCTATTCCGAGTCGTTCAACCCGGTCTGGTCGCCGGATGGGCGCAAGATCCTCTTCGCCCACGCCAGCTTCACAGTGGCAGCCGGCTTCGAGATGGGCCTCCAGACCGTCAACCCCGACGGCACCGGACGCGCCTGGGTCTCCTCGCTCAGGTTCGAGGAACACCAGCCGGAATGGGGCACGCTCCCACCGCTTCCGTGATCAACCCGCGCTCGGCCGGGCCTTCGAACCTGGGGCCCGGCGGGCCGGCATCTACCGCGTGTGGCGAACCTGGCAAATGACCAAGGAGGCGCGAACATCGCACCTCGGTTCGCAGGATTTCCAACGCTTCGCGGTGACGCGCCACCAATAAGGCCGAACGACGCACAACCGGCGTCGGAGGGGCCTGTTGGAGGGAGACGTCATGACGGAACACCGCGGCACCTGGTTGCGCCGGATCGGTCTCGTGGTCACGGTCGCGTCGACCGTTGCCATGGCCGGCGCCGCGCCCGTCCAAGCCCGGTCCTGGGTTGATCCGGCAACGCTGAATCCCCCGATTCCGGGTTTCGTCAATCCGCACTGCGGCTGGTCGGGCGGGCAGGTGATCTGCTCGGTCGATCGGACGTTCACCGTCACCGACGCCCCGACGGGGATCCTGTGCGACGCCGGCGAGGTGCTCGAATCGAGCGACCGGCACGTCTTCGGCCACCGGTTCTACAACGCGGACCTGTACCTGACGGAGCTGCGCTTCCTCGAGCAGATTGAGGGCGTGCTGTACATCCCTGGCGTTGGCTCGGTGCGCTGGACGGGCACGGACACCGGCATCCAGACCCTGTCGGTGCCGGGCGATCGCAGCACCGGCATCCTCGTCAACAGTGGGGCGGGCATCCACTTCTACCCGAGCGAGGGCGGGTCGATCCTGCTCGCCGGACGGACGACGGAGAACTTCGACACCGGCGACTTCTTCGCGACGGGGAGCAACCCGCAGTTCGATCTTTGCGCACTGCTTTCCTAGCCGATCGTTTCTTGCGAATGACGTGCGCCTCGCCGGCGCCCTGGGCAACGTGAAGCAGCGCAGAAAGAGGTTCGAAGCGATGAGCACCCGATCGGCACGACGCTCGTTTCCGCTTCTGCTCACGGTCGCCCTTGTCGCTGGTTGCAGGACCGCCGCGCCGGGCTCGACCGGTTCAGCACCAGCGATGTCCTCCCCGCTGCTGCCGTCCTCATCCGCGCTCCCGCGAACGTCGGTCACCCCGGCACCGGCACCGACGAAGGCACCGCCCCCGATGGCTTCGCTCGACCTGCTGCCCGAGCTCCCGCGCGGGGACCTTCCGGCCGCGACCGCCGCCAGGCTCCAATCCATCCTCGACGAGCTCGTCTCTGGCGGTGCTCCCGATGCGATCGGGGCGATCATCACGCCGAACGGGGCGTGGTCGGGGGCGGCCGGCATCGACGGCCCGAGCCTTCGGAAGGCAACAGCGCGCGACGAGTTCAACATCGCCAGTGTCAGCAAGCCCATGCTCGCCGCGTTGATCCTCCGGCTCAGCCAGGAAGGAACTCTCGACCTCGACGCACCACTCTCCGCGTATCTGGGTGACCTCGCGATCAACGCGAACGGCAGCACCGTCCGTCAGGCTCTGGCGATGCGTTCCGGGATCGGCGACACCCCGAGCGATATCCAGGCAGAAGCTCGGGCCGACTGCGCACATGCCTGGTCCCGCACGGAGGTCCTCCGCTCTATCCCGGCGCCGCATGGGTCGGCCGGGGCAACGTTCGAATACTCCAACCCAACCTACAAGTTGCTGGGGTACGCGGCCGAGCGCCTCACTGGCCAGCCCCTCGAGACCGCTTTCAACGAGCGCCTCTTCCGTCCCTTTGGGCTCGACCGAGTCCTGTTGCAGGGGCCTGCCGGCGCCACGCCCAAGCCGTGGGCCCTGCCGAACGCGAGCCACGCGGGCGCCCTCGATCTCGCAAGCTACGGAGTCGGTGGGACACTCCCATGTCTTTCGATCTCGACGTTCTCGTTCGCGACCTCAGCCGTCGCCAGTGATGCTCCGAGCCTCGCTCGATGGGGTTGGGCGTTGTTCTCGGGCAAGCTGCTGGATCGGGACCACCTCGTCGCGATGACAACCGTCGACGGCAATGACTACGGGCTCGGGATCGAGCGCCTCCCGGACTTCGCGCCGGACCTCGCCTACGGAACGCATGGCGGGCAGGTGGGCTATTCGGCCTTCCTCGCAGTCTTGCCTGCATCCCAGACCGTCGTCGTTGCCTTCATCAACGACGAAGATGCCGACGCCCAGGGCGCTTGCCGAGCGCTTGCCCGGGCCCTGGCCGAGTAGCGCCGGAACCCCCGAAGCGCGCGAGAGGATTCGACCTTCCGGCCCGTTTTCGATAGCATTCGAAAAACCCCCGGAGGTGCTCGGCCGTGGCGAAGTATGTCTTTGTGACCGGAGGCGTGACCTCCTCACTCGGGAAGGGCATCACCGCCGCCAGCATCGGCCGGCTCCTCAAGGCCCGCGGCCTCCACGTCTCCATCCTGAAGCTCGATCCGTACATCAACGTGGATCCGGGCACGATGAGCCCGTACCAGCATGGCGAGGTCTTCGTCACCGACGACGGCGCCGAGACGGACCTCGACCTCGGGCACTACGAGCGGTTCATCGACGAGAACCTGACCCAGCTCAGCAACGTGACCACCGGCCGCATCTACCAGGCCGTGATCGCCAAGGAGCGCCGCGGGGACTACCTCGG
>Ga0070708_100000399_pt1 | contig 32870 bp, 28 predicted proteins | sample KBSK5503metaG_FD_65469 | JGI IMG/M metagenome (GOLD analysis project Ga0070708, IMG submission 65469) | Corn, switchgrass and miscanthus rhizosphere microbial communities from Kellogg Biological Station, Michigan, USA - KBS K5-50-3 metaG | ecosystem: Host-associated > Plants > Roots >... | reverse complement strand
AATCAAACTGTTCGCTGCTCGTTCAGCACAGCCGTCGCGCACTCACGCGAAGAGGCACTCATGCTGGCCGACAAGTATCACGACCCAAACACTTTTGAACGCGAACTGCGACTGGCTTGGACGAAGGCCCAGGTTGAGATGAGTCACTTGAATATAGATGCGGAAGAGGCCCACCTGTTTCAGCGCCTGGCGGCCCGTATTGTCTATTCAGATCCCTCGCTGCGCCCACGCCCTCATGTGCTCGCCCTCAATACCAAAGCACAATCGAGTCTGTGGGCCTATGGCATCAGCGGCGACTTGCCGATTCTCGTCGTGCGGATCGACAAAGCCGACGATCTTCCTACCGTGCGAAAGATCGTTCGGGGTCATGAGTATTTGCATTACAAGGGACTGCAGATAGATCTTGTAATTCTCAACGACACTCCAACCAATTATCTACAATCATTGCAGAAAGAGCTGGAGGCGATGGTGCGCACCAGTGGTCTGCAGAGTTTGCAGGACAAACCCGGCGGCGTCTTTTTGCGCCGTGCTGATCTGATGCCTGAGTCAGATCGCATCCTGCTTCACTCCGTCGCAAGAGTGGTGATCGTGGCCGATCGGGGACTGCTCGAAGATCAGATCGAGCGACCACAGGTGACGGAAGTATTGCCGGCTCCGCTCGTTCCGCGTCTGCCTTCGCAAACCTATCCCGAACCCACCGTTGCGCCGCCTGAGTTAACTTTCTTCAACGGGCTCGGCGGATTCCATCAGGGTGGGCGCGAGTATGTCATTCTGCTGGGCGCCGAACAATGGACACCTGCACCATGGTCGAACATTGTCGCGAATCAAAAACAGTTCGGGTTTCAGGTAACAGAGAGTGGCGCCGGCTATACCTGGTCGGTCAATAGCCGCGAGAACCGCTTGACTCCGTGGTCCAATGATGCCATCAGCGATCCACCGGGAGAGATCGTCTACCTGCGCGATGAGGACACCGGCAGTATCTGGTCTCCCACTCCCTTACCGATTCGGGAAAGAGAACCCTACATCATCAGACATGGCCAGGGCTATAGCGTTTTCGAACATACCAGTCACGGCGTTTCCCAGGAATTACTCCTCTTTGCTCCGCTTGATGCGCCGGTCAAAATTTCCTTGCTTCGTCTGCGTAATCGCACCGGGAGAAAGAGAAGGCTATCGGTAACGCTTTATAACGAGTTGGTACTGGGTGTGCAGCGAACTACTTCCGCGCCATACATTATCACCGAGATTGATGAAGATACGGGAACTATCTTTGCCCGGAATCCTTTCAACAACGAATTCTCTGAGCGTGTCGCTTTTGCCGCGACAAATGAGAAGGTCTCCAGCGCGACTTGTGATCGCAAAGAGTTTCTGGGCCGCAATGGCACCCTGGCACGGCCGGCGGCCTTGCGTCGAGTGAGATTAACTGGACGCGATGGCGCCGGATTGGATCCCTGCGCCGCGATACAAACAGTAATAGACCTGGCTCCGCACGAGGGTCGCGAAGTTGTCTTCTTGTTTGGCGAGGCTGAGTCGAAAGAGGAAGCGCAGTCGGTGGTTACCAGATTTACGAATGCTGGAAACGTTAACGAAGCATTTGAGGGTATGCTCAACAACTGGGACAGTCTCCTCGGTACTGTAGAAGTAAGAACGCCCGACACGGCAATGGACACGATGCTCAATCGTTGGCTGTTGTATCAAACGCTGTCATGCCGGGTCTGGGCGCGTTCGGCCTTCTATCAATCTGGCGGGGCGTTTGGTTTTCGCGATCAGTTACAAGACGTGATGGCGCTGGTCTACAGCAGTCCGGCTATCGCTCGAGAACAGATCCTTCTGGCCAGCGCTCACCAGTTCAAAGAGGGCGACGTGCAACACTGGTGGCATCCACCATCGGGACGTGGAGTGCGCACGCGTTTTTCTGACGACCTGCTGTGGCTTCCGTTTGTGACTGCGTTTTATGTAAATGTTACTGGCGACTCCACGGTCCTGGATGAAGTTGTTTCGTTCCTCGAGCAACCTCTGCTGCGACCTGAGGAACAGGAGGTTTACACACAGCCTTCCGTCTCCACTGAGTCAGCCACGGTTTTTGAACATTGCGTTCGCGCTCTCGACCGCAGTTTGCCAGTGGGCCAACACGGTTTGCCTTTGATGGGTTCGGGTGATTGGAACGACGGTATGAATCGGGTGGGCCATCTCGGCAAGGGCGAGAGCGTCTGGGTGGGCTGGTTTCTTTATACAACTCTTGCCGCTTTTTCGCCTTTCTGCGATGCGCGAAAACAGAAGGCGCGAGGCAACCGCTATCGCAAGCACTTGGAGAATCTCGAGAAAGCGCTGGCCGAAAAAGCCTGGGATGGGGATTGGTATCGTCGCGCTTACTTTGACGACGGGACGCCGCTCGGCTCGGTGCAGAACGATGAATGTCGTATCGACTCGATCGTCCAATCGTGGGCCGTTATCTCCGGCGCCGCCGAGAGTCATCGAGCACAACGGGCCATGGCTGCCGTTGAAGAATATTTGATCCGCCGCGGTGATGGCCTGGTTATTCTCTTCACACCGCCGTTCGACAAGGGCAAGTTGGACCCCGGTTATATCAAGGGTTACGTTCCTGGCGTACGTGAAAACGGCGGACAATACACCCATGCCGCTCTCTGGACCTTGATTGCGTTTGCCATGCTAGGCGATGGTGAGCGCGCCGGCGAATTGTTTTCACTGCTAAATCCAATCAATCACTCTTCGACACGTGCGGGCCTGCATAAGTACAAGGTCGAGCCTTACGTTGCCGTAGCCGACGTTTACGCAGTCCCGCCGCACACGGGTAGAGGCGGGTGGACCTGGTACACGGGTTCCGCAAGTTGGATGTATCGAGCCGGGCTTGAATCGATACTGGGTTTCCAGCTACGGGGAGAGCAACTGAAGATCGATCCGTGCGTGCCCAGATGGTGGCGCGACTTTGAGATTATTTACCGGCGTGGTCACACGACCTATCGTATTAAAGTGGAAAACCCACTCGCCGTCAGTCGCGGCGTCGCCAGTGTAGAACTAGATGGCACAACACAAGCCGATGACATACTACTTCTTGCTGACGACGGACAAAGCCATTCGGTACGTGTTGTGCTGGGCGAGAAGGCGAAGTCTGATGAAGATAAACGCGACGCTGATCTAACGCAGGAGCAAAGCACTGGCAGCAATTAATACGAAATTCTCTTCCCAGAACTATCAACCAGAAGACCGAAAACGATGAATGGCAAACTCATATCGTCAACTTACTTCTTACCTCCCTCGAAATTCGTATAGAGCACATCAGCCAGAGCGCAAAGCGTGACGCGCTTCGGCAATTCAGGGAGTGGAGCAGGAATATCAACCGAGGAATTACCAACCAACTTCGCCGCCCCGAGTCGTGTCCATCCTTTGCCAAAATCTGCGTAAATAGGGACGAGCATGCGGAAGTTATCCGAAACACCCGATTGCGCAATGTGGATGTTAAGGATCGATTTGCCGTCTTTTGAGCCCGTCTGATAAGTGAGCTTATATGCCGGAACATCAGTGCCGTAGACCCACTCATTGAAGAACCAGTCCATGCGTCCGTTCTTATCGAGATCCATTGCCGGTGTCATGTGCTTTTCAACGGCGCGCTTGAAGTCTTCAGTTGAGACATTTTTATTGAAGTTGGTCTGAACAAAGTCACTCATCATCTCACGGAACCGCGCATCACCACCGCCGCGGTGATCAAACATCATCATGCGGATCATGTGCAGGATGTAAGCGCCCTTCGGATAAATCATCGAGCGCGCGATATTCGGCGTTTTTCCACTATCAAGGCGATAGCCTTGAGTGACAGGTCCGACCGTATATGGCTTGTGGCCTTTGGTCCATGGTGTGGCATCCGTGATCATTTTGCGCTGTTCTTCCCAGAAATCGAGAAACTTCGCCATATCCTTGCGCACGTACTGGACGTAGAGCGACGTTGAGAATTCTGCAAACCCTTCGCTCATCCATTGATCGCGATAGCTGTCCCAACCGATGACATGTCCCCACCATTGATGCGCAGTCTCATGAGGGCCAACGTATCGCCAAAAGCGATCGGCACCCATCTTGGCCCCCATCAATTGCGTGCGTTGCGTTGTATCAATGAAAGCCGTATAGGGCATGTAGATTAGCGTCGGCCACGCTTGGCCAAAGTTCCATGCTGGCTGCTGGGTGATGGCGATCCGCGTGTATGGCAGTTTTCCGAAATATGCAGAATAGATCCGCGTGGCATTCTGAGTATCGTTCAAGGCTGCATCGGCCATGCTCGCTGTCGTGATATTTCCAGTTATGCCGGTCATGTGCCATTTCTCTCTTCCCAGTTCATCGAGTTGGAGCTGTAGGTCCTTCAACTCGTCTGGCACTTCCTTATTAGCGTAAAACTCGAGTCCGTATCCGGTCTCCTTGTCTGCTAATTCCTTTTTTATGAACTTGCCATAGTTGAAGCCTGTAACAGCCAGTTCCGTGCTTCCGCTAGTCCACTTCGCTATCTTGAACTCCCCCTCAAGTGTTTCCGGTCCGGCGGGAGCGCCCGTACCTATGAAGACAAAATCTTTCGGATAGCTAAAGGTCAATTCGACGATTGCGCGATCACCGAAATGCCCGGTGTTGTTCGGATACCAGGATTCCCGCGGAATCAAAATGAAGTTGCCGCCGCCAGAATCCTTAAGGGCTTCATCGCCGTCATATTCCACCGAAAATACAACCGTCTGCCCGCGTTCCAAAGGCTCTGGAAAGATGACGCCAAAATCGGCGTCATCGTCCTTGCCTTCCTGAACAAAGTTAAGTTCTCGCCCCTGTTCATCGAGCACTCGGCTGACTCGCAGTGTGCGATAAAGATTAAATGGCAGCACACGCAACCCTGCGACTAGAGGTTTAAGTGTAAGGCGATCCCTGGCAGTGATGCGCGTTCCGCGAATTGCACCGTGAATTTCGTGACGCGTGATGTCGTAAAGGCGGCTATCCTGGGCGTCCAAATCGATGCTCTTTTCATATTCACCGCGCAGATGAAATGACGTCCAGATACCTGCCTCGGTATCGCTAAAACTGTAGAGCGCAACCTCCTCAGGCGAGATCTCCGGCTGGCTTAGCGGATCCAGCACGAAGGCCAGTTTGTCAAACCGCCCGCCGCCCGGAAAAGCCATGAAGAACCCAGGTCTCTGCGGCCCATAAAGATCTTCCAATGTGCGCAGATCGGCGTTGTAGTGCACCTGTTTGCGAAGTAATGTTTGAATCTCGTGATAGGCATCGCGGGCGCGCGCCGTTTGGGTCCCGCTTGAGTTCATTTGAACGCCCGGCGACTGCTTGATCTCCTGAAAGGTGCCGTCGCTAAACCGCATCACAAGACGGGTGAAGTGTTCGGGCTTTGGCTCCGTCGAACCAGTAAATCGGGCGAGGCTGCGTTGTTCAATATCGGTGGGTGGTGTCAACGTCATCTCAACATCGCCGAGAAACACAGCCCCTACGACGTGTCCTTCAACTGGAGTCAGAAAATAGATTTCGCCGTTGTTAAATTTGAACGTTGCGGCGTCGCGCGTTAGAACTACTCCATTAACTGTCGCGACCTGGCCATTGAAGTCTTCAGGCTGGTCCGCTTTGTTACGCAGATGCTGATAAACGGAATCGCTGTTCGCTTTTACCGCGACAAGTGATTGGGAAGTAGTGGTCTGGCCGTCGAGGACTGAAGACACGGAAAAGAGGAAAACGAGGAACCGTAAAACATAACTAGAAGTAAGGGTTTTCATAGTGAGTCCTTAACAATTGAGTATTCGAGGCTATCTTCAGAAATCTGGTATTCTCACGCGGAGTTGATACGTAGATCGGAGGAGATGCGATGCAGGGATGCAGTTGAGTAAGGCCAAAAGATGCATCGTCAGAGGAACGCATGCTTAGTCAGAGTTGTCTCGGAAAGGTCAACGAAAACTCTGCCTCACGCTGCCGCCATATCGGCTTCGCTGATATCGAAGTTTGCCGAGACCTTCTGCACATCATCATGGTCCTCCAATGCTTCCATCAATTTAAGCATCTGACGAGCCTCAGCGCCTTCGACGCGAACATAAGTTTGAGGAACCATTTCAATTTCCGCAACTTGTGGCTCGATCCCAGCCTGCTTAACCGCAGCAACGACTGAATCAAAGTTGTCAGGCGAAGTTATGATTTCGAAATTGTCTTCATCGTCACGGAGATCATCGGCGCCCGCGTCGATCACAAGATCAAATAACTCCTCCTCGGGTTTGGCCGACTTGTTGACGACGATGTAGCCTTTCTTATCAAACATCCAGCCGACCGAGCCACTCTCCCCCAGGTTACCGCCATTCTTGGAAAAGATATGCCGAATTTCCGCGACTGTGCGATTGCGATTGTCGGTCATGGATTGAATGAGCAGTGCGACACCGGACGGACCATAACCTTCATAGGTTATCTCTTCGTAGTTCACACCCTCTTCTTCGCCGGTACCGCGTCGAATTGCTCGTTCGATCGTGTCGTTGGGCATGTTGCCGGCCTTGGCGTCAAGAACCGCCTTGCGCAATCGAGCATTCCCTTCGGGGTCGCCCCCGCCGGAGCGGGCCGCCACGGTTATTTCCTTGATGAACTTTGTAAACAGTTTGCCGCGCTTGGCATCGAGCGCGCCCTTCTTGTGCTTAATACTGTGCCACTTCGAATGTCCGGACATTTTTCCTGAGTCCTCTTGAGATTACACTCTGGGTTCCAAGGCACCGCAATATATCAAGACTTAGCACATCTTTGCACGCAAGGAAAACTGAGAGCAGTGTCCTAACTTCGCGAAACTGTAGGGGCGTCGCTCCGTGGGTGCCCCCTTTTCGCGGGAACTCGGGGCGCCCTCGGAGGGACGCCCCCTACATAAATTACGACACGACCAAACTGAGACAGAGAGCGGTTGTCCGTTTAGCGAGACCACTCTATGCAAAACCGATCACTTTAGTTGTTGGTATTCCTTTTTTGCCTCGACGAGAATCGGTAAATCCTGATCGGCATCCTTCCAAAATGCAAAGAAGTCTTGATACTCTTTCCGGCTCGTGGCCATATCTCCACTAATGGCCGCCGCCCTGGCCTTGCCAAGATGTGCCAATGTATGCAGAGGCGAGATGGCATCCACTCCGCGGTGATCGATGATCTTTTGAAACTCGCCCGCGGCTTCATTTCCCTTCCGCTGCAGCAAGTATAGGCTCCCCCGCAAGTAATTGTTGCCGACTCCGACAACGATACCGAGATCGTAACCGCGAACTGCTTCGAGCAACTGTGTCGCCTCTGCGGCATTTCCATGGTTTCTCTCCATCTCCGCCCGGATCAGAGGCGCTACCATAGAGGCCACTATTGTGTCCTTGGGGTAAAGCTTCAAAGACTCATCTAGAAGGGATTGAGCTCGAGGCAGATCATTGCAAGTTGCAAAAACGAGAGCGGCGAGGGGAGTGCTGATCCTCCCTCGAGACAAGGCCAGCCCATTGGTGACATGTTCCCTGGCCTGCTGACACTTCCCAAAAAGCGCCGCATTCGAACCAAGAACCATCATTACTTGAGCAGCATTTTCCTTTCGATCCTGGGTCTTGAATAGATCCAAAGCGCGCCTGGTGAGATCCTCGGCCTTCTTCAGCTGTCCAAAAAACATCGCCGTGGCGGCCAGGGTCGAAGTCATATCTGCTTCTTCGGGTTTTCCGCTGGCCCACTGGACTTCGCTGTCCATTGTCGTTCGGTCACCCCGCTGCAGCGCAAAAAAGTAATTAGTGAAGTGCACACTTGGCGCATCCGGATTGGTGGTGCGCAAGTCTTTATTGGCTTGCTCGGCTTCATCGAAGCGATTCAACCGGATAAAAGTGGTAATAAGATTATCTCGGGCACTCGTATTGTTTGGACTGAGTCGTACGGCTTCGAGAGCTTCTTTTAAGGCTTCTTCATCGCGACCAAGAAACGAGTAATTGAGAGAGAGATTGTTGTGTGGAATGAAATCGTTGGGGTAGAGGCGCGCCCACGTCTGTAGCACCTCGAACGCTTTATCGATCTCACCGGAAACATAGTTGTAGTATTTCTCGGAAATATAGAGCTTCTCTCGTTCGCTTACTCGTTCACGAAGATCGAAAGCTTTTTGGACATACTCCCTGGCCAACTCGAGTTCGGTCTGGTTACCGTAAAACACCGCTATTCTGGCGTAAGCCATGGCGAAGTTGGGATCCAATTCGACTGCCCGCTTATAAAGCGCAACTGATTCCCGCGCTCTACCCCTGGTTCGTTCCTCATTACCCATCGCGTAGGCCTTTAGAGCCTCCAGGGAAGAGGTAGTGGCCTGTTCAATGGGTACTTCAAACTTCTTGACTGAGCTCAAAGACTCGCCCAGTTTCATGCGCAGGTTTGAAGCTGCCATTCCCAAAGACGAAAGTACTTTCTCTTTGCTTTCTGCCTCAATCTGCTCGCGCGCCAGAGGATCGCCCGTGTGAGCGTTGAGGGCATCCAGGGTGATCACGTAGTGACTGCCGAGACTGGAGATCGAGCCTGAGAGCATTGCTTTAATTCCCTGGCGCTCGCAGATCTCTCGCCCAACGTCCTTCGTGACGCGATCATCGGGAGATCGGCCCATGAAGCGCAATGTTTCTCGTACGCGCTCTTCTGGGAAAATATTTAAGAATGGCGATTGGCCCAGTTGCACGGCAAGGGCCTGCTTTAGAGTGCCGTCGAAAACAGGTTCGCCCGTGGAGTTAATAAAGTCAGCCAACAGCACCGTGTCCTTATCAGTCATCAGCGCTTGGGCGTGGCCAAAGTAGAAAAAAACCAGAGCGCCAACTATTAACACGAATGCGCCGGCAACCAGACTTGCGCCCAGCTTGTGTCTCTTAATCTCGCCGACGATATATTCAGCGCTTGACGCGTGGGTTACGGTTCGCTCGGCTGTAGGTAAGATTCTGTCGGGAACTGTGGGAGGCCCGGGTACCACATTGATTCCCGATTTCGTGAGGCTCTCAGGCGAAACTGATCGTTCCAACTCCGCTTCGAATTCAAGCCGCTGTTTCAGCCGCCGCAGGTCAGTGAGCAGTTCCTTTATTGTTTGATAACGTTCATCTCGGTCTTTGCGCAGTGCTTTGGTCACGATCCAATCGAGTTCCGGCGGCACACTGGGAGCAAAGCGGGCAATCGGTGGCGGCTCTTTTTGCGTGATTGCAACAACGACATCCGTCGATGTTTCGCCGTCGAAAGGAGTTCGTCCCGCAATCAACTCATACATCACTACGCCGAGGCTCCAGATGTCGGTGCGAGCGTCCACCGGTTTTCCGCGCGTTTGCTCCGGCGACATATAATGGGCCGTACCCATCACCACTCCGGCATCGGTTTGGACCATGACGCGGGTAGCCGCCTCGCCATCGGATGGCGTTTTGTCTGTAGAATTCTCGGTAAGCTTTGCGAGACCAAAGTCGAGCACCTTGACGTAGCCATTGCGCCGAATCATGACATTGTCGGGCTTGATATCGCGATGGACGATGCCGGCTGCGTGTGCTTCTTCGAGGGCGCTGGCCACTTGAACTGAGATATCCAGGATCTCCCGAACCTCGAGAGGCGATGCAACCATCTTACGTCGCAGGGTTACGCCATCGATGTATTCGGTTGCAATAAAGTGCCGGCCATCGTCAAACCCTACTTCATAGATCGTGAGAATGTTCGGATGATTCAGGGCGGAGGCCGCACAAGCCTCCTGTTCGAAACGATTAAGCCGATCTCGGTTAGTCGTAAACTCCTCGCCCAGAATCTTGAGCGCGACTCTCCGGCCGAGTTTCATGTCTTCAGCCAGATAGACCTCACCCATTCCGCCGGCCCCCAGCTTTTCTAAAATGCGGTAATGAGAAATCCTGCCAGCTTCCATATCACTCATCTCACCTTACAAATACATTCGTCGCCCTGAATCGAATGCTTTACCGCGCTGGTCTTTTCCTACATTGTCGAGGTTAACTGGCCCGCACCTCGCAGCAATGTTCCGGCAATCGCCTGCTGAAAGAGCCATAGAATTAAGAATGCCACGATTGGTGAGATATCCATCGCTCCGAGTGGCGGTATCATTCTTCGCAGCGGGCCGAGCAGCGGCTCGGTAGCGTTAACCAAAAACCGCATTATGCGGTTTGAATAACTGACCATTCCCCAGGAAAAGATGATACGAATAAAAATCAGCAAGATGTAAATGGAAATAAGCCCGTAAAGAATAAACCCCAGCGCCGACACCATTGCGCCTTGTTGCAGGCTGAAGAGCAAGCCGCTAAGCGTCCATGCGATTGTGGAAGCCAATTGAAGCACAAAGTATCCCAGCAGAATGACTATCAGTATGACCACCAGCGGCGAATACTTCGGATCGACTCCAAACCCCATCAGGGCGCGTCGCACTGGCAATACGAAGGGATCAGTTAGCCTTCTGATCGTCAAAGAAATCCAGGCAAAAGGATTTAGATCGGCGTAGTTTGCGATCATTCGAAATACCATTAGCAGGATAACGGCAATGATGACAGCGGTAACGGCCCAGTTCACAAATAATAAAGTGCGACTAATAATTATCATGTTTTCCCTGGAAAATTTCCCTTCTGATCTGAACGTCAGGTCCGTGGGAGTCGTTCCCCGAAAATTGCGGTGCCAATACGCACCATGGTTGCACCCTCTTCGATAGCGACTTCAAAATCGTGAGTCATGCCCATCGATAGTTCGCCCTTGCCATTGTGAAAGGAATCCTGTTTAGCAAGCTCGTCTCGGAGTTCACGCAGCTTGCGAAAATACGGCCGCGCCTTTTCGGGATCCTCAAAGAAAGGCGGCAACGTCATCAGCCCGCTCAACCTGAGGTGCTGACACTTATCCAGACTTCGAACCAGATCCAATAGACCAGGCTCATTTATACCCGACTTTGTTTCCTCTTGCCCAAGATCCACTTGAATGAGCACCGGCAATTCTTCCCTTCCCTCTTCAGAGCACAAGCGATCAAGACGCAGCGCCAGTTCGATCGAGTCGAGAGAATGAATAACGTCAAACAGCTTCAGTGCTCGGCGGGCTTTGTTTGCCTGCAGGTGCCCAACCAGATGCCAGCGCGCTTTGCTGCGACCGACTTCAACGATCTTCGGCTCAGCTTCCTGTAAACGGTTCTCCCCAAAGTCAGTCAAGTCAAGCTCGAGGGCTTCTCTTATCGCACTGGCGGGATGCGTTTTGCTAATCGCGATGAGCGTGATCTCTTCGGGCGTACGATCGCAAGAGTGTGCCGCTGCCTCAATACGTGTGCGTACGACCCGCAATCGTTCACTTAAACCGCCGTCGGCCCTTTGGGAGTCTGTCATATTAGCCAACAACAAGATCGCAATAGAATCATAATAATCGACTGCCAACGTCATCAACAAACGGTTTTAAACTCGAGCTGCCGGTAACCAAGCCTGTCTGTGTGCACAGTCTACCTCCGATTTTAGAATATCGTCGCCGATGGTATGGTAATTGTACTAGCCTCTAACGGCGAAACTTGATATTCACAGGAGGACCTTTCATGAGAGCGTTACATTCCAAGTTAAACCCGCTGAAGATTGCGTTATTGACCCTGGTGGTTGTCATGAGCGTATCTGTGGGCGCCTTCGGGCAGGGACGTGGCAGGGGCGGTGACCGGGACAGAGGCAGTGACTGGGGCAGAAGCAGTGACTGGAGCAGAGGCAGTAACCGTGGCCTGGGCAAAAAGTGTGGCAAGTTCGTTAACTGTCATGACGCTAGCGAGGGTCGCTGGGACGGTCGTGGACCAAGGCGAGGACTGCGCAACGACCGCTTCTTCGGACGAACCCGAAGAGTTCGAGTCTTCAGCCAAAACAATTGGCGCAGACAACGGCATAGCCAGCGCTAAATTACCCGTTACCTCTGTTCTTCGGAGGTAATACTTCCACATTCTTGACACCTTCTGGACGCGTTCGCATAATAACCCACCACAAAATTGCGGATGTGGCGGAACTGGCAGACGCGCAGGTCTCAGAAGCCTGTGATGGAGACATCGTGGAGGTTCAAGTCCTCTCATCCGCACCAGAAAGTATGAAAATGGGCGGGACCTGTTAATCAGGCCCGCCTTTCTATGTCTACACAATTCAGAATAAAGATTAAAAAAATTGACACGGAAATGGCCGCTCTGGTGTCTAACGTAGTAACAGGGGTAGTAAGACGCAAAAGGGGGGAATTCCATGAATCTTGATCCGGCTGCTCTAGCTGCTCTAATAGAGTCCAACAGTCTTCGCGACGGGCGCAGTCTTTCCAAAGTGTCGGAACCCGTGCGCTTGAAGTTAGCCGAACGCCCGGCACGCGATCGTATTCAGCGCGTCGTTGAACTGGCTGACGCCCTCTTGGCGGAAGCGGAAGCATTGGCACGGGACAGGGATTTCACAGAGGAAGCCACCAGGCTAAAACCGCTCGACATCCTTGGGGGTATTGACTTCTACGATGAGGTACAGCGTTTTGAGACCCACCTCATCAAGATGGCGCTGGCTGAGACCGGGGGAAACCAGTCACGAGCGGCAAAACTATTGGGCATCAAGGCAACAACACTTAACTCCAAGATTAAGCTCTTCAAGATCGAGCTTAACGCTCAAGAGTAGTCAGTTCACAGAGTCTGTCATACCAACGCTCTGTGGCTCACTGGCATCGGAAATAGTCAATCTCTGTTCCTCAAATAGGTTCGAGTTAACCAGCGTCTGAACCCAGTATTGCCCCGCGGTGGGAAACGTGACGTTGACAAAGAAACTGATGTTGTCGGCAAATCCGCCATGGGAGATCGCAAATTCTGTGGGTTGTGAAACAACTACGGGTTGGCGACGATCGGGCGTCAGAATCCTCACCTCAGAAAGATAATTACCTTCACCACGCCAGTGGTTGACAACAGCAAATTTTATTAACGAGACCGGAAGCTGTTGCACCATGATATTTTGAAACACACCCATAAACGATAGTTTGTTCCCGGCTTCCAAACGTACGTCGTCACAAAAAAGCGTGTAGAGTAATTGTAGGTTTGCTTCTTTTGGCTCCGAACTGCTCATATTAGCTCCTAAGGATTTCTTAACATCGTCGTAAACTTCTCTTCGTCGACGATCGCCACACCCAACGACTCGGCCTTATCGAGTTTTGATCCGGCTTCTTCACCGGCTATCACATAGTCTGTCTTCTTGCTAACGGACGACATTACGCGGCCACCCCTGGCTTCAATGAGAGCACGGGCTTCGTCGCGCGTCACACTCGTCAGTTTTCCAGTTAATACAAACTGCTTTTCCGCAAAGCGCTCGTCTAGCAGCTCTGCGCCTCTGCTTTCTGCTTGCGTTCTTACTCCGGCAACTCGCAGCCTATCACAAAGCGCAAGATTCCCCTCATCGTCAAACCAATCGCGCACGCTTTGTGCGACAGTCAGACCAATTTCCGGAATCTCGTCCAACTCCTCAACGGAGATCTGGCTTAAGCGTTCCAAAGAGCCGCAATGGTGCGCCAGGATAGCAGCTGTTCTCTCACCTACGTGTCGTATGCCTAGTGCATAGATCAGGTTTGCGAGCTCGCGCGACTTGCTTGCTTCGATCTGGGCCAGCAGGTTCGCGGCGGATTTCTTCGCCATCCTCGGAAGATTCACGACCTGCTCCAAAGTCAATGAATACAGGTCCCCTGCGTCGTGCACCAAATTACCGGCGACGAGTTGGTCCACCAGCACGTCGCCAAGACCTTCTATACGCATAGCACGGCGCGACGCGAAATGCAGGAGTCTGCCTTTGAGTTGTGCCGGACAATCAGCAGCCACACAACGTGCAACAACCTCACCTGCTGGTCTGGAGATAGCACCGCCGCAGACCGGACATTTCTTTGGAGGTCGAAACACTTTCTCCTCTCCAGTGCGCTTCGACTTGATAACACTCAGTATTTTAGGAATGACCTCGCCGCTCTTTTCGATCAAAACCCAGTCCCCAAGCTTGAGGCCCAACCGTTTGATCTCGTCTTCATTATGCAGTGTGGCGCGAGAGACCGTGGTGCCGGCCAGGAGCACCGGCTCCAGATTAGCCACCGGCGTCAGTGCCCCTGTTCGTCCTACTTGAACAACGATCGAAAGCACCTTCGTTGAAGCCTGTCGCGCCGGATATTTGTAGGCGATTGCCCAGCGTGGCGCTTTCTGAGTATTGCCAAACTCCTCCTGCAAAGCGATCGAGTTGACCTTTACGACCAGACCGTCGATCTCGTAACCCAGATCGTCCCTCCGCGCTTCCATTTTGTTGGCAAACTCGATCACCTCATCGATTGACTTACACATCGCTCGCTCGGTGTTAACACGGAACCCCGCCTTCTCGAGCCAGTCGAGTGATTCCCAATGAGTAGCAAAAGGCTTTCGCCCCCCGGTGATCAAGTCGTACGCAAACATGTCGAGTTTTCGCCGGGCCACAATCCGTGAGTCGAGTTGGCGAATGGCGCCGGCGGCGGCGTTCCGCGGATTGGCAAACTTCGGTTCGCCTTGTTCTTCCCGTTCCGCATTCGTCTTTTCGAAAACATCGCGCGGGATGAAGACTTCTCCACGCACTTCCACATCCGCAGCCATCGCCCGCGCTCCTGACTTTAACCGCAAGGGGACACTGCGAATGGTTCGAGCATTTTGCGTAACCTCTTCGCCAATGCGGCCGTCGCCGCGCGTCACGCCACGCACCATCACGTTGTTTTCGTACTGAAGCGATAGTGAAACACCGTCGATCTTGAGTTCGGCCACGTATTCGATCGCTCGTCCATCGGCCAAACGCTGGCAACGATCGGCAAAGGCTCGCAGTTCCTCGATGTTGTAGCTGTTATCAAGCGAAAGCATTGGTCGCCGATGAACAACTTCGGGAAAACCCTCGGCTGGTCGTCCACCGACTCGTTGGGTTGGACTATCGGGAGTTATTAATTCCGGGTTTGCCTGTTCGAGCAACTGCAGGCGCTCAAGAAGCTCGTCATAGTCGCGGTCGGAAATCTCGGGAGAGTCATAGACATAATAGAGTTCTTCATGACGACGAATCTCTTCCCTCAGCTTCTCGATATCTCGTGCGGGTGATTTGGCTGCGGCCAACTTTCCTTCCCTCAGTTTCTAACCGTGCTTCAGCCGCGGAAGCGGAGCGGTCGGTTTGCTATCGCTCGAAGCCGCCGAGTGGGCAACGGCTTTTGTCCTCGTCTCTGCTAATCGATGGATGACACGACCGATAAACTTGATGCTTTGCAAAAAGTCTTCGACGCGAATATTTTCATCCGGTCCGTGCGGATTTGATCCGGCATAGCTGGTACCAAACGAAGCAACGGGCATCGGCGGATTTGTCGCGCCGCACACGGCGCCCACCGGCCCACTGGATGGATCCATCGGATAAATGAGCGCCGGGATGCCATAAACCTCGGCAGTTGACTCGATCACGGCACGCGCGACGCTTGATTTAGACGACGACTTCGCCAGGGGAGCACTTCCGAGTTCAATAATCTCAATATCCCGAAAACCGCGCACATCCAGATGTTCGCGCAAGAGGGCAACAACGATGTCGGAAGTGAGGTCAGGCACAAGCCGAAAATCCAGACGGGCCATTGCCGTACTCGGCAGAACGGTTTTGGCTCCGGCGTCCGTGTGCCCAGTTTGAATGCCGCAAATTGTGCAGGTGGCTCCAAAAATATGCTCTTTCACGAGCGTTGGCCCCTTCATCGCACGAACCCACCCGCTGATGCGAAACTCTCGCTTCAGTCCCGCTTCGTCCAGTTCAATTACCTTTAACACTTCCGCATCTTCTTCGCTGATCGGCGCGATGTGCGATGAGAAACCATCGATAGTGATCACGCCCTTTGGTGAGGTAATCGTAGCGAGGGCTTGCACGAGTCGCCAGGCCGGATTAGGAACAATTGCTCCCCACTTGGAATGAAGGTCGATACGCGCGCCAGCGGCGCGGAGCTCCAGAAAAGTGATCCCCTTAAACCCCAAACTCACCACCGGCGACTCTTTGGTGTCGCGATATCCTTCATCCCAGATACACCCATCGGCCACCAATAAATCGGCATGCTCATTTGTGAAGCGATAAAGACTGGGGCTGCCCAACCCGTCCTCACCCTCGACAATAAATCGTAGGGAGACCGGAAGCTTGCCAAATGTTTTTTGATAAGCCTCCACAGCCGCCAGACGAGCCACGAGATCACCTTTGCTGTTTGCTGCGCCGCGGGCGTAGAGCTTCCCATCGACTATCGTTGCCGCAAACGGTCCAACTGACCATTCTGTCAGCTGGCCCACTGGTTGAACATCGTAATGCCCATAAACGACAAAGGTTTTGGGACCAGCGCCGCACTCGCCATAAATAATTGGGTAGCCGGTGCCCATTTTGAAAGAGCGCGTTCCGATACCTACTCGTTGCATGAGCTGTTCAACCGCTTCGGCGATCGCGCGCATTCCCGTACCTCGCGCCGCGACTGAAGGCATACGACAAAGCGTCTGCAATCGCTCGGTGAAACTGCGAGCGTGGCGATCCACGTAGCGATCGAATTTAGTGAAACTCATTACTCGCGAAGTGTCGAGAGACTAGGCACCCTGGTCTGCCTGGCAATCGGCCGCAAGGTGAATCTCTAAACTTTCTTCCTCAGTTCTCAGATATTGTCGGCCTGGAAAAGCAGATATCTCGAGTGTTCAGGACCACGCTCGAATCCTGAGCAGATCAGGTTAGCGGCAAACGCTTCCTTAAATTCAGTTCGAACCCGCGACTGTTCTTGTCGCGCACTGTTTACGTCTTCTTTTACAAGCACAGACCACGTGGACGGTATCGATATGGTTGCCAGGGGCTTTGCAGCGTCTGTCAATGCCGAACCTGACGCCAGGGCCACAACCCGCGGTGCGCCCAAGTTCCAGTTGGCAAAAAGCCGATCACTTTGAAGTCCGGGACCCTCTGCTGGTCTTTGGGCTGGATCGGTGTTGTAGTCGGTGCCATAAAAGTTATCGGCAAAAGTGTCAACTATTACTCCGAGACGATTGATATTGAAGTGAGCATTTCGTGCCTGCATCGGATCCCAGGTCCACTTTATAAAGCTTCTTCCTTCGGCGATCGCCCGCTCTCTTTGTGCCCATTTCAGGCGCGCACCGACACCCTTGTTCTGATAGTCTTTTGCCACTGCCATCATGTGGGAGTAGCCGAAGATCTCGCTATTGTTTCGCACGGCCACCAGATGATGAACGAACCCCACCAGCCTGCTCGCTACAAAAGCTCCCAAGGTCCAACCTCCAGCCTGGCGTGAAACAATCAGATGACGACGCGGCGAAATCTCGATGTCGGGAAGACCAAACGCTTCGCGCTGAAGATTGACACAACCATCAAGATCGTCAATGGTGGTGCATTCGCGAATCAGCACTTCCTCCATTCCTTTGTCCTCTCCAGAATCTCACGAAATCAAGTCAATTACAGTTTGCCCTAACTGTACCAGTACCAGTTTGCAGTCAACATTAGTAATGCGCAGCCACTTTCCATATCTCACTTGGGTGGACGAGCGGGTACCGTGATTGTTATTTCCAAACCATTCGAATCGCGATTTCGCAGCGCGACGTTGCCGGCCATTAGCTCAATCAAACGACGACCTATGATGATGCCGAGTTCATTAATGTTAACCTCTCCGGACGAAGAATTTTCTTCCGGGTCGAAAACGTTAGCAAGATTCTTGAGTGGCTCGCCACTGTCCTCAATCTGAATGGAAAGGAGTGCCAGCTCATCTACTCGCGCTGAAACTTTGACCGATTGGTCCGCAGGACTGCGACTTACTGCCCACGAAATAAAATTGAAAAGAATCTGCCGCAGCTTCCCCTGATCTGACACTATGGTGGTTATGTCTGACGCTAGTTCGTAATCCAGTTTTACTTGCTGCTTCTGAGCCTGGCGAGCAACTGCTGCGCACGAGTCTCGCAGTGTTTCGCGGAGCGAAAACTCCTGCAGGAAAAGTTCAGTTTGTCCTGCTTCAATGCGCGAGAGATCAACTAGTTGATTCAATCGTGACTGCAGTTGGAGTCCTGAATCCTGGATCTTCTGACAAAACCGCCGCTGCGGTTCCGTAAGTTGTTCCTGGTCAAGCAAGATCTCGCTAAAACCAAGAATCGATGTAAGCGGAGTACGCAATTCGTGCGACATCCGCGCCAGGAACAACGAGCGGTAATGCGAAACACGACGCAACTCCCGGTTTGCCTCTTCGAGTTCGCAGCTACGCTGCTTTAACGCGTCGATCAGAATTTCTACGCGTTCGTTTGTGTTTTCCTCGCTGGCTGTTTCGCTACCCGCTTCTCGCGGCTGTTGTTCGGTTTCCTGCTCAGAAGCGTTGGCCTCGCGTTCACCCATGTTGATTATCGACCTAACTGGCTGAATTCTTTGCTGCAACAGCACTCAAAATTGTTATGTGTTTATCAATATAGAATTCGCTGTAACGAGTGTCAAAGTCCTGCTTCTTTTTTCTCTCTGCCGTGCGCTATGATGCACCGCAGCAGATCGGTGCAATTTGTCGACAGGATCACCGCCCGGGAACCATCCATATCAGCATGAACGGTCAATTAAGCGAGCAGCCTCTTGCTGAACTAATTCGTGAGATTTCAGAGAAAAGTATGTCTGGTAGATTGCGTGTTCGACATGAACGCATCGAAGCCGTCGTCTACTTTAAGGAAGGCCGGCTTATTTACGCGGCGTCCAACGTACGCAGCTTGCGTCTTATCGAGTATTTGAAATCGGGCAAAATGATTCCCGACAATGAGCTGCAACGCCTTAAAGCGTTGCGCTCCGACCTCGCGGTCGCTGAGGCTATTTGTGCCGAGAAGTTATTGGCGCCAGCCACCCTGGAAATGCTGCAGCTGAAGCTGGTGTCCGACGTGCTGCGAGTAGCGCTGTTATGGACTGAGGGAAGTTGGGAATTCAATAACCTCTCTCACTTGAAGGAACAGGTTAGTTTCAAGATCGATACCGATACACTGGTTCTGGAAGCTGGGCGCAGGACCCCTCTGAACTTTGCGCCCTCGCGTTTCGCTGATCCTGGGGAAATGATTTTTCCGGTTGGGACTGCTCTTACTAATAACAATTTGCTGCCGCAGGAGGGCTTTATGCTCTCACGGCTGGACCGTCCAACGGTGCTAAGCGATCTTGTCGCAATCAGTGGTCTGGGTGAGTTGGATGCGTTGCGCCTGATCTATGCACTCGCGGTTGCAGGCCTACTGCGGCGCGAGAAATGGAAAGAGGTTTTGGGTAACGAAGTAGCTCGGTCCAGGCCAAAGATTGAGAAGCCAGTAGATGGCGTCGACCTCCGTGAAGAAGATATTGCGAGTGAGAGTTCGAGCGCTCCGGTAGTTAATGAAGCCAACCTGGAACAGTTCTTGGAGCGCTTAAACGCCGTGACCACCCACTATGAAGTGCTGGCAGTCGCCGACAATGCCCAGTCCACGGAAATCAAACACGCTTATTATGAATTGGCAAGGCGCTATCATCCAGACAAGTTTCGCCGGCAAGCCGCCGGTTCCATGCATGCGATCGATTCTGCCTTTGCGCGTATCACGCAGGCGTATGAAACCTTGATGGATGATAAAAGGCGTAAGAACTATGACTCGAAGCTGAGGGCCCGAGCTAAAACAAAAGATTTTGCGCAGAGTGCGCCGAAGTCCAGCGCTCCGGTTGATACTACCCAGAATGTCAGCGAAGTACAGGGATCGGACGCTTCCGACGCCCAGCGTGCCGAGATTAATTTCAAGGAAGGATTTGCTGCTCTCCAGCAAGGCCAGACAAAAGCGGCCATTAACCTGCTATCCCTCGCCGCGCGTTCAGTGCCAGGCGAATCACGTTATCGTGCCTATTACGGTCATGCCTTAGCTGCACACGAAAGTACCCGACGTCTGGCGGAGGCAGAATTATTAGCTGCACTCAAGCTCGAGCCGGGAAATGCCCAGTATCGACTGATGCTGGCAGAGCTGTATCGGGATCTCGGGTTTCCGAGGCGGGCTCGGGGTGAAGCAGAGCGCGCAGTTGCTGCGGACCCAAATAACGCGAAGGCTCGCGCGCTGCTCCGCACCTTGAAATAAGGCGCTAAGCCAAGCTTCTCTCATGTCCGTCCTTTGCGACCATGCTTCCTCTGTGATGAAATGAAGAGGAACGTCTAATTCAGAAGGACAACAAGTACAATCGATGTCGGCTGCAACCCAAGTAGATCTAATCGACAAAACTGCCGGCGAGGCTTTTCTCCAGCTCGCGACCGCCGCAGATCGTTTCGAGCGTTATGAACATCCCCATGGCGAGCGTATAGCAGCGATGGCCGACGAGATCGGCAAGGCCTTTCAACTCGCGCGACATGATCGCGGGTCATTGCGCGTAGCGGCTTTGCTCCACGATCTTGGGGAAGTAGCAATGGAGCGCGACTACATTCAAAGAGCCGGGCCTCTGACGGACGAAGAAGCCATTGACGTGGCCCGCCATCCGGTCATTGGCGAGCGCGAGGCATCTCGAGCAGGCGCCGACCGCGCTGCTCAATTGCTGGTACGGTGGCATCATGAATGGTGGAATGGCCGAGGTTATCCTGACGCGCTTCGACGCGAGGAGATTCCGCTGGCGGCAAGAATCCTGCGCGTTGCTGATTCTTATGCCGCCTTGACTGACGGGCGACCTTTCCGGCAACCCTTCACATCGGAAAACGCTAAACGTGAACTGGCTGAGCGTGCAGGCATTGAATTCGATCCAGCGGTAGTACAAGTGTTTCTTTCTCTGGAACCGATGTTGCTCTCCGGATTGGACGAGTCAGCCTTTGACAACGATCCAAATAAAAAAAGGGACGACGGGTGGAACCTATTTTCGTCGTTCACGAGGTAATTGGCGACCCGGTAGAAATCTTTATGCAATTTACAAACGGTTGGCTGGCTTTTGAATTGGGTGTCCTGCGGCGTCTGAAGTTTTCTTCGATCGCGTTGCCCTTCACAGGCGAGCCGGAAATCTGTATTCACTTGAAACGCTGGAAAGTGAGAGTGGCCGCAAACGATCCCATGATCTGGTCATACACCAAAGCTTTCGCAATGGTCGAGAATCATGGAGACCTCCTCGACAACGAGGACCTGGACATTTTACTCGACGAAGCCTATGTACCTCGAGATAAACTCGATAATCCGGCGTTGCTCAAATGGTTTAATGAGACCGATGCCTGGTGGTTTGATAATGTGCGTTTCAGCGCTGAACGTCTCGAACCATTCAAACGGGCTCTGGCATTGACCGCGGGAATGATGGTTGGAGACTACGTACTCTCCTTCAACGACCAAACGCGCGAATTGCGAGAGCCATTCTCATTATCTAAGGTGTTCCGGCTAATGCTGGATGGCCTGCCGCACATCTATGACAATTCGTTGAAAAACAAGAGCACGAACCAGGACGTCCGCGCCTTTGTCGCCGAGCGTCATCACAGTGAACTGTTGTTTTTGAGATTGCCGGTTCCTGTGACGCAGGGGTCCGCGGCCAGAGACGCGCTCTTGACTTGGCGCGAGGAGTGGCTTCGGGGCGGCGATGATTTCTGGGTGGACTTGGAAAGCCAGCTTGGACCAAAGCTCGGATCACGGGTGCAAAGCAAACAGCAGTATCTTGGATTTGTCGAAGACCTTTTGAGGACCGCATCGCACATTCCTGCGTGGGCCGTCGCCCATACGGAGAACGGCTTCATCTCGAGCGAAGAACTGGTGGAGAAGATTGGGAAGGTGCGAAGGGTGGAAGCAATTTACACAAAAGACTTTTCGGACCTGCTCGGCGTTCGCGCGTCAATGATAGTAGCAACCAGTTGAGCACTTCCGCTTTCTAACCTGAGACAAAGCGGTAACCCACTCCTCTCACCGTCAGTAGATGTTGCGGTTGAGATGGTTCGTTTTCAATGTATTTCCTTAGCCGTACGATGAAGTTGTCAATGGCTCTCGTATCCGTATCCTCGCGCAGTCCCCAAACATCCTCGAGTATTGAGCTACGCGATACGACCTTACCTTCGTGACGAACTAAATATCGCAACAGGTCTGCTTCCATGAGCGTCAGGTGAATTGTCTGCACGCCCGAGCGTAGTTCCAACGATTCAAAATCAATGGTTATGTCACGGAAGCTGAAGACCTTGGCTTCGCTCGCCGGCGAGACGTCAGTATCGACTTCCCTGGGATCGCTCCGATCCTTATGGAACCATTCGCGTCGCCGCAATAGTGCATGAAGACGAGCCGTCAATACTGAAAGCTCAAACGGTTTGGGTAGATAATCATCCGCGCCTGCTTCAAATCCACGAAGGACATCCTCCGCCTGGCCGCGTGCAGTCAGCATGAGGATGGGAACGAATTGTCCTGCAGCCCGGAGATTGGACGCCAGCGAGAAACCATCCATGCCCGGCAGCATAACGTCCAGAATAACGGCATCGTAGAGTTTGCGCTGCTCCAAAAGGAGAGAAAGGGCTGGTTCTGCCGCGCCGACGATGTCGACTGTATAGCCTTCGGCTTCCAGGTTGAACCGCAAGCCGTGGGCCAGATGCTTTTCATCTTCGACGATTAGAACAGCACTCATTATCTTTCAGGCCCGTGGTAACTGAATTGTAAAGGTGCTGCCATGGCCCAGGCCGGCGCTCTCAGCGAACACGCGACCCCCATGCTTCTGCACAACTGAATGCACGATGAATAGTCCGAGACCTGTTCCTTTCACGCGCGCCATGAACAGACCAGGCACACGATAGAATCTCTTGAAAATCCTTTTGCGCTGCGCGCTTGGTATGCCAATGCCTCGATCCGCCACTTTTACAGCAACACGCTTTTCATCCACCGTAGCCACCTCAACGGAAACTCTAACCTCATCGTCAGAATACTTGACGGCATTGTCCAGTAAATTAGAAAAGGCGGATCTCAATTCATCTGCATCGCCGGCGATTTTCACGTCATGAGCATCGGCCGACTCGCTGTATGTGAGATTGCCTTCACTCAACCCGTAGCGAACTCGGGTTAACTCAAGGCACTCGCGGACCATTTCACCGACGTTCACCAGAGACTTAGAGATACGCCTTCGGCGGTGGCCAGCACGTCCTGCCCGTAGCACCTGCTCGACGGTCTGTAGCAACCGATCGCTGTCGGCAAGCATTATGTTGTAAAAATCGCGTCGCTGTGCTTCATCCACATCGCGTGTTTTGAGTGTTTCCAAATAGAGACGAATCGAGGCAAGTGGAGTTTTCAATTCATGAGTTACTGCATTAATGAAAGCGTCGTGCTGCTCATTGCGCCGGATCTCGCGGATTAAAAAAGTGGTGTTGAGAACAAGTCCAAAGATAATCAGTAGAAAGAAGATAATACCAAAGACGAGCAGCGCGACCTCGCGCCAATTGAGTATGATCCAACCAACATTTAGCGCAATGGCAAGCGCTACGAGGAGAGATCCGAGTGTGACGAAGAAAGCTACTGACTTACGACGACGGCCTCTGACGCGCATGGGACGATTGTAAAGGAAGACTGGACAAAGCAGTAGGAAGCGGACGCGGAGCTATCCCCGCCCAAGCTTGAAAGCCACTCATCATCAGACTAATTGATAAAGAACAAAGGCAGCGAAAGCAGGTTTCGCTGCCTCTCGTATTTTCTGCCTTCCGCGGCTGCCGTCTGCCCCACTCCTGGCTTGCTACGCTGCTTTACGGAGCGCACCATATTCGTGACTGGCGGTTACCTGCTCTTTACTAATTAGTTTGATCGACTTTGCGAGACCAAGAAACTCGAGAGCGCGGATGCCCCACCAGTTTACGTCGATCTCATACCATGTCAGCCCGTGGCGTGCAGCTCGAGGAAAAGCGTGATGGTTGTTGTGCCATCCTTCGCCAAAGGTCAGCAGTGCCACCCACCAGTTGTTAGTTGAATCGTCTGTGGTTTCAAAACGCCGGCTGCCCCAAAGATGTGTCGCTGAATTTACCAACCAGGTCGCATGCAATCCGAAGGTCACACGGAAAAACACTCCCCACATCAACGCTGGCAAACCACCCACAGCGAGAAGCACAATGCCGCAAAGAATCAGCGGAACAAAATACAATCGGTTTAGCCATACATGAACCGGGTCCTTCATCAGGTCTGGCGCGTAGCGCCGCATGACATGATCATCGTGCTGCTGTGCAGTTCCTTCTAGAATCCAACCCATGTGCGCCCACCAGCTGCCTTCACGCGGAGTATGTGGGTCGCCGGGCTTCTCTGTGTAGGCATGATGAATTCGATGCGTGACGACCCAATTTATAGCGCCCCCCTGAAGTGCTAGCGCGCCGCAGAAAGTCAGAAAGTACTCGACCAGTTTTGGCGTCTTAAATCCTCGATGCGTCAACAAGCGATGAAAGCCCATGCCTACGCCCAGACTCCCAGCAATCCATGACAACAGTAACGATGCCGCAATTGCTTTCCAACTAAAGAAGAATAGTGCTGCTATGGCCCCCACGTGAAAGATAAACAGGAACACACTTGTATTCCAGTTGATATCGGTATGAAGTTTTTCCTTTAATGTTCTTTGCATTCTCACTCCGATGACGATTTTTCGCTCGCACTCTTAAGATGCGACCCCCAAGAACAATCCTACCAAACGGCCAAGTTGTTGTTTGTAATAGTTCTGTAAGTGGGACTTGCTGGGGGTTTAGCAGCTTATTCACTAGATACAGCCAACCGCTGTTCTGTGGATCTTTCTTCTGGCCCAATCCGGCGAGGCAAGCTGACCAGGCGTGTGGTGAAAAGGACGAGCCAGGCCACGCCCGCGGTAGCGGACAGCAGACCTGAAATGATGGTGAGTGTGCGCGGTGTTATCGTGTAGAGCGACCAGCCCGCAATTGCGGTTGAGAAAGTCCACACCAGCATCTCGGATGCGCGATCGGTTGTGGACACACGACCGCGCAGATTGTCGGGAACAAGGCGCATGAGTAAAGTTTCCTGAACGGCAAACTCCGCTCCCAACAAGACTCGCGAGATTAATAGTAAGAGACAGGCCAACCACAACGTGGGCATTAACCCAATCAATGCAAAGATCACGCCTTGAATCAAGAGGCTCCAACCAATAAAGCCAACTGTTCGTCCGACAAACTCAAAATACGCGCCCACTCTGCGTGCGATCATCATCCCGCCAAACAATCCCAGGCCCGCTGCAAAATAGAGTGCGGCCACAGCCGAGTCAGGTCGTACGCCGTTCGCGCCGCCGAAGACAACTCCGCCCAAACGATCGGAGATGAGATTGATAGCACCGCCGCCAGTGGCCCATAACACGTTGATGGCGAGTATCGTGGCTACTGGTGCGTGTCCCACTATGTAGGCCCAACCTTCTCGAATATCTGAAAAGTAGCCGCGATGACGTTTTGAGAACTTGGCAGCCTGAGCCTTCCCCACCAGCGACTGCCGAGTTTCACTTTCCGGAACAAGCCAGACGGAATACGCAGAGCCAAGAAACGACACAGCATTAATAACGAAAGCCGCCTGATAACCAACGTGGGCTGATGTCCAACCGCCGAGTGCTGCTCCCAACGACATCAGCAGGAAGCGAGATGAAAACATCAGCGCATTGCCCGCAAGCAGGTCGCGTTCGCCGGTAATATTGGGGACCGCGGCATTTTTCGCGGCTTCAAAAAAGGCGCCGAAGAACGAGAGCAAGGCGGTGCACATGTAAGCGATCCAAAGATCTTGCGGCCGGCGAACCAACAGAAAACCAAGGGCGATCAGTACGCGTACAAAATCGGCGGCAATCATTACGCGTCGCCTGGACCAGCGATCGACAAAGGCGCCGGCGAGTGGTGCGAAGAGCGAGAAAGGCACCAGCCGGGAGATCAGCAGGATCGTCGTTACTTCCGGCGAGGCATTGGAGATCACCCGCACTAGTCCCAGTGCGGCAATGAAATTGAACCAGTTGCCGAGCTCGGAAATAACTTGCCCGGACCATAACCGCCTGAAGGAGCGGTTGCGTCGCAGGAGTTGCATGTAGGTTAGAGAGTCCATGTTCAAGTATGTAGTTATTGTTCTTGGTCTAGGGATTTTCGATTGCCGATTGCCGATTGCCGATTTGAGCGAATCGCTAAGTCAACTACTAAGTTCGCGATTTGGAAATTGACGCAAAAAAAAGGAAAATCAGAAATCGGAAATCGGCAATCGGCAATCGGCAATCGAAAATCCCATGGCCTAACTAACTAAAAAAGCCGCCCGTTAATTTCAGGCGGCTCGCAACCTTTTCATGGTTCGGAAATTCATCCACCGACAAATCGTGGCGGCCGTTTTTCCAGAAAGGCTGCGACGCCCTCTACAAAATCCTTTGTTTGCCCTGACTCAATCTGCGCCTTTCGTTCCAATTCAAGCTGACCACCATAGTCATTAATTGCCCTCGCTCCTCGTTCCCGCGCTTCGCCGATGGCGGACTGAAACTCTTTGCCTACCGCCACGGTCAGAGCGTTCAAGCGTTCTGGTCTGTTCAATGTCAAGAGACAAACCGCACCGCGCATCTCGAGTTGAATAGTCTCAAAGCTCATAAGACGTGTTTCAGGGCGGTCTATACCGCCAATCGCGTAAAGGTACGGACCGCGTCCCTGGGTCTATTTCCTGTTTGAGGCTTTGGTAGCGTGGGAGTTATTTGTTACAAAAAACTCCGCGCGAAAAGTCTTAGGTTCTCTGTTGCGTCGCGCGATTCGCACTAAAGCAATCACTGCAAAGCACCGGTCTGCCCGTTGAAGGCTTGAAAGGAACAGAGTCAGTCTTTCCACATTGATCGCAGGTAATCTCAAATCGTTGACGCTCTCCCCCCGCTCCCCTTGCACCGCCGAAGTTTGCCCGCCGCGCATCGCGGCAAGGCTTGCAGCGTTTTGGATGAGTCAGGTTGCGTTCCCGGTAATACTCCTGTTCGCGTTCAGTAAATTCAAACGGAGTGCTGCATTCCGAACACGTAATTTCAAGGTCTGGCATCGCTGTTTCTCCACGAGGGCAGATTCGAGTGTTCCGCTCTCTTTGCTCGTCGGAACGCTGGGCGTCGTGTCTGTACCAACCCGTTTAGCGATTAAAACCCCATCGATCCTCAAACACGACCCCGAAAAGCTAGTCGCGGTCCGATACGGTTAATGGGCTTGAGTGTACTCCAGCAAATGGCGCTATTCAAATTTTTATGGCAACAAAGATGGTGAGGTAATGCTCGTCCTGTGTTGCGCCTTCACTTCAACACGTGGTCAGGTGTTGTCTAAAAGCAACAAGCTGTCTGCAAAAATACGGGCAATCTTGGATTTTTGCCCGGCACATATGTTGCTCGATAAATTTGCGTCTTACTACCATCGATGATTTAAAGGGTTTACTTGATCAAACAGACTACTCTCGCCACTCCGGTTGAAACACATGGAGTTGGCCTACACACGGCTGTGCAGGTCCAGGTGCGTCTGGTTCCAGCCCCGCCTGACACCGGTTATGTTTTCCGCCGCACAGACCTGGGGGGCTTCGAGATTCCAGCTACAGTTGAATCTGTCGCACACTGCGGCTATGCGACAACACTCATGCGCACAGGCGTGATGCTTTCAACTGTCGAACATCTTCTGGCTGCGCTGCGTGGGCTCGGCATTGATAATGTTTTTATCGAAGTTGATAACCTCGAAATTCCGATCATGGATGGATCGGCGGAGAACTTCACCGAGATTATCGAGAGCGCGGGTCTGGTCGAACAACCACTGGCGAGACGCGCACTCCTCATCCGCGAGAAGGTCTCATTTGAGCAAGGCGAACGCCGCATCAGCGTGGCCCCGGCAGACACTTACCAGATCGATTGTTTGATCGATTTCTCTCATCCGATGATCGGAGTACAGAGCCTGAGCGTGGAGTTAAATGACGGCGCATTCAGTCGTGAGATTGCGGCCGCTCGCACCTTTGGTTTTACTGACGAGATCGAAGCGCTAAGACGAGCCAACCTGATCCGCGGTGGATCGCTCGATAACGCGATCGTGCTCACCCCCGATGGTATGTTGAATAAGACCGGTTTGCGGTTTCGAGACGAGTTTGTGCGTCACAAGATTCTGGACATCATCGGTGATTTGGCGTTGTTGGGAATGCCGATCCTGGGAAGAGTGACGGCTGAACGCAGCGGTCACATCATGCACGCCGGCCTAATGTCGAAACTGCTGCGTGTGCGTTCGGCCTGGGATATTGTCAACATGCCAATTCCGCGAGCAGTTTCAATACAATCATCCGCCCAGCCAGTTGGAGCCTGACCGCCTTCGGAATCATTTATCAACATGCCAATGCGAAGGGCCGCCTAGAAGAAAACGAAATCATTGGTCATCATGGGAAATGTCAAATGATATATGACCAATGATTTCGCTTTTCCCATCGGTAATCTCATCACAGTCCGCTACGAACAATATCATGCACCCGTACAAGACCAACACAAACGTGTCCGTCGTCCACCACCGGTAATACCGAAATTTGTGAGGGCCGGTCTTCCATCAACCTGAGGGCGTCAAAAGCCAGAAGATCCGGTGTAGCTATCGCAGGCTTTCGCGTCATGAAGTCATCACACTTGAGTTCTGCAAGTGATTCATAACTTGTTTGCTCAATCGCGCGACGAAGGTCCCCGTCGGTGATAATTCCGGTCAGTCGCCCCGAAGAATCGATTACGTTAACCGCGCCCAACCCGCCTTTGCTTATCGCCCGCACAACTTCCATCCAGGATGATCCCGCGGCGATTGTCGGATTGTCAGCACCACCATGCATTAGGTCGGCGACTCTAAGCGTCAGTCTTTTCCCCAGACGACCAGCGGGATGATTGATGGCGAAATCGTTCGATGTAAGACCCTTAACTTTCATCAGGGTCATCGCCAGTGCGTCGCCGATTGCCAGCGCGACTGTCGTGCTGGTTGTCGGAGCAAGATTCAGCGGACACGCTTCCTTGTCGACCGAGGCATCGAGTACTGCATCAGCACGGCGAGCGAGAGTTGAATCAAGATTTCCGACGATCGAAATTAGGGCCACCTGACGGTGATTCAAGTAAGGCAGCATATCAACAATTTCGGCAGTCTCGCCGCTGTTGCTTAACACCATAACAACATCGTTCGATTGCACAATACCGAGACCCCCGTGCAATGCATCTGATGGGTGCAGATATAGCGCCGCTGTTCCCGCACTGGTCATTGTCGCGGCAATCTTTTGCGCGATAATCCCCGACTTGCCAACGCCCATAATGACAACCTTACCGCTACAGGTTGCCAGCAGATCAATGACCTTTTCCACCTGAGCTTGATCCATGCGTGTTGCGGTTCTTGAGATCGCTTCGGATTCGAGTCGGAGCAGGTTCTGCACTTCCGCAAGGTTGTTTATTGTCATCATTGTGGCCTTTGATATACGACTATGCTTGTATTTTGCAAGTCTTCGCAACTCGCAGGTCGTGTCCTAGTTTATGTAGGGGCGTCCCTCCGTGGGCGCCCCAACTCGCGCCGAAAGGGGGCGCCCACGGAGGGACGCCCCTACAGTCTTGTCAAGTTTGGACACTTCTCAACTCGCGTAGACAATCAAACACCTCTCAGCTATATTGCGAGTTCTTCTAATCAAATCTAGTCTTCGGAGTCAAAGCTTCATATGGGTCTCTTGAATCTCCTCCCAAAAGAAGAACAGTATTTTGATCTCTTTATCCAGATGACGGTTTACATCTCCGCTGCCGCTCGTGAACTCAAGGAGATGCTCGCCGATAAGAATCGAGATTTCGCTGAGTATGCGCAGCGTATCAAAGGGCTCGAACATGCCTGCGATGAATTAACGCACAACGTCTCAACTCGTTTGAACAAGTCATTCATCACGCCGTTTGATCGTGAGGACATTTACATGATGTCGACTGCGCTTGACGACATTGTAGACCTCATCGACGATGCAGCCCGAGCGATAATCATCTTCGACGTCCAGGAGATAACCGACTATGCACGTGATTTTGCCGACGTGATCGAGCGCATGGCCGAACAGCTCACGGCAATAGTCGCCACGCTGCAAAGACCCAAGAATATTACGCAAAGATTGGTAGAAATCCATCGCCTGGAAAACGAAGGCGACGATATTTATCACGCGGCGATAGCTGAACTATTCCATGACTCACATGACGCTTTGACGGTGCTGAAATGGAAAGAGGTTTACGAAAAGCTCGAGGCCGCCGTGGATCGTTGTGAGAACGTAGCAAACATCATCGAGAGTGTGATCATTAAACATACCTGAGATGGTCTTTGGTCTTTGGACTTTGGTCTTTGCACTTGGTAATACCTACCGAGAATCGGCCCAACTACCAAAGACCTAAGCCCAAAGTCCCCCAAAGTCCAAAGACCAGGTCCTGCTAATTTATGTGGGGGCGCCCTCGGTGGGCGCCCCGACTTGCGAGGAAAAAGGGCGCCCACCGAGGGACGCCCCCACAGTTTCGTCAAGTTAGGTTACTACCAGGCTGGACTGGCGGTGGCGAGCGCATCAAGCGCTATGGTATCGTTTGTCGCTCCCCTAATGTAATGCCCGCGTAGCTCAGTGGATTAGAGCGCTCGCCTCCGGAGCGAGAGGTCGCAGGTTCGACCCCTGCCGCGGGTACCACTTTTCGAGACTCTTTTAAACTCACTGGCGTCCTCACGGTGGGAGACTAAACTCTTAGTCTCTGTGGTCGTTAAGCAGGTTGAAAACCGAGAGTCCCTGCGTTGGACCACCGGCGACCGGGAAAAAAGGTCTGAACGGTCCGAATGTACCTCCCGTGGTAAACGGCGTACCTGGGATATCGAGGACGAAACCCTCTTCCTCGCCTGTAGAAAGGCCAGCGGCCCCAATGTTGCACACCACCTCAAGCGTTGCTTCGACCACATCTGAATCGTTGGGAACAAGGTGTATCTCCATCTTTAGAGTGCCGGCAGCAATAGCCCCGTAACGGCCAATCAGGTCAAAGTTCACCAGGCTCTTGGCCTTCCAGGTTCCCGAGGCCAGGATTGTTTTTGGAACTGGCGACGTATCGAGCAGGTGGTCAAAGCCTCCGCCACCGACTACCTGCGAGCCGGTGACGATGCCGTCGCCATTTAATATAAATAGGTGTCGCACTCCTCCGACAGTGGCGGTGCGGCTATTGGACACGAAGCGAAAGCCTACTGGCCTACCGCTCGCCGACGTCGGTATCGTCAAACTTTCGGCAAGAGCTGGAAGAGATGCCAAGGCAATTGATCCGACTCCTACCTCCTTGAGAAACTTTCTCCTTCTCATGCTGTAACCTCCTATATTGATTGAGGCGTTAAGAAATTACGCTCCCTGAAGCGGTACGCCGCCGTTTGAAGAAGCGCGTAAAGCGAGGGATCAGAGCACTACCAGATGAGTGCACGAACACCTCCTGTTAAAAAGCTTTCTCCAGGGATCGAGGTGGCTGCACTGAATGTTCCACGCCTGGGAGCCAAGCAGAGCTTCGACCCCGGCCAATGGAACTCACGCAAGCTATCAGAGTGGGCATACTCTATTACCGCAAAGGGGGGCTGTCAACAGGCCGAATTGCCTCACGCACATGTCCTTAGGGTGGCTGGAACAGCCCACTTCAGCAAGGATATGGAGTGCTGTAATGTTGCCACTATAGACTACCCCTAACTCTTGGAATTCTGCCCGAAGAACAAGACTTGTTCAGCCGGGAACGATGCCAACTGGGTAGACATCAAAAAGTAAACGTTTGGCTGGCGTCCTCACAAACCTTTTTAGGGAGAAAGGTGATAAACCGCCGCAGCTAAAGGCGGCGTGACGAGTAGGAGCGCGGCGCTAATCCACGCCAAAGACAAGGCCTTGCCCGCGATCTCAAAGACAAAGACATTGAAGCCAAGCGGATCGAAGCTGAGGGCAAGGAGAGGGTTGCTAAGGTAGAAGCGGCAGCGGCACAAGCCAAACAGGAATCTGACGAAAAGATCGCCGGTCTCAAAACGGAAGCTGTCCGTTTGACTAATGAAAGCCTGCAAACACAATTCAATTTGGAAAAGACGAAAACAAGCCTGTTAGAGGCAAGAGCAAACGTCGAGAAGTTGCAAATAGCAGCCGCAGATGCCAAAGCGGCGCAGCAACGGGTAGAGACCGATTTAGCAAGACAGCAAGAACGAGCAGCAAATGCCGAGCGCACTTTATACTTCCGGCTCCGAGAGCGACCTTGCTGGCACTACAACGAAAGGGGTTTTTAACCGCGTAGGATTTGGCCCGCGCGGAACGGCCACGATTAAGTATCTAGCTGGCGATGGTGGTGAGGCCAAAATGTTTGCGGACGCCTTGGCCGACGCATTGCGCGAAGCGGGATGGACCGTAAATAAGCCACAGGTTGGGCGCGAATCAGCGGGATTAACAGTCTGTTCCCGCAAGGTCTCCGCCGATATTAACGGTGAGGGGAGCCCTACATTAGCGGGTAACTTAAGGCTGGCGTTGATCTCAGTTAATCTTCCGACTGGTTGGCATGCCGATGAAAACGTCCCCGAGGTGAAGTACTTGTACTTATCCGTAAGAAGGACTGAATCCAAATTAAGGCACTACTGGAAAGGGTTAGTGAGAAAGGAAGCGCATTCAAAGCAGTAACGCAAGGTTGCCGGGGAGCGGAGCATTTCGCCAGCCGTAGCCGCCGTCAGGGTGGTGAGGCCCTTTTTTTGTGAGTTATGAGGTTGTCGGCGCGCGCCCTCTTCGACGCGGGAGCGAGAGGTCGCAGGTTCGACCCTGCCGCGGGTACCAATCATTTCCAACTTCGCCAACTACCCTAAAGATTTCGACAGGTGTCCTTATTATGGAGCGAATCAGGGGGCAAATCTCTGCCGGTATTCGATTGAAGTGATGAACGCCTTGACCATCTCCGCATTCACGAAGTTGCCATTGAATTGGTTCAGCTTACCCAGCCAGAAGTTGTAGCCCGAGA
>Ga0070708_100000398_pt1 | contig 32920 bp, 21 predicted proteins | sample KBSK5503metaG_FD_65469 | JGI IMG/M metagenome (GOLD analysis project Ga0070708, IMG submission 65469) | Corn, switchgrass and miscanthus rhizosphere microbial communities from Kellogg Biological Station, Michigan, USA - KBS K5-50-3 metaG | ecosystem: Host-associated > Plants > Roots >... | reverse complement strand
ATCGACGGACTGCTCAAGAACATCATGGTGCTGCCGCGATTCATCGGCGTCGGACCGGTGGTCTCACGCATTAAGATCATGGCGGACCTCGATGTGGCCGAGCGTTTCCGGCCGCAGGACGGGCGCGCCAAAGTGCGCGTCTCGGGAGAAGACGTCGCGCTCCGCGTCTCGGTTCTGCCGACGCGTGTGGGGGAGAAAGTCGTCATGCGACTTCTCAACGAGAAGTCCGTCCAGGTGTCGATGGGCACCCTCGGCTTCATGCCAGAGGTGCTGGAGAGATTCAAGGCGCTTTTGATGCGCGAGCAGGGGATCCTACTTGTGACCGGTCCGACTGGTTCCGGAAAAACAACGACGCTTTATGCCGCGCTGAATACGCGCCGCGGTGAGGCCGTCAACATCGTCACCGTCGAAGACCCGGTCGAGTACAGACTGAGCGGCGTCAACCAGGTGCAGGTCAACGAGAGACAGGGACTGACCTTCGCCGGGGTGCTGCGGTCGGTGCTGCGCCAGGACCCGGACGTGCTGCTGGTGGGAGAAATCCGCGACCAGGAAACGGCGACGATCGCTTTCCAGGCGGCGATGACCGGTCACCTGGTGCTGTCGACGCTGCACACCAACGACGCCATCGGCGCGATCCCGCGTCTTTCCAACATCGGCGTCGAGCCGTTCAGAGTCGCGGCCGGTCTCATCGGCGTCACCGCACAACGCCTCGTCCGCAGATCCTGCCCGCATTGCCGCTACGAAGCACCGATCGAAGAGCTGCACCCGATGGTTCGCACCGCGCAGCAGCGGCTGTTCGGCAAAGCGAGACACGTCAAGGCAACTGGATGCGCGGAGTGCGGCTTCACCGGTTACACCGGACGACTGCCGTTGATCGAGTTCCTCGAGATCACTCCCGAACTGCGTGGCATGATCACGACCGGGAAGTTGGCCGACGAAATCCGCGCGCACGCCTTGCGCACCGGCGCGCTACACACCTTCGACAACGACGCGCTGTGGCACATTGCCGAGGGCGACACGACGGCGGAGGAAGTCATTCCGTACACTGAGTTCGAGCGCCGCCGCACCCCGCGCAACGCTACACCGCGCGTGAATGCCGAAGTGGAGGACCTGGACGAAGCGGGGGTGGCGAAACCATCGAGGGTGCTGCTCGCCGTCACCGAAAAGAACGATCGCGTCCGGTTCAACGACATTCTCGTGGAGTCTCGGTTCGTGGTGCAGATGGCGAATGACGGCGCCGCAGCTCTGGGAATTCTGGCGCAGGATCCACCCGACGCGCTGGTGGTGGGACTAAAGCTGCCGATCCTCGACGGGCGACAGGTTGTTCACGCCGCGCGAACCGTGGTTGGTCTGCTCGACATCCCTATCATCGTCATCGCGCCCGAGGGGTCGGAGAGCCAGACGACCGATCTCTTATCGCAAGGCGTCGACGATGTTCTCTACGAGCCGCTCGACGCTGGCAGATTCCGCGCGCGCATCACCGCGGTGATGAGAAGCCGCGGACTCTGGTCGGAGACCGAGGAAGTGATGCGGCCGCTCATCCCGCAGGACGAAGCCGAGCGGCTGGTGGAATTCCGTCTGAGCGCTGCGGTCGACGCCACTCCCGAAGAGCGCTTCGACAAGATTTCGCGCATGGCGCAGAAGGTTTTTGCGGTGCCATTCGCCGGTATCTCTTTCGTCGAGGGCGATCGCCAGTGGTTCAAGTCGAAGCAGGGTCTGCCGATCGGCGACAGCTCGCGGGATCTCTCCTTCTGCGGCCACGCCATCACCGGTAGCGAGGTGTTCGTGGTCGAGGACGCGGTGCTCGATCCACGATTCGCGCAAAATCCTCTGGTTCTCGAAGAGCCGCGCATCCGGTTTTACGCCGGCCAGCCGGTGAGGGGGCCAGGGGGCCACAACGTCGGGACGCTTTGCATCATGGACAAGAATCCGCGCGAATTCAGCGAGGACGATCGCGAGACGCTCCGCGACCTGGGGGAGATGGTCGAGAGGGAGCTGAAGTCCAAGGCGAAGAAGAAGGTCGCACCGCCAGACTAAGAGAAAAGACAACATACGACTACCGGCTGGGGGCGGTGAGCGGAGCGGCTGGGGGCTCCGGGCTGGCTCGAAGCCCCTGGCTGCTCCGCCCATGGCTCCAAGCTGGTAGTCGTAAGTTGCAGTTTCTCCTACCCTTGCGCCTGGCCTGAAAGAAGGTATCGTTAGCAAAGCTAACGATCTTCGGAGGTGCATATGGCCGTCAGTCTTTCCCGCATCAAGCAGATCGCAGTTCCCGTCGACTCCGTTGAAAAGGCCAAAGCGTTTTATCGCGATGCGCTTGGCATGAAGCATCTTTTCGACGCGCCGCCAGCCCTTTCATTCTTCGACTGCGGCGGAGTGCGTTTGATGTTGGCCGGGCCAGAGGCGCAGGGTAAAGACGGAAACAAACAGCACGCCGTGCTGTTTTACGATGTCGCGGACATCAAATCGACCTATGCGCAGATCAAGGCGTCCGGCGCACCGAGCCTCGCTGAGCCGCACATCATAGCCCGCATGAACGGTCGCGAAGTGTGGATCGCCGAGTTGTCGGACGGCCAGGGCAATAACGTCAGCCTGATCAGCGAAGTTCCAGAGAAGAGTTAGGCGGCGTGCCCAAGAGAGGGGCGCACGTCGCGCTCTCTGACGGACCAGCGACTGACGCGACGACGCTCGCCGACCAGCTGCACTCGGCGGCAATCCACCTGCTGCGAACCCTGCGCAAAGAAGACGACGCCAGCGGTCTTTCAGCGCCGCGCCTATCGGCGCTCTCCGTCGTCGTCTTCGGCGGGCCGCTCACGCTTGGCCAGCTGGCGCGCGCGGAGCAAGTCCGACCGCCGACGATGACGAGGATCGTGACCGGGCTGGAGAAAGCGGGACTCGTCAAAAGAATTGGAGATCCGAGAGACCATCGGCTGACCAAGATTCAGGCGACCGCCAAAGGACAGCGCGTGCTGGCGGAGGGTCGGGCGCGGCGGGTGAAGCTATTGGCAGAGTCTGTGAGCGGTCTCGATGAAGCCAAACTGGCGGCGCTGGACCGCGGCATCCAGCTTTTCAACGAACTCATCGCCGCAATGAGAGCCAAATGACCGCCAGAGAAATGACCCGGCCAAAATCCGATTTTGATGCGCTTAAGCAGGATTTGCGGAGCGTCTACGACGGCGACCCGTGGCACGGCTCGTCGATCACGACTGTCCTGGCCGGGGTCGACCCGAAAACGGCAGCGCTGCGCAGCATCCCGAAGGGACACACGATCTGGGAGCTCGTGCTCCACATGACGAGCTGGACGCGCGAAGTCGCCTCCCGCGTGCGCGGATCGCCTCCCAAATCGCCTGAAGATTGGCCGATTCCGAAGTCGGACGGTGGAGAAAGCGCGTGGCGGTTGGCGAAGGAAGATCTGGGCGTTGCTCAGAAAGAATTGGAGCGGGCGGTTGATGCTTTGCAGCCCGAAGATCTGCTGCGCTGGATTGGGGACCAGCGGGACCCGGCGCTCGGTACGGGGCAGACGGTAGGGACAATCATTCGGGGATTGATGCAGCACCATACTTATCATGAGGGACAGATTGCAGTTCTAAAGAAAGCGGCAGGGACAGACTGAGTAGTTAACGGGCCGCTCTCCTTGAAAGGCAGATTGCGAATTGCAAACTGACTACGAAGTACGAACCTGCTGCGAGGTTCGAACCGACTCCGAGCTGAGAAGTGAGAAGTGACTGCGAACTACAAGTCGGTTCTCTCGTAATTCGCAGTCGGCTCGTAATTCGTAGCGGGTTCGTAACTCGCAATCAGTTTGCAATTCGCAATCCCCTACCCGTTAGAGCGGCCTATTACTGCCGTTTGTAAATCCTTTGTCTATGCTGACCCTCCGGCCGTGTCCGCAGTCTAACTTTCACCGACTCGTTCGCCGCCACTTCCACCAGAACGTCATGAAAACCCAACCGAGATTCATCGCGCTCATCGCCTGCCTCATCGTCGCCGGAACCGGGGATGCGCAGCAGGCTCAGTCATCGCCCTCAGAAGGCGGCGCGCCACCGAACTGGGACGTGCTCATGCGCGGACGCACCCACGTCCCGACGCCGACGACGCCGGCCATCACCGCGGCAGATCTGAAAACGCGCCTGTACATCTTTGCCGACGATTCGATGCAGGGCCGCCTGCTGGCGACCGCGGGGAACGTCAAGGCTGTCGAGTACATCGCCGCCGAGGTGAACCGGATGGGACTGGAGCCCATGGGAGACAACGGCACGTACTTCCAGAAGGTGAACCTCGTCGACCGCAAATTCGACCCCTCGAGTAGGCTCGTCGTTGGGTCGACTGCCTTCAACCCGTGGACGGATTTCGCGCTGCGCGATCAGGGATCGGCGGCGCGCAGTCTCGACGGCGTGCAGGCGATTTTCGGAGGAACCTGGGGTGATTCTGCCTCGCTGATCGATCCTGGCGCCGTGAGCGGGAAGCTCGTCGTGCTCAAGGTAAATCCGAACGGAGTGTCCCAGAATTCTGGTGGCGGCGTCAACCGCGCCATTGTGACACGGCACTTCGTTAACGCGGCCGGTATCGCGGTCGCCAGTCTCGAGGCCATGCCGCCGCTGATGATTCAGCTCTTTCAGCAGCCAAATCAACTGCTGAAGGACCAGGAAGATCCGGTAGTTCCGTCATTCCTCTACGTCAACAAGCGCGTCGCCAACGCGCTGCTCAACGCCAACATCGATAGCGTGAAGGTTGGCGCGCTGGGAGCAACGGTGACGTCGACGCCCAGGTTCGGCGAGTTTCCGACGGAATATCCGGCCCGCAACGTCGTCGCGGTGATTCGTGGCAGCGATGCGAAGCTGCGCGAAGAGTACGTCGCCATCGGCGCCCACAACGACCATATCGGCTGGAGCACTCGTCCGGTTGCGCACGACTCGATCTACATCGTCAACCACCTTTTTCGCACCGGCGGCGCGGACGATCGTCCGCCAGAGCTGGATGCCGCGCAGCAGGCACAGGTCAATGCGTTGATCGCCGACATCCGCAAGCGCACGAACGGCGCGTCGGCGCGACCCGATTCCATTTACAACGGCGCGGACGACGATGGATCCGGCAGCGTCAGCGCGCTGGAGATCGCGCAGTATTTCGCGGCTCAGAAGGTCAAGCCGAAACGGTCACTGCTCTTCGTCTGGCACGTCGGCGAAGAGGCCGGTCTCTACGGATCGGAGTGGTACACCGACCATCCCACTGTTCCGCGAGATTCAATAGTGGCGCAGCTGAACATGGACATGGTCGGCCGCGGTGCGGCTACCGATAACACCGGCATCACGAAAGAAGGCCAGCGCTATCATGGCAACCCGAATTACGTCCAGCTCGTTGGGTCACGTCGTCTGTCCACCGAGCTCGGTGATCTTGCCGAAGCAGTTAACAAAACGGAGAAGCGCCCACTCAGCTTCGATTACTCGATGGATGTGAACGGGCACCCGCAGAACATTTACTGCCGCAGCGATCACTACGAGTACGCGCGCTATGGCATCCCGATCATTTTCTTCACCACCGGTGGGCACGCCGATTATCACCAGGTGACCGACGAACCGCAGTACATCGATTACGATCGCATGGCTCGGGTGGCGCAATACGTCGCCGATCTAGCTACGAGATTGGCGAACCTCGATCATCGGCCGGTGGTGGACAAACCGAAGCCGGATCCCCACGGGCAGTGCGTGCAATAGCGTCCCGCTATGCCTTCGGCCATTGCGCCGGCGGCGGTTTTTTTGGCCTGACTTTCGCCTTAACACCAATTGGGTAAGGAGAAACCCCGTCACCGACCACTCCAGGCCATATGGCTGCTACAGCGTCCGCTCGACAATCGAATATCCGCGCCACGAGCGTAGCTGTGCTGTTAGTCCTCATCGCTCTCGGCGCATGCAAAATGAGCGAAACGGCGCGGGCGGGGAGACCCGAGAATCCCCAGACCTGGGCGCCCGAAAGGCTGACGTCGGTCGATGGAGTGCCGGCAGCGGATATCGAAGGCCAGGTGAAAACCAGGCTCGCCGGAGCTCGCCCGCCCAAGATCGACGACGAACAGTGGGGCCATACCAGGCGGCTCTACAAAACGTACGGCGACAATCCGCTGTGGCTCTCCTCTGACGGTCTCCACAAGACGAGAACAAAAGCGCTCACCGACGCGATCCTCGGAGCCAATGCCGACGGGATGAGGATGGACGACTATCCGATCGGCGCGCTCGCCCAGGCGATCGCAGCCCTCAAGCAAACGAAGTCTCCGACCGCCGACCAGTTCGCGACGGCAGATGTACTGCTAACCGCGTCGTACGTGGCGCTCGGTGAAGATCTGATGACGGGTCAGGTCGATCCGCGCACCGTGGCGCAGGCATGGCACGTCAATCCCGAAGAAGACAACGTCGACAGCGCGCTGGTAAGAAATCTTCGTTACGAGCATCTCGATAAAGCGCTCGCTACGCTGCGGCCAGCTGACGAAGACTACTCGGGATTGAGCAATCGGCTTCAGCAGTGGCGTGTCATCGTGGCGAAGGGAGGTTGGCAACAAATTCCGGCCGTCTCCGGAAATGTGAAGCCTGGAGGTTCGGCCAATCCCGCTGTTTTGGCTGCAATACGAAGCAGGCTGGCCGCCGAGGGAATCTCAGTGCCGCCACCAACTACAGTCGACTCGGCGCGGAACAGCGCGGCAGCGTCCGGAAGCAGCGTTTATGACAACGAGCTCGCCGGCGCGGTTGCGGTTTTTCAGCAGAGACACACTATCAACGTCGACAGCGCCCTCGGCGGCGAGACGATCGACGCGATGAACGTCCCCGCGAGCTACCGACTGGGAGAGATTGCCGCCAACATGGAGCGCTATCGCTGGCTGCCGCGCACTTTTGGCTCGCGCTACATCTTCGTCAACGTTCCCGCGTTCAAGCTCGAGGCTTTCGACAGCGGAGAGAAAGTCCTGGAGATGAAGGTGATCGTCGGCCAGGAATATCAGGACAAGGCGACGCCGGTCTTCGCTGATTCAATGGAGACGGTGGTGTTTCGACCGTATTGGGACGTGCCTCCGTCAATCGCGGCGAAAGAAATCTTTCCCAAAGGCAGCGGCTACCTGGCGCGGGAAAACATGGAGGTGTACAACGCCCACGGACGAACCGCGGTCCGCCAGCGACCGGGTCCGAAAAACGCGCTCGGCTACGTGAAATTTCTCTTTCCGAACGACTTCAACATCTATCTGCACGACACGCCGAATCACGAGCTGTTCAACAAGGATGTGCGCGCATTCAGTCACGGCTGCATTCGACTGGAGAAACCGACCGAGCTTGCGGAGTGGGTTCTTGGCTGGCCGGCGGACAAAGTGGAGCAGGCGATGCACGACGGGCCGGATAATCACGGCTTGAGGCTGCCAAGCAAGATCCCGGTCTACATCACCTATTTCACGACGTACATGAACAACGGCCAGCTGTATTTCGGCAACGACCTCTACAACCGCGACGACAAGCTGGTACCTGTCGTGATGTCCGGGGCCATGCCCAGCAAGGAAGTAGTCGACGCCGTGCAGGCGCTGAGAAGAATCGCCGAGGCCTGAGCCAGCGGGATCTTAGCGCGCGATCGGTTGCGGCGTGGGGTCGATGCGCTTGCCCGATTCTGCGTCGAAAATGTGCACGCCTTCCGGACGCACGTTGATCGAAACGATGTCCCCGGGCCTGATCGGCTCATACGGTGGGGCAACCGCCACGAGCTTGTCTCCGCCGGACAGCGTGACATAGACGATCTGCTCGTTCCCCATCGGCTCGACGACCCCAACCTCCGCTTGCGGCCTGTTTTGACCGTCGCCGGTTACCTCGATGTGCTGCGGCCGCACGCCCAGGAACACCCGACCGCGCGACTCGCCATCGCACGGAACGTCGATGGTGAGATCGATGCCCTTGAAGGTGCACATCCCCGCGCCACGCCCAATATCGCTCGAGCGTTGGATGACGCCCTCGATGAAGTTCATCGACGGACTGCCGATGAAGCCGGCGACGAATTTGTTGGCCGGCCTCTGGTACAATTCCATCGGCGTGGCGATCTGCTGCAGCACTCCTTCCTTGAGCACAGCGATCCTGTCGCCGAGCGTGAGCGCTTCTGATTGATCGTGGGTGACGTAGACCATCGTGGCGCCGAGTTTTCGGTGCAGTCGTGAGAGCTCGACCCGGGTCTCGACGCGCAGCTGAGCGTCGAGGTTCGATAGCGGTTCGTCGAATAGAAAAGCGAGCGGCTCGCGCACGATTGCCCGGCCGAGGGCGACGCGCTGGCGCTGACCACCGGAGAGCTGCGCGGGTTTTCGGTCGAGCATGTTCTCCAACCCGAGTGATGCGGCGATCGCGCGAACGCGCTCGTCGATCACCGCCGGTGGCTGCTTGCGGATGCTGAGGCCGAAGCCAAGGTTGTCGCGAACGGTCATGTGCGGGTACAGCGCATAATTCTGGAACACCATCGCGATATCGCGCTGCTGCGGGGGCAGATCGGTGACGTCGCGATCGCCGATGCGGATGATGCCATCGGTGACACGCTCGAGTCCGGCCATCAATCGGAGCACGGTGGACTTGCCGCTCCCTGATGGACCGACGAGAACGAGCAGCTCGCCGTCGTGGACCTCGAGGCTGAGATCGCGGGCGGCGGTGTAGCCGTTCGGGTAGATCTTGTCTATGTGCTCGAGACTGATTCGGGCCATTCTGATCTCTCAAACGAGGTTTCTACTCGACCTAACCGTAACGCGGTACGGGGTGCGGGAAGCACGGTTCCCGGTTGCCGGTAAAGTGCGGTGCTTATCTTTCGGCGCGGTGTTACGGCACAAGCAACTGTGTTTGCCTTTACCGTCACGCAAGTAGGACGGTCTTGCGGTAGTCTCCGGGAACAGGGAACCGTGCTACCGGTACCCCGCAACGCGTTACGGCTAAGTGTGGAAGAGCTCACCCTCACCCCTTCACCGCTCCAGCGGTGAGTCCCTGGACAATTCTCCTCTGAAAAACCAGAACCATCGCCGCGACTGGCGCCGTCGCAACTACCGCCGCGGCGAGAATCTCGCCCCACGGAACCTGGTACTGCCCACGAAATAACGCGATCGCGACCGGCACGGTTTGCCGCTCGGGACCAAGGGTGAACGACAGCGCGAAGAGAAACTCGTTCCAACAGTAGATGAAGGTGAGGATCCCGGTGGTGGCCAGACTCGGCAGGGCGAGCGGCAACAGAATTCGGGTGAAGCTTTGCCGTCGCGTGGCGCCGTCGACGTGCGCTGCTTCCTCGAGATCCTTGGGAATCTGCCTGATCGATCCCGTCAGGACCCATACGGTGAGGGGCATCGCGAACGTCATATAGGGCATGATCAAGCCCGGATACGTGTCGATCAGATGCAGCGACCGCAGCAGCAGATACAACGGGCTTACGATCGAGATCTGAGGAAACATCGTCACCGCCAGGATGAACGCCATGATTGGCGCTTTGCCGTGGAAATCGATGCGAGCGAGCGCGTACGCGGCCAGCGTGCCGACCGTGAGGCAAAACAATGTCGTGGTACCGGCAACGACCAACGAGTTGCGAATGGGCGTGACGAAATCGCGCTCCGTGAATAGCGCGTGATAGTGATCGAAGATCAGGTGTCTCGGAAAGAGCGTCGGGTCGCGGAAGAGCTGGGCGTCCGACATGAAGGACGCGACGACTGCCCAATAGAATGGGAAGAGCGTGAAGAGCATCAGCAGCACGAGCGCGCCGCCGAAGACCCAGCGACCCACGCCGCCGCCGCGTAGGTTGCCCGCTTCCCTCTTCCCTCTTCCCGCTTCCCTCATCCCTCGTCTCCCCCGAGTCGCACACCGAGACCGCGCACGTAGAAAAGGGCCAGGCCGAAGGTGATGGCGAAGATCACCACCGATAACGCCGATCCATAACCGAACCGCAGATTCTGGAGCAAGGCGTTGAAGGTGTAGAGCGCAACCGGCTCGGTAGAGGTTCCCGGTCCGCCGCCGGTCAGCACGTAAATCAGATCGAAGACGCGGAATCCATCGAGCGTTCTGAAAATCAGTGTCACCAGAATCGCGGGCTTGAGCAGCGGCAACGTGATGTGCCGCAGCTGCCACCACGCATTAGCACCATCCACCGCTGCCGCTTCATAAAGACTGAGATCGATGTGCTGCAATCCCGCAAGCAGCAGCAGCGCCACGAAAGGCGTTGTCTTCCAGACGTCAGCAAGAATAACTGGTACCCATGCTGTCGACGCCTGAATGAACCAGACCATCGGCTGGTTGAGAATTCCAACGTCGACGAGCAACGCATTGAGAATTCCGCCCTGCGACTCGAAGATGAAGCGCCACAGCAGCGCGGCGACGACGGTTGGAATCGCCCACGGTACCAGTACTGCCGCGCGCACGAATCCGCGTCCGCGGAAGACACGATTCATCGCCAGCGCCAGGAAAAGACCGATCAGCAATTCGAGAGAGATCGACACCACCGTGAAGAACGCCGTATGCCCGAGTGCTGACCAGAAACGCGGATCCCTGGCGATCTCGACGTAGTTGGCGAGCCCAATGAATGGCTTGCCCAGCCACGGCATTCTGAGCTCGTGGAGGTGCAGCGACTCCCAGAACGTCCAGCCCAGTGGGAAAATCGCGATCAGGGCGATCACGCCGAGCGCGGGTGCGACCAGCGCCCACCCCAGCCTTGCCTCGGAGCCAAGTCGCGAACTCTCCCTCATGTCCTGCTCGCTGACTCCATCAACTTCCGCATTCCGGTCCGCTCGATCAGCGCATTTATCTTCGCCGCCGCCGCGTCGAGTGCTTCCCTCGGCTCGGCCTGACGGACAAGCGCGCGATGCAGCTCGATTTGCAGAATCTCGGAGAGCTCGGTGTAGATCGGCGTGACTGGTCGCGGTGTCGCGCTCTCAATGGCACGTCGTGCATTGTCGAGCGGAATCGCAATCGCCCCCCTGAGTCGGGCGTCGTCGTAGAGCGCGGGACGCGTGGGATACTGGCCAACGGCCTGCGCGCGCTCGAGCATCTGCTCCGGAGCCGTGAGGTAGGCGATCAACTTGTATGCGGCGTCCGGAAATTCGGTGTAGGCGTTGATCGCTAACTGCGCGCCGCCCAGGGCGGCTGTGGAGTGGCCCGCGGGAGCAGCTGCTGACGCAGGCATGGGAGAGACCGCAAATTTGCCGGCGACCTTCGATTGCGCCGTGTCGCTCATCGCAGCAACGGGATACGGCCAGTTGCGCATGAAGACTGCATTGCCATTCTGGAACGCGAATCGCGCTTCCTCTTCGTGCCAGGTGAGAACGTCGAGCGGGGCGACGTGCCAGCGGTACAGCTCGTCCCGCATGAATTCGAGCGCGCGCACTGCTTCCGGTCGATTCACCACCACTTCGCCCTTGTCGTCGATGATGCGGCCCCCGAAAGCGCCGAGGTACTCGACGAAACCGGTGATCAATCCCTCGTAGCGCGCTCCCTGCGAGACGATTCCGTAGCGGGGTCCGCCGCGTCGTGACATCGCCGACTGCGCGTTGCTGACGAGCTCCTCCAACGTTCTCGGCTCGCGCGAAACGAGATCCGTGCGGCGATAGAGCAGCCCAACGTCGGCGAACCATGGTAGGGCGTAGAGCTTCCCTGCCCAGGTATTCGCCGTGATGGTTGCCGGGAAGAACTCCGACTTTCCCGGACCGTAGCGATCGAGCGGCAGCACCCATCCTGCTGCCGCGAACTCGGGAGTCCAAACGACATCGAGCTGCAAAATCGATGGATTCCCGACGCGCGCGTTGAGCCACTGGACATAAAGCTGGTGCCGCTGCGATGCGTCGTCGGGCGTGCGCTGCAGCTCGACCCGAATTCCAGGATTGAGCTGCATGAACCGTTTGAGCTGCTTCGCTACGAGCGTCCCTTCGGCGCCGAGCGCGGAGCCGGAGAAGGTAAGGACGGTCTCGTGCCTGCCACGCGCCGGAGAGCAGCCAAGCATGCTCGCGGCACAACAGATGAGGAACAACCAGCGATGCCTAACGACGCGAGCCCTCGCGTTCGGTACCCTGGACTGTTTCGTAAAGGTGCAGTCGATTGAGAGTGAACTGCACCGCCAGGTCTGTCACATTCCAGAGTTGCACGTCCGTGCTCGCACCGTAGCGGATCGGCTTGAGCTTGCCGTGATCTATCTCGTAGCTCCACAACTCGTTGTGCTTCAGACCAGAAGCTTCGACCGCAAGATACGTTTTCATTAAAGCACCACGCATTTCGTCGACGTAATGCGAAACGTCGGCGCTGCGGTCCGGATCGACAGCGCGGAGGCGGCCGTTGGCATCGGTCGCACCGCTGATCTGATTGGCGAGGCCGAGCAGGATGAGGTTGACCTCGCGTCCCCAGACGACGCGCGGCGAGTGATAGGTGTCCCTGCGGAACGCCTCCCACACGCTCGGCGGAGCGTACGCGTCGTTGGCAACAAGCGCCCCGAGGCTGTCGACGAAAAGCCCGACGGGATAAGCGCGCGTGATCGCCCCGACGTCGCGCCGCACCGATGCAATCGCATCGGCGCTGACATCAGCACCGTCTCTCAAAAACAGACCGGTGGCAGGATCTGTATTCACGACCGGGATCGGCTTGCCCGCCGAGTCCAGTGAAATGGCCAGAAAAGTCAGCGGCAGGCTGTCGGCAGCGGTCCTGGTGAGGACAGCACGCCAATACGCTCGCTCCTCGGCGGGCAGCCAGGCGAGCTTTTGTTGAACCCTGGTTCGGATGTCTTCGGGCGTGAGCGTCACGACGAAATGATTCACCGCACCGCGCCAATTCTGGATCGCGCGCTCGAAGAACGCGGGGTCGAACAGCAAATCGCGCAGAGGCGTCTTGCTGAGATCCGCGGACGCCGAGACGATCTCGTGCGGGTCGAAGCCCGCGGTGTGCAACGCCGTGACGATCTGTTGGATGGACTCCAGCGCGCGCGGTGCCCAAATCGCGTTGATGTCCATCTCGAAGCGACCATTGGCGTACCCGGCGTTGCTGTCGCGCCAGCTGATCGAGCGCCAGTGCGTCGGATCGAGGCGCGGCGAGCCGATGAGATTTTGCACGACCGGCTCGCGCGCGTAGGGCGCCGCGAGCGTCGCTACGAGACCGAGCTCTCTGAGGAGCAATCCGATGCGCGTCCCGCGGCCGTCAGACGAATCGATCAGGAACGCGTGCTTCCGCGCCGACGAGACAGCCGGGTTGCTCAGATAGCGAGCGACCACCACCGGCAGTTGGAATTCGTCATCCCGCATGTGGTAGTTCTCGCGCACATGCTGCAAATCGTCGATCAGCGCCCGTGCGTTGCGGAGCGCTGTATCGGCCGCCGCCCGGTTCCGGGTGCGCAGGCGGAAATATTCCGCCATGTGGGCGTTGTATTCGGAGGCGTTTTCTCGAATCGCCTGGCCGCCGAGAGCTTCCTCGTGACTGACGTCTCCCTCGGGACCCAGCTTCCTCAGCGCGCTGGCGATGACGAACTCTGGCATCGCATCGGTCCACACCGGCTGCATCATTAGCGACGTCATCATCATGTCGCGGCCGAAATACGTGGCGTAATTCGGCAAGCCGGCCATCAGCTTCTCCTTCGAGCTGAGTAGCTCCGTCCCGCGCACGTCGCGCTCGAGCAGGCGATAGCGCGTTACCTTCGCGATTTGTGTAGCACTCGATTTTCCACGCGCATTGTTGGCGGCGGCGCGTGCGTCATTCAGGAATCGCAGGAAGGCACTGTTGAAAATCTGATCTCTCGCCAGCGGATTGAGTGACGGGCCATCCGTCGTCACCCGTACCGTAAAGCGAATCGGCTGCTTACCGGTCGCACGCACCGAGACGACGGGCAGGTTGACGAGGAGTGAAGCAGTGCTCGGATCCGGCACCAGCTCGAGCTGGAGATTCGTTTTTCCGTCGAGAGTCGTCTGAAGAGCGGTTACGCCACGCGTGCCACGCACCCCGGTCGTCAGCAAGTCAGGCTCCAGTCGTGCTCCAAGCTCGGACGTGAATCCAGTGCCGAGCATTCCGATCTGACGCTGCCGCTCGGCTGGATCCAGTCGATCGAGATTCGCGATCAGCTCTTCCTGCTCGCGCAGCCTGAACGTCGGCCAGTCGTACGCCTCCAGCCCGCGTCCCGAGTAGCCGAGGTCCCGCTCCACTCTCATCGAGCCGAGCAGAATCCAGCCGATCAGAAGCTGTGGCGAGTTGACGGCGAGCTGGTACTCGATGGTGCGGCGGTTGCCATCCTGCGACACGATTGCGTCCGGCGATCCCCATTCGAGACGAGTCGGTTTGCCGTTGCCATCCCGCACGGTGAAGCCAACACTTTCATCGACCGCATCGGCGAGGAGATTCACGACACGGCCGCTGCGCGCGTCGAGATAGACCTGGACGACGTTGCCCCTGGTATCGCGGAAAAAGCGGGTCTGGTAGCCTTGATATGCTGCCGGGTCGTCGAGACCCTGCTCGGGGAAGCCGAGGATCGGCTGGACGTGCGTCTGGGCGGCAGCAGTTGCGGCACCCAGCAGGAGACCGGAGAGGAGCGCGGTGGGCGTCTTCGGCATCGCCAATAATGTGGCACTCGAACGCCCTTGCGTCAGTAGGCCGGCGCCTTGCGTTGTGGGCGAGTGCTGGTTTACGGTTCGCCGATGAATTCCCTCGACCTCGCGCTCGTCGGCAATGGCCGCATCGGGGCATTGATCGACGCGCAGGGCGGGGTGGCATGGTGTTGCTTCCCGCGCTTCGACGGCGATCCGGTCTTCTGCTCGCTGCTCGCCGGCGATCTTCCAGCCAACGCGAATGGGACGTTCGCGATCGAGCTCGAAGGCAGAGATCGGATCGAGCAGCAGTATCTACCGAACACGCCGATTCTCGTCACGCGGCTATTCGACCAGAACGGCAACGGCGTGGAGATCACCGACTTCTGTCCGCGTTACGAGAAAGACGGTGAGCAATTCTGTCCGCCGCTCCTCGTGCGACGGTTAAAACCGATCGCGGGCAGACCTGTCGTGCGCGTCGGTGTCCGACCGGCCTTCGATTACGGCTGCGGGAAGCGTCGCCCGTCGCCGGGCGGAAATCACATCAGCTATGACGGCGAACCGCCGCTTCATCTGACGCTGAATGCGCCCGTCGAGCCAATCGTCGACGCCGTCCCGTTCTACATCCAGGAGACGATCACGCTCGTATTCGGCGCCGATCAGCCACCTGCCGGCGATTTGGGAAAGATCGGGACAAAGATGCTCGACCAGACCAGAGGCTACTGGCAGCAATGGGTGAGAGGTCTGGACGCACCGCACGAATGGCGCGAGGAAGTTGCTCGCGCGGCGATCACGCTCGCCCTCACCGTGTACGAGCCGACGGGCGCAATTATTCCTGCGGTGACAACTTCGATCCCCGAAGCTCCAAATACGGGGCGCACCTGGGACTATCGCTACTGCTGGCCACGCGATGGCTACTTCACCGCCGACGCGCTGTGCCGACTCGGCGAGGTTCGCTCGATCGAGCGCTTGGTCTCATTTGTGCTTGGCGCCGCAGAGGAGACCGACGATTCGCGGCTCGTTCCCACCTACGACATCGTCGGCGGGCCGATTCCGCCGGAACACTTCGCCGATTGTCTGCCCGGCTATCGCGGAATGGGGCCCGTGCGAATCGGTAACAAGGCGAGCGAACAGGCGCAGAACGATCTCTACGGGGAAGCGGTCCTCACCGCCGAGGCTCTGTTCCGTGAGAAGCGCGCAAGCGCGGGTGACAAGACGCTGTTCAACCGTCTGGAAAGATTCGGTGAACACGCCGCGCGACTGTACGATCAGCCAGATGCAGGATTGTGGGAGCTTCGTGGTGCCGCGCGCGTCCACACTTTCTCGAGTGTGATGTGCTGGGTGGCGTGCGACCGGCTGGCGAAATACGCAGACCGGTTGAAGCTGAGAGATCGGGCGGAATATTGGCGTTCTCGCGCCGGCGTCATTCACGCCGAGACTTCGCGGCGATCATGGAACACGAAGCTGAACGCATTCACGGCGACGATGGAAGGCGACTCACTCGACGCCAGTCTGCTTCTGATGCCCCGTCTCGGATTCCTTCCTGCAAACGATCCACGATTCGCGAGCACAGTTATAGCAATCGAGAAGGAGCTCAAGCACGGAGACTTCGTGTATCGCTACGTCGAGCGCGACGACTTCGGTTTCCCCGAGAACGCGTTCCTGGTGTGCACCTTCTGGTACATCGAGGCGCTGGCGGCGATGGGCGGAGCGCGCCGCGAGCAAGCACGCACGCTATTCGAGAAAGTGTTGGCAGCGCGCAACCGTCACGGCCTACTGGCCGAGGATCTGGATACTCGTACGCTCGAGCAGTGGGGGAATTTCCCGCAAACCTACTGTATGGCGGGAATCATAGATTGTGCGATGGCTCTGTCGGAGTGAAACTGCAACTTACGACTACCGGCTAGGAGCTTTGAGCGGAGCGGCTTGGGGCAGCGAGCTCGAGTGCGTCTCGATGGTAGCTCGAAGCCCCTGGCTGCTCCGCCCACCGCTCCTAGCCGGTAGTCGTAAGTTGCAGTTCCTCGCTCTATCTAAACACGATCCATAGCGCTCCAATCGTAGCCGCGAGCAGCACCGACAACCCAACCTCGAGATTTCTCTCGGCCGGAGGCACCTCGGTGGCGACGACAGACGGTGCGACAGTTTGCATCGTCAGATCGGCGACTCGTTCCGGAGGCGGAGGCCCTGTCATCATACTCACCACGATCAATATGAGGCTGCACAACAGGAAGAGCAGTGCAGCGAAGTGGAGGAAATTGATGTCGGCGAACCAGTAAGTCAGCGTTCCCGGTGTCAGACGTGACTTGGTCAGCTCGAGTACCAGCCGTGCGAACCCGAGCACGAAGCCCGTCCACAGCGCGGCAAGTGCACCCTTGCCATTCAGACGCGGACTGAGGACTCCAAGGAGGAAGCACGCCGCGATTGGCGGAGCGATGTAAGCCTGAACACTCTGCAGGTAGATGTAGAGCTGCGGCGAAATGAACTTCATCATCGGAATCCAGCCGAGGCCAAAGAACACCAGGATGACCGTCGTCACGCGTCCGACGAAAACTAGTCGGGCCTCCGTAGCGTTCGGGCGCCATTTGCGATAGACGTCCCAGGTCAAAAGCGTCGAGCATGAGTTGAATGCCGACGCGAGCGAGCTCATAAGCGCGGCGAGCATGCCGGCGAGAACGAGGCCCTTGAATCCGATTGGAAGAAGCCGAGTGACGAGGACTGGATAGGCAGAGTCAGTCTGACCGCTGCGAACATCCTGATATAGTGCTGCGGCGATGATGCCAGGCAGGACGAAAATGAAAACCGGGAGAATCTTGAGATAGCCGGCGAAGATCGTCCCGCGCCGCGCTTCCTCGATGTTTCGCGCGGCGAGCACGCGCTGCACGATGTGCTGATCCGTGCACCAATACCAGATACCCAGAATCGGCGCGCCGAAGACGATGCCCGTCCAGGGGAAATCCTTGTGGTTCGTCGGCTTCCACATCGAGAAGAAGTCTGGCGGCACCGCGGCGCGCAGGCCCGAGAATCCGCCCACCGCGTGCAGGCCGATGAACATCAGCGTCACCGAGCCGAGGATGAGCACGACTGCCTGCATCACCTCGGTGTAGATGACGGCGCGCAATCCACCGAAAATCGTGTAGAGACCGGTGATGATGATCAGGATTGCCGCGCTGGTCCAGAAATCGAAGCCGGTGACGGCACGCATCACCACGCCGCCGGCGAAGAGCGTCACACTGATCTTCGTCAGGACATAGCCGATGATCGACACCCACGTGAAATAGGCGCGCGAGGCTGGATTGAAGCGGCGCTCGAGGAACTCCGGCATGGTGTAGACGCCGCTGCGCAAATAGAACGGCACGAAAAGCCAGCCGAGGAGCAATAGGATGAAGCTGGCCAGCCATTCGAAGTGGCCGACGGCGAGCCCGCTCGCGGCGCCCGTTCCAGCGAGGCCGACGAGGTGCTCGCTACCAATGTTCGAAGCAAACAGACTCGCGCCCACCGCCAGCCAACCCACATCTCGGCTCGCCAGGAAGAAGTCGGCGCTGACGTTCTTCTCCCGTTTTGCGGCCCACCAGGCGATTGCCGCCAGGAGCAGGAAGTACCCGGCGATAACGATGATGTCGACGACACTAAGGTTGCTCATGGCGTTCGGTCCGTGGCTGAGAGTGGACGTCCGAGCTCTTAAGCACTGCCCCGCTGCCCTGCTTCCCCGGTTCCTTGGCGGTCCCCGGTTCGAGACCGCGAAGAATCTGAGGATTTTCGCCCCCGGGCGCTATGACAGGCGGCGAAATATTTGTCGCCGGCTCGCTTGACAGTGCCCGAGCCGCCTCTCAACTTCGCCCGGCCACCCGCCCACGAGGGACACCATGAACCGCCGGAGCTTTCTTGCTGCGGGAACCATCGCCGGAGTAGCCGGGCTCGCCAGGGCCCGAGCCGTCCGCGCTGCGACATCGGATTCAGCCGATCCCAAGCTTTCCTTCCCGAGGCCAGCTGACGCGAAATCGAGGCTCAAGCTGTCCGCCTCGCGCTGGCCGTGGGGAAAATTCACGCTCGACCAGATGTGCCAGATGTGCCGCGACCTCGGCATGCAGGGCGTCGACCTGCTCGAGCCCGATGACTGGGCGGTGCCGCCGCGATACGGCCTGGTTTGCTCGATGGGATACGCCACCGTCCCACATCCCGAGAATCGTCTCACCGACGGATTCAATCGCGTCGAGAATCACGCCTGGCTGATCCCCGCTTACACGCGGGCCATCCCATTAGCGGCGGCAGCGAAAGTTCCGAACGTGATCTGCTTCTCGGGCAGCCGACGCGGACAGAGCGATGAAGATGGCCGCGAGATTTGCGCGCGCGGGCTGGCACCTCTCGTTCGACTCGCCGAGCAGCACGGTGTGACGCTGTGCATGGAGCTGCTCAACTCGAAGGTCGACCACCCGGACTACCAGTGCGATCACACGGTCTGGGGCGTGGCGCTGGCGAAGCAGATCAACTCACCGCGCTTCAAGCTGCTCTACGACATCTACCACATGCAGATCATGGAAGGCGACGTGATCCGCACGGTGACCGACAACATTAAATACATCGGCCACTTCCACACCGGCGGCGTCCCCGGTCGCCACGAGATCGACGAGACGCAGGAGCTCAATTATCACCGCGTCATGCAGGCGATCGCCGACGCGGGATTTCAGGGATACGTCGCTCAGGAATTCGTGCCGACGAGGGATCCGCGGGAGTCGCTGGCACAGGCGGTCCGGATCTGCACCGTGTGATCAACTGAAGTCAGCGGCTTCGATTGTCGAAACGGCGAGTCATTTGCCGCAGGTTTGAAGTCGTTCACCGCCAACGAGCGGTCCTGCAATCACGCAGGCGCGCGTCGACTCCTTTTTCGGTCCTGAGTTTGCGGCCGATTCGCACGTCATCGTGAAAGGGAGGAAGTATGACCAGATTCCGCGCTGCATGCACGGGACTGTTCGCACTCGTATCCATGGTCGGATGCGGAAGGGACGCCCCGAATCGCCAGGTGGTGGCTCCGGATGGACCAGCGGGTGACGGCTCGTTTCCGTCGAGCAGCTTTTCGGACAATGACGGTAACGGCTTTTCCGGGAAGCGGCACGTAGCGATCCGGGATGACTGCGACCCCCGCGATCCGAGCTGGGCTCCGACCGGCGGATGCGCGCTGCGGCGTGGCAATGTGACGTTCGCCGAGTTCAACGCCGAAAACAATTCCACGCTCGCCGCGGCCGTCATCGGGCACATGGCTTGGCGAATGGACCCCACGTACATGAAACTCAGAAGCGGCAAGACGCTCCGCGTGAGCAATGAGGGCGGCCGGACTCACACCTTCACCAAGGTGGTGGAGTTTGGAGGTGGAAAGATTCCAAATCCCTCTCTGAACAAGGGACTCGTGACCGCGCCGGAGTGCCCGGGATCGACGAACATCGCGCCGGGCGACAGGATCGAGGTTACGAATCTCGCTGTGGGGAACAACCGCTTTCAGTGCTGCATCCATCCGTGGATGCGGATCATCGTGAAGGTTGCCGAGCACGACGATCACGACGACTGAATAAGAGCTACTATAGTGGTTGTTTGCTCCTGCGGGAATCTTTACCCTTTCGATACACGTAAGTTGTGACGCTGCAAGGGTTAACAATCGTCTATAAGTTGACGTCACTACTGTGTCCGAATAAGTTGCAAGGCAATGGTGTATAACTGCTGGTAACTAATTCAAAGAAATGACCCTCGACCCCCATCTGAGCTCCGACGTGATTTTCGGCCCTGCAAAGAATTGGGGGGACGGGACGCGTGGCGCGCGATGGCGGAGAGGTTAACAACATCTCATGCTGTCCAAGAATCGCCCCCGCGTTCCGATTGGATGCGGGGGCGATTCGCTTTTGTCGCCGGGACGGGCGCGCCGGTGACGAACTATTCCGAGCGCCAATGGAGGATTGATGAGGAAGTATTACCTGCTCGTGAGTGACTTCGATCAGACCCTTAGCTTCAACGATTCGGGTCTGGTGCTGGCCGAGATGCTCGGCATTCCGGATTTTCAGGAAAGAGTCGCCAACCTGTCGCGCCTCAATCTGGTGCAATCAGGTGCCGAGCTAACGTACCTGCTGCGGCACGATCCTGACTTTCGTGCGGTGCGCGAAGAGCACCTGATCGAAGTCGGCCGCCGCATTCGTCTGAAACGGAACATCGCGCTGCTCGCCGAGTTCCTCAAAGACGGAATCGATGGATTCAGATTCGACTTCTACGTGGTGTCCGCCGCGCCCTGGCTGGTCGTGCACTCCGCGTTGCAAGGCATAGTTCCGCCGGATCACATCATCGGCGCCCACTTCGACTTCAATAAGGAAACCGGCGAAATCGAGAGCGTCATCCAGGTTCCTGCCGGCTACGGTAAGGTCGCCGCTGTCGATTCGCTGCGCTTGCGACTCGGCTTGCCCACCGATCGCATCGTCTATGTCGGCGATGGAAGCTCCGACATCCACGTCATGCTGCACGTGAATCGCGGTGAAGGACTGACGATCGCGGCGTCGGAGACGCGGCACATCGCGCAGATCGCCCGTCGCACGGTCATCAGCGACGACGCGCTGAGCGTGCTCATTCCGGTGCTCGAAGAGATCGGCGGCTACGATCCCAGCCAGATCCGCGTTGTGTTCGAGGAGCAGGGGTTACTCATTCAGGAGTGGGATCGGGTGCGCACGGATTGGCTCACTATTCGAGACGGAAGCGCGATTGCTGGCGCTGCTTGATCGGCGAAGGAATAATCAGACAACTACCGCGGCTACAGGTAACGCGTTGTGGGTTGCGAGTGGCACCGTTCCCGGTTCCCAGTAAACTACGGTGCGAACCTTTCTGCCTGGCGTCTATGGTAAAATCAAATGCCGTTGCCTTTTCCGTCACGCCGGAAGGACGGTCTTGCGGTAGTCACCGGGAACAGGGAACCGTGCTACTCGCAACCCAAAACGCGTTACGGTTAGACGCCAGTAGTTCCCAGACCAGTTTCGATCTCTAACTCCACCTCGATGCCATGTTAAAGTATTTCGGCTTCATCGGCGGCTTCCTCACCGTCAGCGCGTTCCTTCCGCAGGTGATTCGAACATGGCGAACCCGCCAGACGCGCGATCTCCACTTCGGGATGTTCGCAATGCTCGTCACGGCCAGTAGTCTCTGGATCGCGTACGGGTTCGTCATTCACGACTGGGCGGTGATCCTCACCAACGTCGGGATGGTGACGCTCAATGGCGCAATTGCAGTAGCGAAGCTCAGATTCGGGTAAGAAACTGCAACTTACGACTACCGGCTGGGGGCGTTGAGCGGAGCGGCGAGGAGCCGCGGGCGAAACCCAACTTTGGTGAAACGCTCGAAGCACCCAGCTGCTCCGCCCACGGCTCCCAGCCGGTAGTCGTAAGTTGCAGTTAACTTTCATTACACATGCCCCGCATCGTAAGCTTCCTCCCCGCCGCCACCGAAATCACCTGCGCCCTCGGCGCGGGGGCCGAGCTCGTCGGCCGCTCCCACGAGTGCGATTACCCGCCCGAAGTCCGCGATCTGCCCGTCGTCAGCAAGCCAGCCCTCACACTCGAGGGGCTGTCACAGAAAGAGATCGATCGCGCCGTTGCCGCGCACCTCGCCACCGGCGAGAGTCTTTATGAGGTCGACGAGAGACTCCTCGACGAGCTCAAGCCCGACATCGTCTTCACCCAGGATCTCTGTCAGGTCTGCGCCCCATCCGGTAACGAGCTGAGTCGCGCACTGCGCGAACTGCCCAATCCCCCGCAGGTTCTCTCCCTCACCCCGCGCAACTTCGCCGAGATCGAGGAAAACATCCTGGCGATCGGCAGCGCAACTGGCCGAGAAGAAGCGGCACAGAAACTAATCGAGGAAAATCGCGCGCGACTGGCGCGCGTACGCGAGGCGGTAGCTGATGCGACACGGCGACCAGTCACGTTCCTCGAGTGGACGGATCCGCTGTTCTGCGCCGGACATTGGGTACCGGAGATGATCACCACCGCCGGTGGAGACGATCCGCTCGGTCAGCTCGCCGCTGATTCCCGGCGCATCACGTGGGACGATGTGGCGGCATCGGATCCGGAGATCGTCATCGTCGCGCCGTGCGGCTACGGTCTGCAGGACGCGATTGCCGTTGCCAATCGCCTGCCGCAAATCACCGATGCGGCTGTGTATGCTGTCGACGCTAATGCGTACTTCGCGCGACCGGGGCCGCGCGTGGCGGAAGGAGTGGAGCTCCTCGCGCACCTCTTTCACCCCGAGCTGTTCCCGTGGCCCCACGGGTATCAGCCGTGGTCGATGACGCGCGGAGCACCAGCAGGCGATCGTTATTCCGGGCGACCGCAATAAGTCGTTGACCCCGCGCGCCTCGCAGCACCTTCATGTCGCGGATTTCACCGTCGATCGCGAGATTGCTCTGCTCCATGTCGACAGCGGTGAAGTGACCGGTCCCGTCACCACGCAGCATTAATCCGTAACTGGCGTCGTAGCGACCCAGCGCCGGCGTCACACCATAGAAGTTGCCGCCGACGAGCAGGTCGGTTTTTCCGTCGCCGTCAAAATCACCCGCTACAGTCGCGTAAATCGGGGAAAACTGTGCTTCGATCGGCAGCGGCTGCAGAGTGAAGGTGCCATTGCCGTTGTTCAAGGCGACGGCGCTGGCGAAAGTGTACGCCTCTCTCACCTGTGCTTGCCTGATATCGGCTGCCGGAAAAATGTCTTCGACGCGGGCCGCGCCAAAACCCTTGTAGGTCGGATATTTGGACTTGAGCGACGGAATCTTCCGCACCAGCTCGTCGCGCCCGGCGATCGGATAGCTGACACCGTTCTTGTAAGTGGTGATTATCTGCTCGACGTTCCCACCGCCCGTGTGCGAGAAGTCGTTGACGTAGAGACGCGTCGGCTCTTTAGCCGATGCCTGCAGGTACGAATTGAGACCGAGATTTCCCAGCACCAGATCCTGTCTGCCGTTACCACGCAGATCGACGGCCTCGACGCTATTCCACCAGGCGTTGGTGCCCGACAATCCCGCTTCCTTCGTTCGGTCGATAAGCTTGCCGTTTTCCTGGTGGAAAACGCGCACCGGCATCCACTCTCCAACGACGACGAGATCGAGCTTCCCGTCGTGGTCGTAGTCGATCCAGGTCGCCGCCGTCACCATCCCCGCCGTGGACAATTCCGGCGCTACCTCCTGCGTGACGTCGGTAAAATGCCCGCTGCCGTCGTTCCGCAGCAGATGACTCTGCGGGATCAGGCCGTAGCTGCGCGAGACTACCCTGCTGCCGATAAAGACATCGGGGTGGCCGTCGCCGTTGAAATCGCCGACCGCAACACAGGAGCCGTTCTCGAAGATGTCAGGCAGTGCGTCACGCGCTCGCTGGAAATTGCCGTGACCGTCGTTGAGATAGAGCCGTGGTCGGAGAGCCTCCTCCCTGCCCCAGAACTCGTTGCCGCCGCTGACCACGAACAGGTCGGGAAATCCATCTCCATTGGCATCGAAGAAAGCGGCGCCGATGTCCTCGGCTAGACTGTCGGCGGCGATCGACGGCTGATTGGAAGCGCGGAAGGTACCGTCCTTCTGTTGGATGAAGAGTTTTCCCGGTTGCCACTTGGCTCCGCCAACGTAGAAATCGTCGAGGCCATCGCCGTTCACATCGGCGACCGCGAGCCGCGGGCCTTCGGTGGAGAGAACGTGCGGCATCAGTGGCTCGCGATTGTAGTCGAAGAAAGTGTCTTCCTCGTGCTTGAAGTCGACGCCTACCTGATTGGTGATGTCCGCGAACAGCTGTGCGCCGGCGGGCCGCGAATAAATCCAACGGCCCGCGGCATCGCTCTGCGAGAGATTGAGAATGCGATTGACAGCGACGTTGGTGAGAACCTGATAGCGCCGATCCGGCCAGATAACGGTCAGCGAATCTATTTGGGTGGCCTTGCCGAGTCCGAAATGCAGACGTGGATCAACGGATGACTCGAATCCGCGCGTGGGCTGTTGCTCGAGGAGCTGAGTCACCCCCGTCGTTTTTGCGATCACCCTCGCGCCAATTCCGGCCGTGTTCTTTCCCGCGCCCTTGAGCGCCACGGTCAGATAGGAGTTTCCGTTCTGCTCGCGCGCGTGGCTCCGGTAAATCGACGCCGGCGCGTTGATGTTGTTGATGACGAGGTCGAGATTGCCGCTGTTGTTGAGATCGACGTAGGCAGCGCCATTCGAGAATCCCTTTTGATTGAGCCCCCACCCGTCGCCGACGCTGGTGAAAGTGAGATTCCCGTTATTGTGGAACAGGTAATTCTGCTGTGGGATCTGCGGCATTTTCTGCAACAGTTTAAGATTCGCCGCCGTGATCGTGTCCTTGAGCGACGCCTGCACTGCATCCTGACTGATGTAGGCTATGTAATCGAGGTCGTTGGGCCGACGGTAAACCCCGTTGCTGACGAAGAGGTCCTTACGACCATCGTTGTCGAAGTCGGCGAACAGCGGCGCCCAGCTCCAATCGGTGGCCGCCACTCCAGCGAGATAACCGATCTCGCTGAATTTGCCTTTGCCGCGATTCAGCTGCAGGTTGTTGCGCGCGAACTGGGGGAGGTACCCGGCCTGTAGTTGCTTGTTGTAAAGATCGAAACCCTCGGTGGTCGCCGACGTTTTCAGGATCTCCTCGTCGCTCGGCAGCATGTCCAGCGAGATGATATCGGGGCGTCCGTCGTTATTGAAGTCGGCGGCGTCGACGCCCATGGAGAACCGGCTGGTGTGGCCCGTTACCTTGGCGATCGACTCGGTGAACGTCCCGTTGCAGTTGTTGATGTAGAGGTAGTCGTTGCCCTGGAAGTCGTTGGCGATGTAGAGGTCGGGGCAGCCGTCACCATTGAAATCGCTGGCGACGACGCCGAGTCCGTAGCCATCGATCCCATCGCGCAGCCCGGCGGCGTCGGTGACATCGGTGAAGTGATTTCCGTCGTTGCGGAACAGCCTGTCACCGGTGCGCGGACCGCGATCGCCTGGTTGTGCCCGGGCCTCGACTCCCCGCTGGGTGTGCGTGGAGTGATCGAGCAGGTACATGTCGAGGTCGCCGTCACCGTCGTAATCGAAGAACAGCGCCTGCGTCGAGTAGCCGACGTGCTCGAGCCCGTACTCCTTGGTCCGATCGGTGAAGGTCCCGTCGCCGTTGTTGATGTAGAGGACGTTGCGACCGTGCTCCCCGAGGTAGTCGACGCCGGAGACGTAGATGTCGATCCTGCCGTCGCCATTGACGTCGGCCATGGTGACGCCGGTCTTCCAGCCTACTGAATCGGCGACACCAGCTTTGTCGGTGATGTCCTCGAAGCGGTAGTTCCCAAGATTGCGATAGAGCTTGTTGGGGCCGAGGTTGGAGGTGAAGTAGAGATCGGGAAGCCCGTCACCGTCGATGTCGCCGACCGCGACGCCGGCGCCGTTGTAGTAGTAGAGGTAGTTGAGGATGTTGAAGTCGGGCTTCTCGGGGAGGTTGTTGGAGAAGGTGACCCCGGTTGCTTCGGGTTTGAGGAGCTCGAAGAGGGGAGGCTGAGGCGGGGGAGAGGCCCGCTCGCAACTCGACGTCGTTGAAACCACAACGAGGGTGAACAACAAGTGCAACTGCACCGCTGGTCGCTGCCAGCCTCCCAGCTTGCAGCTCGGCGCTGCAGGCGACGGGACAGACATCAGTGGCATCATGAGGAACTCAACCAGTTTGCTCTAGCGCCAGCGCGGCCTGTCCCGTCGGCAGTCAAGCGCCAAGCCGTAAGCTTGGCGGCTAACGGCGACCAGCGGTGTGTAGTTCGCTTCTGCAGTTGCAGTTCCCTAACGCACCGACGCGGCGAGCGTCATCAACAGTTGCAATCCGCCTAAACAAAGGTTGGTATATGCGGGGCATGGCTAATGCTACTATGTTATTCAACAGTTCTACTGGCCTTGCGCCAACGTCATATGACGTCATTATCGCCGCGCGTTCTCTCTTGCGCACTCGTCGTCGGCCTTGCCTCTGGTTGCGCCTCTGGCACGGGTGCGCCCCGCACTGACATAGAAAAGCCAGCGCCCTCTGGATCCCCTACAGTTCCCCAGCCGGGGACTACCGTGACCGGTGAGGAAATCGATCGAGCCGGAGCCACCGACGACGCGATTGAAAAGACGCTCGCTTCGCGCGTTCCCGGCATCATGGTGACACGAACTCCGGATGGCGGGATCGCTATCCGCATTCGCGGGAATTCTTCCATTACCGCCAATGCGGAGCCTTTGTACGTGATTGACGGCATGTCGATCGAGCCCGGCCCCGGCGGCGCGCTGACCGGCATCAATCCGCACGACATTGCCTCCATTGAGGTGCTCAAGGACGCCGCCAGCCTCACGTATTACGGCGTGCGCGCCGCGAACGGTGTAATTCTCATCAAGACCAAGCACACCACCAACTAGCGACCCCGACCCGTCCCCCTCCCCACCGCTCTTGAACCGCCTGCTCGGAAGACGAGCGGGCGGTCATTGTTTCTGGACACGACGTAAATGCTGCCGTTCCGGGTGCGAACGCGCTCGATATCGCGCGCCTGACCGGGAACGAAAAACCCGCTCTCCAGCTCGCGAACCGGAGTGAAGTGCCCCTTGCCGTCGCCACGAAGGTAGACGCCGTAGCTGGCGCTCATCTTCCCGATCTCGGGCTTCACGCCGTCGAAATTCCCCGCCATCAGCAAGTCCGCCTTGCCGTCACCATCGATGTCGGCGGCAAGAATTCCGTACATGGGAGCAATCTGGGACTCGAGCGGTAACGGCACCATAGTGAAAGTCCCGTTGCCGTTGTTCTTAACGAGCGACGTCGCGAAGGTGTAGGCGTTCTTGACGACAGCGTCGTCGAGATCCCTGCCGGGAAAGACGTCGGCGATGGTCTGCTTCGCGTAGTCTTTGTAGTTGGCGTAGCGATCATGCAGAAACGGCAGCGACCGCAGCAGATCGTCGCGCATGGCGAGGGGATACCGCTTGCCGTCGTTGTAGTACGAGATGATCTGCTGCACGAAACCGTTGTGAGCGAAGTCCTTCACGTACATCGTCACCGGCTCGGTTTCCTTCGCCTGAAGGCGCGTGTTCAAACCGAGGTTGCCGACTATGAAATCAACCCTCCCCGTGCCGGTGAAGTCGCCGGCGATGATGCGGTTCCACCAGCCGTTGCTCTTCTCGAGTCCCGGCACGTTCATCTTCGCCAGCTTGCCGTGGCCCTCGTTGTGGAAGATCGTGATCGGCATCCACTCCCCTACGATGATGAGATCTGGCCGGCCATCGCCGTCGATGTCCTTCCAGATGGCGTCGGTCACCATCCCGATGTGCGACAGGCCCGGCGCTGCCTTGTCAGTCACGTCGGTGAAATTGCCGCGACCATCGTTCTTCAGCAACACGCTCTGCGGATCGAGTCCGTAGCGTCCCGGAATGCTGCGCCCGCCGACGAACAGATCGATGGCACCGTCGCCGTCAAAATCGGCGGCCGCCACCCGCGAGCCGCTGATCGGCAGGGGCGGTAGCGCGCCAACCGCTTTACGGAAATTCCCCTTGCCGTCATTCAGATAGAGTCGGTCCTCGAGCAGTGGACTTCCCTCCGAGAACTCGCTGCCGCCGGTGACGACATAGAGATCCGGATATCCATCGCCATTGGCATCGAAAAAGACGGCCCCGATATCCTCGGACGCACTGTCCTGCGCCAGCAGCTTCTCGTTACTCCTCACGAAGCTGCCATCCGATCGCTGGATCAGAATTGCACTCGGCTGATCTTTTGCGCCTCCGATGAAGATGTCGTCGAGGCCGTCGCCGTTGACGTCGGCCACCGCCATCAGCGGACCCTCTGTGGAAAGCATCTTCGGCATCAGTCGCTCGCGATCGAAATCGACGTAGTCGTTTTCGTGGTGAACGAATGGCAACGCTGTCTGGCGGGTGATGTCGGTGAGTAAGCGGGAAGCGGGAAGCGGGAAGCGGGAAGCGGGCGCACCCACGCCTTTCGTCGACAGCGATTGCGTGACCGTTATCCGCTGGTTCGCGGCGACGTTTTGAAGGCTACTCACCCGTCCATCGGGCCATTCCACCGTCACTGTCTGCACCGTGTCAATCTTGCCAAGTCCGAACGTCAGCGTGTAATCGCTGCTCGACTGGAAGCCACGGGTTGGCGACAGCTCCTGATAGAACATCTGCTTGCCGTTCTGCAGCGTCACCTTGGCGCCGACACCGAAGCGGTTGTGTCCTTCGCCCTGCAAGCTCACCTGCAGGTAGTGATTCTCTTTATGCAATGACCTGGCGTTGTTGCGATAGACGAAGGCCTCATCGTCGACGTTGTTCACCACCAGATCGAGCGCGCCGTCACCGTCCAGATCCGCGTATGCCGCGCCGCTGGCGAAGCTGGGCGTCGCCAGACCCCAGTTGGCGGTCTCGTTGGTGAAGGTGAGATTGCCGTTGTTCCGGAATGCGTAGTGCTCGAGCTTTGTCGACGGCATGGCATCGGTGAGCAGCTTGAAATCGACGCGCTTGCCCTTGGTGGCGGTTGCCATCGTCCGGGCGTCGCCAAGGAACGCGATATAGTCCTGCGACGTCACGTCCTTGGCGATGCCGTTGGTGACGTAGATGTCCTTGTTTCCATCGAGATCGAAGTCGGCGAGCAAGGCGCTCCAGCTCCAGTCGGTCCGCGCCACGCCGGCCAGCTGGCCAATGTCGCTGAAGGTCCCGTTGCCGTTATTCAGCTGCAGCATGTTGCGCATCAACTGGTAGTGGAACCCGTTGCGCACCTTGGTCTGGTAGCTCTCCCACCCCTCGAACGCCGATGTAGTCCTGAGCCTGTACTCGTCCGACGGCAGCATGTCAGTGGTGTAGATATCCGGCCAGCCGTCGTTGTTGATGTCGGCGATGTCGAGGCCCATCGAGAAGTACGACAGGTACGGCATCTCCTTGTCGAGACGTTCGTCGAACGTTCCGTCGTGGTTATTGATGTACAGGTAGTCGCGCTCGAAGAAATCGTTCGAGACATAGATGTCGGGCCAGCCGTCGCGATTGACATCACTCACCACCACGCCGAGCCCGAACGCGATCTCGCTCCCGTAGATGCCGGCCTTCGCGCTGACGTCGGTGAAGTGGCCGTTGCCATCGTTGTGAAAGAGCTTGTGGCCGCCGAGTGGATCGCGGACGTTGCGGATGTTTCGAATGCCAAAGCTGGTGACGGGGCGGAACGAGTTGTTGATCAGGAACATGTCGAGGTTCCCGTCGTTGTCGTAGTCGAAGAACGTCGCCTGCGTGGAGTAGCCTTCGTCGGCGAGGCCATACTCCTCCGCCATCTCCTTGAACGTGGGGACACCGTTCTTGTCGAGGCCCTGATTGATGTACAGCTCGTTCGCGCGTCGCTTGCCGGCGATGTTGCCCGCATAGCAGACGTAAATGTCGAGCAGCCCATCTCCGTTCACATCGGCGAAGGTGACACCCGTCGCCCATCCATCTTTCTTCCCGCCGACTCCTGCCTCCTCGGTGATGTCCTGAAACTGGAAGCGGCCCTTGTTCAGGTAGAGACGATTCCCGTGCTGATTCGAGGTCAGCATCACCTCCGGCAGTCCATCTCCGTTCAGATCGCCGACAGCGACGCCACCGCCGTTGTAAAAATTGCGGTAGGTGAAGACGTTCATCTCCGGCGAATCCTGGACGCGATTCTCGAAATGCAGCCCGGTGTAGCTCGATGGCAGCAGGGTGAAGAGATGATTGTCTAATGGAGGTTCCGGAGTCTTGCCGCTGGCAATTTCCTGCTTTTGCTCATTGCCGGCACAGGCGGCGGCGAGATACAGCGCGGGAAGGAAATAGCGGAGCCTCAGCCTCAAGGCCGCGTTCATCAATTATTGCCCACCTTAGCGCATCATGGCCTGCTCTCCGAAGAGAACAGGCCATGATGAAGAGTTAAGAGTTAGACCGCCGGAACTTAATATCCCGGGTTCTGCTTGAGCTGAGGATTCGTTTCGATCTGGGTCTGCGGAATCGGCATCAGGACCTTGTACGGCGCAAAGACCGTCTTCGCGTACCAGGTGCCCGAAGTGTACTGCCCGAAGCGAACCAAGTCCTGGCGGCGCTTGCCTTCTGCGGTGAGCTCGAAGAGACGCTCCTGCAGAACTGCGGTGCGCACCTGCGCCTGCGAGAGTCCGCTCGCGATCGGCTTCGGTGGGTTGAAGACGCGCGCACGAATCAGGTTGATATCGGCAATTGCCGCCGCAGTTTGCCCGAGCTCGTTCTCCGCTTCGGCACGAATCAGGTACATCTCGCCTAGGCGGAAGAAGGCGTAGTCGTTCCCGTTGTCCTGCTGCACATGGTTGGGATCGGCCGGCCACTTGGTGATGCGCACACCCGCTCCCTCCGACGCAGCCGTCACGTCGGGAATCGCGGGCGTGAAGAACAGCGGGTTGCCCTGGCGATCGGTGACCGGCTGGCCGGTGAGGACGTTGAACTGTGGGCCGGCGAGGAAGATCTGGGTCCGCTGGTCGGCGGGGTCGAATGCGGCGTAAGTGTCAGCCAGCGTCGCAAATCCGTTCCACGGAGACGGTGTGAACTGGTTGTAGTGCAGCGCGCGCATCAGGAAGTTCAGTCCAAGACCGCTTACAGCGATGTACTTGATCGCGAAAATGATCTCCGGCGAGTTGAAATTGTCAGCAGTGAAGTTCTTCCTCCAACCGCAGCCCGCCGTTCCACAGTTCATGTTCGCATCGGTCGCCAGGGTATAATGGCCCGAGTTGATGACCGCGTTGGCGCGATCAATTGCGTCCTGCCAGCGGGCGGCTCCCGGCGCCAGCCCGGTTGCCGACACCGTGCCAGTAAAGACCTGCGCGTTTAGATAAAGACTGGCCAGCATTGCATCAATGGCGCCCTGGGTGAGACGGCCGTTCATGTCAGCCGACCAGGTTGCAGGCAAGTCAGGTCTTGCTGCCTTCAACTCCGCTTCGACGAATCTGAAAACGGAGTCGCGGGCCGCTTGCGGCCGCGCCACGATCGCCGGGTCGGTGGCGATCGGCACGTTGCCGAACATGTCCAACAGGCCGAAGTAGTACCACGCTCGCAGCGCGCGCAGCTCCGCCGTCACTGTGGCTTTACTGGCAAAGCTGGTGTTGGCGATACCGTCGAGCACGACGTTGGCTCGGGCCACGCCAATGAACAGGTTCGTCCACGCTCCGTTGATGATGTTAAGCGTGCCGGTGCTATTTGGAGTGAATGTTTGTCGGTGGATGTCTAACCACTGACCGTTGTCGTACCAGTCGGAGCCACGAGTCGGAACTATCATCTCGTCGGTACTGATCTCCGACGTGTTGTAGTAATCGTCATCCAGACTTCTGAGCTGGGCGTACACAGACGCCAGCCCACCGATCACTTCACCTTCGTTGCGATAGAAGTTCTGGGGAGTGATTGAGCTTTGCGGAACCTCGGTGAGGTCCGTACAGGCCGGGGCGAACACGAGGAGTGCGAACACTCCGGCCGCTGCAATTTTTTTATCCATGAATCGGTTCCTAGAATGCGACACGGAGGCCTCCCGTCCACGTACGCGGACGCGGGTAGTGGAGGTAATCGATACCGCGGGGGGCGATGCCCGGCAGCTGAGAATGTACTTCTGGGTCGTAGCCCGAGTACGGCGTCCACAGGCCCAGGTTGTCAGCCGATATGTAGGCGCGAGCTCCTCTCCCCAAACCGGTGAACTGCGGCATGTCGAACGTGTAACCGATGGTGATGTTCGCCAAACGGGTGAACGATCCATTTTCGATCCAGCGCGACGAATAGACGGCCGGATCATGGATGCTGGTTGGGTCGGTGAGCGCTGATGTCAGGAAGTTCTTGTCCTGGAGTGCGTTGCTCTTGGTCGAGTACACCAGCGCGGTGTTGTTAAAGACTTTCTGGCCGGCCACTCTGTTGATAAGCATGCTGAAATCGAACGACCTAAAGTTGCCGTTGGTGTGAAGGCCCAGGGTGTACTTCGGATTCGCATCGCCGAGAATGACCTGATCGTCACCGCTGGGAGCCAGGGTCGTGCCGGCGAGGACGCGACTGGTCTCATTGCCGTTGGCATCACGCGTGACCGTGTAGTGGTTGAACAACTGACGACCCGTGGCATCCCAGCCCGCGAACACTGGCCCGAAGAACGTGCCGAGTGGTTGACCAGGTATGATGCGCTGCGTTTCCTGGTTCGACTGTCCTTGACCGCTGGCCAGGGCGTCCGGAATGAACGTGCGGCCGCCAAGATCGACGACGGTGTTCTTGTCGTGCGAGAAGACGAATCCAGCGTTCCAGGTCAGAGGACCACGCTGCATCACGAGACCGTCGAGTGAGAACTCGACACCCTTGTTGCGGATCTTTCCGATGTTCTCCAGGCGATCACCGACCACCGCCGGCTGCGGAACCTGCACCGTCAACAG
>Ga0070708_100000396_pt1 | contig 32956 bp, 24 predicted proteins | sample KBSK5503metaG_FD_65469 | JGI IMG/M metagenome (GOLD analysis project Ga0070708, IMG submission 65469) | Corn, switchgrass and miscanthus rhizosphere microbial communities from Kellogg Biological Station, Michigan, USA - KBS K5-50-3 metaG | ecosystem: Host-associated > Plants > Roots >... | reverse complement strand
CACGCGACGAGCAGCACGAGCGCGACGATCGCCGTCAGCATGTACAACGCCTTGCGGTACGTTGAGCGAAGCTCGGAGAACCCCTTCGCCGCCGGCATGACACTGAAGGCGGCGTGTTTGTAATCGTCCACTGCGTGCGCCGGCCAGTTAGGCGGCAGCGTCGCCTCGGCGATCGCCGGAGCAAGCGTGGCGAAGCGCGCGGCGATCTGTCGTGGCGAGACATCAGGCTTGGGCCGTCCGATGATTTGGAGAAACCACGTACTGCGCCCGTCCAGCCAGCTGTTTGTTCCGTGGACGATCGCCTCACTGCAAAGCGGGACGTAGACTTGCGGCTGCGCGCCGACGTTCACGCCGAAGAAACGCGCGTCGGTCACGCCGACGATTTGGAACGGATGACCGTCGAGCGAGATCAACCGGCCGACCGCGCGCGGATCACCAGCGTAATCGCGTTGCCAGAATGCATTGCTCAACACGGCAATGCCCGGACACCCGCGGTAGTCGTCGGCATGGACGATGGGGCGTCCGACGGCCGTGCGGACGCCGAGTGTCGAGAAAAAATCACCGCTCACTAAATCGCCGCTCACGCGGCGCGCTTCACCGCCGGCCGTGAGATTGAAGCCCTCCATGCCGAACGCGAACAGGCCGCTGAACACGTCCTGCCGGTCGCGAATCGCCTCCCAGAGTGGGTTGGTGTAGACGTTCTCGCCACCCCCACCGCGCGCCAAAGTGACCAACTCCTCGGGGTGCCTGACCGGGAGCGACTTGAGCATCACGGCGTCGAGGATGCTGAAGATCGCCGTGTTGGCGCCGATGCCCAGCGCCAGCGAACAAATCGCCACGAGTGCGAAGCCCGGCGCGGCGCGCAGGGCGCGCAACGCGTAGCGAAGATCGGCGATGAGCGTGTCGAGCCAGGCGAAGAGGTCGCGCTCGCGTGTGCGCTCGCGCTGAAGCCCGACGTTGCCAAACCGACGGCGCGCTTCGTGTCGCGCCGCCTCCGGCGTCATTCCGACCGCGACGAGATCGTCGGCCCGTTCGGCGAGGTGAAACGCCATCTCGCGCTCGATGTCGCGCGAGATCCGATTCGCACGCAGGTGATTCCGCAGTCTCGACAACCATGAAAAGGGATTCGGCATGGACGACTCTCCGTTCGGAGCGACTGATCAAGCGTAGCGAAGGACGCGCGTCACGCCTTCGCGCAGGCGGGACCAACGTTCTTCTTCCACCGCGAGCTGCTTTCGGCCAGCCGCGGTGATGGTGTAAAACATCGCCTCGCGGTTCTTCTCCGTCGTCCCCCATTCGGAGCGCAGCCATCCGTCCTGTGCCATGCGATGGAGCGCCGGATAGAGCGACCCTTCCTCGACGCGGAGCAGATCGGTGGAGACGCGTTGAATGTGCGACGTGATCGCGTACCCGTGCATGGCCCCCTGCGCGTCGAGGGTCTTGAGGACGAGCAACGCGAGCGTGCCCTGGAGGATGTCGTTTCGCGGGCGAGCCATGATACCTATCTAGCTATACCTAGCTAGCTCTGTCAAGTCCGGGCGCGCGGAGAAGGCCGCGAAGAGCGACGCGGATGTGTTGCGCGAGGATTTCCTTGCTGGACGTTCCTCAGGGCGCGTTACGGTACGGCACGCGCCGGCTGCCATAAATGTCGGCAACGCAAGCAGTGAAGGTACACCGGCTCGCCCTGAACCACCGCGCTCGCCAGGACGATCTTGCGATCACGCCCGCAGCGTGGACAGTTGATGCGCTTGGGATGCCAGGGGTTCGTGCAGTCTCGGTCGGCAACAATTCCCGTCGTGCTACTCCCCGGGGATGCGCCGGGTGCGCGGGAAAGCGGGAAACCGTCAGTGCGGCAACGCGAAAGTCTGTGTGGCATAGTATTCTGCTGGACCGTCGTCGGTCGTCGGGAACGATGAATCGGTCGCGCGAGCGTCGGCGCAGCGGAAAGCAATGCTCGTGCCGCCTCGCCGGTGCGCTCTACACGCCCAAACTGAGCGCGATCAGGTCGTCGTCCGGTAGCTCGATCACGAGTTGGCTGGACGAGCCAGGTGACGCCGTGAGCCACTGCAACGGCCCGGGCTTTGCCTAGTCGCGAGGGCGTAGCACACCTGTGACAAGAAAAATGCCCGTCGTCGGCGCAGGCAATGAGAGGGCGTCACGACGGCGGCAGTGAGACCGAGACCGACGCCGAAGGCGAACGCGCGCTCGCCGAGCTACGCCGGCGAATACGTTTCCCCGGACTGGGCCGTGCCCGACAGGCGGCTTACCCCTACCGTCAGCAAATAGATTTGATCAAGTCACAAGCAGTACTGGATTTGACGGGAGCCTCTCATGTCGGCGCAATGCAGTCATCTCTCACAGATGCGCGATGTTCCACCGGGGACACCGAATGGGTGCGCCGAGTGCTTGGCAACCGGCGGCCGTTGGGTTCACTTGCGGTTGTGCGCGTCGTGTGGTCACGTCGGCTGCTGCGATCAGTCGCCGGGCAGGCACGCGACGAAGCACTATCACGCAAGCAAGCATCCGATCATCATCAGCTTCGAGCCGGATGAAGATTGGGCGTACTGCTACCCTGATGACTTGTTCATGGAGCCGGCGCCGCGCGCGAGCGACGCGTGAGCGACGCGTGAGCGACGCGTGAGCGACGCGTGAGCGACGCGTGAGCGGCGCCTGAGAATGCCGAGGCGATGGGCCGTCTCAGGCGCTGTCCGGGATCATGAGCCGCGAGATCCCCGACGCATCGACGCGGAGCCAGCCTGGTGTGCGGACGATGCGCAGGACGGCTGTGTCGCACGATGGACAGCGTAGTATCACCCCCATGGCGTGGCCGTACTCCAGAAGCGTCCCCACTGGGCCGACCGTGCCGCATCCCATGCAGGTCGCGATCGCCGCGGTAACGTCCGTGGCAAACAGTTCGCGCAACGCTCCGGCGGCGGCGTTCCCATCCAATCGCATCTCCTCGGTTTGCATTTCGCCTCCAGTCATTCGTTTGCGAGACGGCTCGTCATGATGTCGGGCCGAACCGCTCGGTGCGAACGCGCGACGGGTCGTGTCCGAGCTCGACGAGCAGCGTCGCCACCGACTCGACGAGCGGCGTCGGGCCGCATACGAACGCGCGCGGCATGTGTGCGGCGGGCCAGCTCACTTCCTCGACCATCGCTCGATCGATGCGACGGCGATACCCGTGCCACTCAGCGGGCGCGTCGCGCGTCAACGTGAACGCGACCTCGACAGCCGGCAACTGCGCCAACTCTTCGAGCTCCTTTCTATAAATCAAGTCGTCCACACCACGCGCCGAGTAGAGAAGGCGCACCGGCACCTGTGCGCGCGCCTGTTCGTTCGATCGTGCGTGATGCCGGAGCATCGCCATGAGCGGCACGATTCCGGAGCCGCCCGCTATTAATAGAAGGGGTCCGCCCTGTGCGACGTCCCAGACGAAGTAGCCGCCGATGGGTCCGCGCACCTCGAGTCCGTCACCGACGCGCAGCACGTCGCACAGGTACGGCGACACCTCGGCGTTGTCGATGCGCTCCACGGTGAGTGCGATCGACGCGTCCTCGGGTGGCGACGCGATCGAGTACGAGCGTTGCGCTTGATACCCATCTTCGGAGACGAGTCGAACGTCGACGTGTTGGCCCGCGCGATGGCCGGGCCATTCGGGAACGTCGAGCACGAGCGTGCGTGCACGCCGTGTTTCGTTGCGCGCCTCGATGACGGTGGCGACGCGCCAGTTCAGTCGCCCTGGTACCGCTGCTCGCGCCATGGATCTCCGCGATCGTGGTAGCCGAGTTGTTCCCAGAACCCGGGCTGGTCGCGCGCCATGAGTTGGAGTCCGCGCACCCACTTGGCGCTCTTCCAAAAATACAAATGCGGCACAAGGAGACGCGCGGGCCCGCCGTGTTCAGGTGGTAGCGGCGCGCCGTCGTATCCGAACGCAACCCATGCCTTGCCGCCGGTGACATCGGCGATCGGCAGGTTGGTCGTATAGCCACCGTCGGAGAATGCGAGGACGAACTCACCGCCGGTCACTCCACCAGCGCGCGCGCCATCGAGCAGCGTGTCGACCGACACGCCTTCCCATTTCGTGTCGAACTTGGACCACTTGGTGACGCAGTGGATGTCGACGGTGGGTGTGTCGTGTGGGAGTTGGAGGAGCTCGTCCCACGACCATTTTACGGAATGGCCAGCGGCGTCGCGGATGCTGAAATCCCACGTGGCGAGTGACGTGCGCGGAGTGGGGCCGGCGGAGAGGACGGGGAAGTCGCGCGTCTCGTATTGTCCGGGTGGAAGACGACCCGCCGGTGCGGCGGTCCGGTGACTGTGGAATCCGCGAGCAATGAAAGGGATGTCAGGCATGAGGGTCTCCGTCTCGTCCAGTATGATGATACAACCCTCGGGAACTACGCGACGCGACCACTAGACGTCAGTTGAACTGCTTTTACAGCGCGACTGCCAAACAGCGCGACTGCCAGAATGCGCGACGGCCAGACGACGCGACTGCCGAACGACGCGACGGCCAGACGACGCGACTGCCAAAATGCGCGAGGACTGCAACGGCGAACGAGGAGCCGGGATTGGCTTCTGAGCCACGCGCCGTAGCGCCGTTTCCGCCGGTTGGGAGTCGCGTCGTTCGGCACCCGCGTCGTTCGGCACCCGCGTCGTTCGGCAGTCGCGTTACTTGGCAGTCGCGGTGTTTAGCTGATGGCTGTCGTCGCTGGTGTCGCCGATTGTACCGCGGGTGCCGGCGTTGAGGCGATTTCAGGAGCCGCTGCCTTTGAGTTCGGTGCGATGTGTCGCACCCGCTTGATCAGGTTCCAATTCGCGAGCAGCGAGTCGTCGTCCGCGAGCGCCGCCTCGACGAAGGCGTCGAGCACATGCACGAGCTTGCGTGCGCTCGACAGTTGTTGTTTGAGACCGGTTGTCGCTCCGCCCTGTCGGCCGCGATTCTGCGTGCGATCGGTCACCGCTGCGAGCAACTCACTGCTCGCCGTATGGAGCCGCGCGATGAAATCGGGCCGCAACCCGGCCGCGATGAAGGTGTCGGCGAAGGGGGCGGCCGCTTGCGCCATGCCATCGGCAAGGGCCGCGAGGCGCGCCGCGGTCGGTCTGCCCTTCGGCATCTTGAGCGGTTCGACCGCGGTCGTCGTCGGGAGGTCGGACCGCGCGATCCGGGCGATGGGGCGCATATGCCAGCGGCGCAGGCGGCGTTCCAGCATCCGCTTCTGCTTCGTGGCCCCTTGGGCGGACAGACTGGACGCCGTTTGCTCCGTGGCGTGCGTGTCGATCTCGGCGAGGGCGTCGCGCAGCGTCCGCCGGGCGCCCGTGTTGACGACGTCGCCGAGCCGGTCGGCGTTCTCGTCGAGAAACAAGTCGACAGCGCGTAACGATTCCAGAACGGCTCCCTGCTTGGTCTGCATGTGGGTCTCCTTGAATGGGCTCGCGAGGCGACGGTCGCCATCGCGGTGTAATTTCGGATTGTCGAGCGGCCGGAGCTCAGGTCATTCACCGACTGTTGCGCTCCGCCTACAGCGCGGTGGTCGGAAATCGGGTGCAGCTCGCCTGGCACGCGGTGCAATGGGGTGTTCGCGGCGGCCGTTTCGCGTTGACGCGCGGTGCGACGCGTTGGACCACTGTGCACGATGCGCGGTGCGCGGTGGGCGAGTGCCCTGGACGCAGATGCCCGATCGGTGGTTCGAGTCGGCTGGTTGGTGGATCGCGCCCTGCACGATCGTGGGCGCGCAGGTGCACGCTGCATGGCGGTGAAGCCCAATGGGCTGGCCGAGCTGCACGATGTGCGGTTCGTGGGTGAGCCATCGATGGCGCAGCGGTGCGCCTCCCTGAACCGCGTCGACGGGTAGCGTGGCGGCAGGTGCACGCTCGACGGACGTGCCGGCTGATCGGCGACCCGCTGGGTGGGGTCGGGTGATCGCAGCGGGCGTATTGCGTGATCGTGACCGGCACATGCCGTGGCCATCGTGGTGCCGCGCAAGGAACGCGCGGTGGTGCTCGCTGGCCGCGCGACACGATCGCGTGGCACAGCGGTGGCGGCGCGTGGACGCGACAGGCTGTCGCGGAGGCGATGCAGCACCATCATCTGGCCATGCTGCACGATCGTCAGCACACATCCGAGTTGAATGCCGAAGTGCTGGGCCGGCGAGGGTTTCGAGCGGACGTCGCACACACTGCCTCTCTCTGCTGTCTCTATATACTAGTCGCAGCGAAAGCCGAAATGCTCACATGCGTTAGAGAACTGTTACAGAGCATGACGACGACATGACGGGTGGAAATGAGTAAATGCTCATGGGGTGCGGTTAAGTGCGCGGCACGGCGTCCGGCAGATTCTGCCGTGTGAGCATAACCCGGGTGCGAATTGGCGTGACGCGCGGACGTTCCGAGGCGGCGAGCGGCACTCCCCATTCTGAGCCTCGGCGCGCCACGCGTTAACATCGGTTCCCCGCCACGCCGGGTCTGCCATCTCAAGTCGGATAGCTGCCGTCAGATTTCGAGCGAGGGCCGAAGCGTCCCGCGTCGCCGAGTCTCAGCGTGGGAGCGTCTCAGCACTCGGCCGGTCTTGAATGGCCCGCCATGCACATCGCCGTTCGCGACACAGTGGAACGGTGGAACGCTAACTCATCAATCGCGGGCTAATTCAATCTCTCTGATTCGTGGCAATCGTTTTTCATTCGTCTCATCGGTGTTCCTAATTGTTTCATCGGGGTTCGGCGTGGACGCTCTAGTCGCGACGCAACGCGGCCGTCGGATCGATTCTCGCGGCGCGGCGCGAGGGCACGAAGGCGGCAATCATGCAGGCCAAGAGGACGAAGAGGAGCGCGCTCGCGAACGCGACAACGTCAAAGGCGGGCATGCTCTGGATGTTCGACGCAAGCACGCGCGCGACGCCAAGAGCCATGAGCACACCGATCGCACCGCCGACAAGAGCGTGCCGCATCGACTGACCGAGCACGAGACCGAGCACATCGCGTGTCGTCGCGCCGAGCGCGATCCGCACGCCAATCTCCTGCGTGCGCTGGCTCACCACGTACGCGACGACGCCGTACACGCCTACCACCGTGAGGCCAAGAGCGATCAACCCGAGTGTGAGTGACACCCAATAGGCAACCCGGTACGGATACACCGAGCCGGCGACGAACGTCTCGAGCCTATCGATTCGATCGACACCACCCGGAACGGCTCGCTCTAAGTCGGCGTCGAGCTCGCGTCTCGCCGCTGTCGGATCGCCGCGCACTCGGATGAGTAGACAGCAGCCACCGGCCGCCTCGATCGAGCTTGGGAAATACATTACCGGGCGGTCCTTGCCGTTCTCGACCGAATTGACGACAACGTCGCGCGCGACGCCGACCACGCGCGCGTCCTGATAGCGGCTCAATGGATCCTGATTCCCGCCGACGCCGTGCAGGCGAAGACCAATGGCGCGACCGAGCGGGCTGGCACCGGGCCAAAGTCGCCGCGCCGCTGACTCGCTGACGATGACCGCCGGAGAAGCCCTTTGCTCTTCTTCCAGAGTGAAGCCTCGGCCGCTGGTTACGCCGATCTTCAACAGATCGAAATACGAACGTGAGACGCGGTTGTACATCACATCGATCGCCGTGGAGTCGCCAACTGGTGTTACCGAAACGATCGGGAATCGCATGTCGAGTGGTAGCATGGCCGCCGCGGCGATCGCATCGGCGAATCGGCTGCCGACGAGCGTCGCGATCACGGCGGGGCGCAATTTCTCCTCAACCTCGATCGAGACGACGTCGCGCGTTCGCAGACCGACATCGGTTCGCCCCAGTCTGGCCGCCTCGCGCAGAAGAACACTCGCCGTGATCAACAGCAACGAGGCAACCGCGATTTGACCGACGATCAGCACGTTGCGAAGACGCTTGGGCGACGCGTTCGCGGTGAAGTTGCCGCGCGTGGCCTGGACGACGCTCAACCGCGTCGCCTGGAGCGAAGGAACCAGCCCAAACAGAACAGCCGATACGACCGATGCCGCGAGCGCAAAAACAGCGACGCGCGCGTCGGGACGGAGCGGGACGAGCCGGACAAACGCGGCGAGATCAGCCGGCAGGGTCGCGAAGAGTGTGCTCACGCCGACATTGACCGCGAGCCACGAGAGTACGAAGCCCACGGCGACCGCGGGCAGCGCGAGAACGATACTCTCGGTGATGAGCTGCCGAACGAGTCGGGCCCGGTCTGCACCGAGGGCGAGTCGAATTCCCAGCTCGCGTTGGCGCGCGAATCCGCGAGCGAGGAGCATGTTGGCGACGTTGGCGCAAGCCAGCATGAGGATGAGCGCGAACGCGATGGCGAGCGGCGCGAACGCCAAGTAGGAGCTGAACGATCGCGGAATCGCGCTCGATCGTGACGTCAGGAGAGCGCGCGCGACGCGGCTCGTGTCCGGGAGATCGGCCGTAAGCGAACGTAGCGCCGACGCGAGAAAGGCGATGCCTTGCCGCTCGGACGCACCTGGCCCCAATCGCACGAGCATCGAGACCTGCTCCTCGGGCGCCGCAATCGACTCCGCCGACTCGAGCTTGCCGAGCATACCGATCGGAACCCAGAAGTCGCGCGGCTTCTTGAATAGTCCCCCGAAGCCGGGTTGCACGACACCGACGATTTGGAAGGAGTAGCCGCGAAGAAAGACTCGCCGGCCGACAACGTTGGAGTCGCCCCCGAAGCGAGTCTGCCACGCCGCATGACTGAGCACCACGACTGCCGTGGCCCGATCTTCGGTGACGAACGTTCGGCCCAGCGCCGCGCGCACGCCGAGCATGGCGAAGAAATTCTCTGTAACCGCCTCGCCAGTCGCCGCGAGCGCGTTGAGCCGTGCCCCGATCGGGTGATACGCGGCCACATCTGAGATCATCGCACTCGGCCGACGCAGGGCATCGTAGTCGGCCGAACGGAAATCGCGAACGTGTCCGGAGCGATCCATCCACTGAGCGGTGTAGAGCGAGTACGGATCGCGCACGTCGAACGGGCGAAGGACGTACGCGTTGAACACGGTGAACACGCTCGTGTTGATTCCGACACCAAGTCCGATCGTCAGGCCGACCGCAATGGCGAACGTCGGCGCGCGCCGGAGGGCACGAACCGCGTAGCGCACGTCACGAGCGAATTCCTCGAGAGGACGGATCCCGCGAACGTCGCGCGCGTCCTCTTTCACGAGCTCGACGTTTCCGAACTCGAGCCGCGCGAGACGCATGGCCTCAGCCGGATCGACTCCGGCGTCGCGATGTTTCCGCGCTTGCATCTCGAGATGAAAATCGAGCTCGTCGCCGAGCTCACGCTCGATACGTCGCAGCAAAACAAGCGCCTTCGCCCGAAGCCACAACGCGCGCGGATTCATGTCACGCCAGCCGCATCACTCGGCCGATGGCCGCCGAGAGTTGCGCCCATTGCTCGGATTCTTCTTGGAGTTGTTTCCGGCCGGCGGCGGTCAATTGGTAGAAGCGGGCACGGCGTCCGAGCTCCGATACGCCCCACTCCGATTCGATCCATCCTTGCTGCTCGAGCCTGTGCAGCGCGGGATAGAGCGATCCTTGGTTGACGCGGAGGACGTCTCGAGAGAGCTGTTGGATTCGCTCGGAGATGGCCCAGCCGTGACGCTCCTCCGCAGCGAGCGTGCGGAGGATCAGAAGATCGAGCGTTCCCTGGAGGAGATCGAGTCGCGTCGTCATGATGTCGAGGGTCTACACCAATAATGCAATGGTTGGTGTAGAATGTCAACAACAAGAATCCTCGTACCGGTGTTTGGGTCGTAACGAATCCGTGCACGAGGAAGGTCCGAGGAGCTCCCGAACGTCGTACGGTTGCGCGCAGACAATGTTAGCGCGTAGCTAGAGCATGCTGACCGCTGACGCCTATCGCTATCTGCTTGCGCTACTCCATTTCATTACAGCTTTGAATGGTTCGCCATGCGTGCCGCATCAACCCTCTGTTGAGGGCCTCAAGTATTCGAGAATGTGGATAATGTCACAAATAGCAGGTGTAAATGTCATGAACCTACACTTGATGATCGGTCTGGGTGTGCCGATAGTTGCTTAGAGGCCGAGAGTAGGCATCTCGCCGACTTGGAGGTCGTGGAAAATGGAATCAGACGGAATGTTGCGGCATCTCGCGTATTTCGAGGAGCTCGCCAAACTCGACGAATCGGATCCTGGCTGGCGCTCGGTGAGCGCCGGTCTCGTGACGATGCGCCTGGTCGACAGTTGGCTCGCCGGCGACGTTCGAGGGGGCGCTGACGCTTGGGCGATCAGTGCAGTGCGCGGCGCGCTTGACGAAATACCGAATACGACGCCCATCCGACGAATTCTCCGCGCCGTTGTCGATGCCCTCGCGACGTTGCCGATCGGCGAGTCGCATGCACTGAGTCCACGCTTGATGGCTTACGGCCAGGCGCTGGAGTACGATGCCAAGTGGTCGCTCGCGGTCGATGTATATCAGACAATCATTGCGCATTCGAACCCGGTCGATGATGCAGACTTGGTCGTGGCCGCGTTTCTTCAGCTCGCATTCTGCGAACGCACGCTCGGCAACCTAGATGCCGCTGCCGTCGCATATGAGCAGGCGTCACGAGTCGCGTTAGCGGCCGGTGACCTGATCGGTGTACTTCGTGGGCGGCTTGGTGACGCCAAGATCGCCATGGCGCGCGGTAATTTGCCGCATGCCGAGGTGATTCTTGAGGAGACGATCGCGCGCGCCAAGTCGAGCGGTCTCGACGACGTTCGGGCACGCGCGCTGACGGACCGTGCATTCATCGCGGGCTCGGGTAAACGCTACGACCAGGTGATTCGGTTCTCGTACGATGCGCTAGAAATATCCAAGAGTCAGCGCGACCGAGACCGCATTCTGACGAACATCGCCACAGGATTTCGCTTCCTCGGCCTGATGGACGTCGCGCGCGATGCATATCTCGTCCTGGCTGCGACGGCCCAGGAGCAGTACATCCGCTGGATGTCAGAGTTGAACCTGATGGAGCTGGCTGCCGCGCAGGGCATAGAGCTCGAGTTCGACAAATACCGACGTGATCTCGAGGGCGCGGATTTTACGCCGCAGCTTCGCGTGACGTACCTCTTGCACGTCGGTCGTGGATACACCGCGCTTGGAGATGCGGGCATTGCGATTCCATATCTCGAGCGAGCGATCGAACTCGCCTCGCAGCATCATCTGAACCAGCTGATGTTCGAAGCCGAAGACGCGTTGGCCGGCGCGAAGCGGCGGGAATTGAGACCCGAGCCACAGCGGGCAGACCCGGTCGATCCTTCAGTCCAGACTGTCATCGATGCGATTCACGAAATGAAGGCAACCGCAGGAATCGTGTAACAAAACGGACCGGCGCTGACTTCGCCGGTCCGTGAGAATCCGATAATTCGACTGCGGGTCGCAGTTAGCCTTCGATACAACGACCGGCCGAGTCAACGAAACCACTGCAAGGACCATCACTCTTCGGACGCGGCGCAGTGGTATCACTGCACGCGGACAAAACAAAGGAGGAAATAACCAGCGCGAGGAGGACGAGTGGGCGGCGTGGCATGGGCGCGATCTCCGTCGAAAGCGGGACTCGTGGGGGCGTTTTCTTGGCGGGAAACAACTGAACGAGAGTTTAGGGTCGCGGCTCGAAGCGTAAACTCGCATTTTGTGTCAGGTTTTCGCTGTTTCATGACACCGATCCCGATCCAGTGTGGACGTCGTCGCATTTCTTCCACGGCATCTCCTCGCGCACCTCAGAGTCGTCCTCGGTTCGGAGCACTCCCTCACTCCTGTCGTGAGTTGGTCGGAGCTCCAGACCACGGTCCAACACCGGGCCACCGATATCGTCGTCGCTGATCCGTCGGCGACCGGTTCGGTCCAGGTCGAGGCGCTCGAACACCTTCGGCGGCATTACCCCTCCCTTCCCGTCGTCGTTTACACGCTGCTCGCGCCGGCGTCGATCAAGGCGATCGTGCGACTCGCGAAGTCCGGCGTCGAACACGTGGTCCTCAATCGCTTCGACGACGAGCCACGACGGTTCCTGGAACTGCTCGAAAGCACACCCGGGTACGCGTTAGGAGACCGGATGCTGTTGGAGCTGGCGGGCCCGCTCTCGTGTCTGCCGGTGATGGTGGTTCGGGCGATCGATCAGCTGTTTCGGTCGCCGGGACGTTTCAAGAACGCTCAAGACGTCGCCGCGGCCGCGGGAATGAATCTCCGCACGCTGTATCGGAATCTCGAGCCCGCGGGGATCTACTCGGCGCGGGCGATGGTGGTGGCGGCGCGGTTGCTTCGCGCGCACGCGTACTTGCAGGACCCTGGACGGTCGATCAAGGACGTGGCGGCCAAGACCGGCTACCACTCGTCCTGGCAGCTCTCGCAGCAGATGCGTGAGATGACCGGGTACACGACTGAACAGGCTCGTCGTGAACTGACCGGAGAAGTACTCGTCTCACTGCTCGCAGAGCAGGTGCGGCGGAGGAGACATAAGCAATGACGTTGCATGTCGTACCGGGATCCGCCACCGCCCAAAGCGTGCGGCCGGCTAGCCCGACAGGACAGTCGAAGGAGTCGATGGCGTTCGGGAAAACAGTGCGAGTGCTCATCGTGGACGATGAGCCGTCGATTTGCAAAGCACTCACCATGGCGATGACGCGCGCGGGCTACGAAGCCGTCGCGGCACAGTCAGGGGAGTCGGCGCTCGCGGTCATTCGCACCGAACACGTGGACATCATGCTGGTGGACTTTCGAATTCCCGACATGCGCGGCGACGTTATTTTCGAGCTCGCCGCGGGCTATCAGCCGCACCTACGCTATCAGACTTTGTTCATGACCGGCGACATCACCGACCGCGCGCACGAGCTCATTGCGGCGTGCAAGTGTCATTTTCTGAGAAAGCCGTTCGATTTGAACGACATGTGGAATTCGATCGCCGCGCTGGCGCCGAGGATTCACGACGCGGCCGGGTGAGCCGGCGTCCCTTCGAGCTCGCGTCAACCTGCAGTGACCTTCTCGTTGCACGGCTTGCCAATCGGCGCACGGCGCAGGAAGTTGTCGCAACCGAGAAAGGACACTGAATGCGCGTGTGGATTGTGGCTTCTGTCGTCGTAGTGGCCGCCTGTTCCGGACGAACCGAGGCTGGGCCAATCGGCCGGCCGCTCGACCTGCGACAATACCTTCCCGATTCCTTGCGTTCGGCGGTCGAGTCGGGCGCTGATTCGACGTTTCAGCAGGAGATTCCTGTTGGACCCGACAGTGCGCGCGTCGACCTTGCCTGGAAGGCGTTTCGGCGCGGATCCGGCCGCTATTTGTCATCCGTCTCCGCTCGGCTGGCCGCTCCAGCGCCATACGACAGTCTCGTCCTCGGGAATATCTCCGGGCTGAAGAACGCCGGCACGAAATCGGACCCGATCGAGTCAGCGAAAGTGCAGGTCGCGTGGTTCAAGCGAGGGCCCCTTGGGCGAAAGGCGGGCCTGATGAATTTCGAGTTCGATGCTGCCGGGAGACGCACGATTGGGCCCGCCGGACGCTGAATCCGCGCGCCGGCCATCGCGTCACACGCTTCTCACACAGGCACAGCCTACGGTAGGATGGACTTCGGTGCGGGCGTTGCAGGGGGCGGCACCGGGCAACTCGCCGCCGGGGGAGCCGCGAGCAATTCGATCTTCCCCGAGCTCACCGCGCTGTCGGAAGAACTCATTTGCGGATCGTTCGACGCAGACGGAGCCGCGATGGACGTCATTGCGTTTCGCGGCGGGATAGGACAATACGTTCCCGGGACTCCTGCTCCGTTTTGGAGGAAGCCATCGCCGGCTGTGCTCTGCGAATCACGAGCCGCGGGAACTGGCGTGAAGCCGCGCGTGAACCAAATGCCGCCGCGACTCAGCGCTCTGCTGACGTGAGCGAAGCTCGGCGCGAATGCCAAGGCGCCGGCCGCGCTGAGCGCGACCGCAACCACGGTAAGCACAAGCGCGCGCCGCAACATCAGGCGCTCCTCGTCCCGCTCGCGGATTCCGCCGGGACTTCCGTAGCAGCTACCGCGAATGGAACCGGTATGCCACCTGCCATTCCAACCTCACAAGTGAGCGATACGGGCGACACCAGCGCCACGAATCGACGCGAGAAATCAGTGCTGCTGAGTCGCTTCCAATCTACCGAATGGTTGCGACAGCGAAAGGTTGAATTCACCGCCGTCGCACGCGCGGGCAACTATGGCGTGACGGCGAGCACAGACTCTCCTTTCGCCGGGTGCTATTATGTCCTCGTGGAGGGCGCTTTATCGAGTCGCGGCGCCCTCTTTTGCTGCGCGTCTGCCTGAGCTTGGCGCGCCCAAGCGGGCTCTACACAAATACCCGACTACCAACGACTTACGTGTGTTACCGCGCGTCCTATTCGCGCGTCTGTGAGACGAGGACACAACAACGGCGGGATCGGGGACCCTCTCCGTGAGGGACCACGACAAGGGCACACCCGGCGAAAGCCGGGGCCGCAAAGCCGAGGGGCCAAAGCGAGTGCGCAATGGGGCGCGTCGCCATGCCGGCCGGGCTGCCGAACCACTCAGGGAGAACTCATGCTACAGTCGATCCCAACGACGGGCCGGCTTACGCGCTACTGCGCGTCGCGGGCGGCACTCGGCGTTCTGGCACTCACACTTGCAGCGTGCCAGGACGCGGTGGCGCCTAGCAGCAGCACCACACATGCCGCCAACGCAGCGGCTACTCGGACTTTGCAGAGCGCGAGCTCGCGAATTCCGGACGAGTACATCGTCGTGTTCAATGACGATGTCGGCGATGTGTCTGGGCAAGCCAAGGGTCTCGTGAATGCGCAAGGGGGTAGCCTTCACTTCACGTACACCGGCGCGCTCAAGGGCTTCTCGGCGCACCTGTCCGCGCAGGCCGCGGCAGCCATCGAAAACAACCCCAACGTAGCGTACGTCGAACAGGATCAGACAACGGCAGCAGCAGCCCTGGCGTCGAGCGGTGTACAGAGCCCGGTCTATCAGTGGGGTATCGACCGCATCGATCAGCGTGGTGGAACGCTTGACCTTTCCTACTCGTGGCTGAGCGATGCCAGCGGCGTCACGGTGTACATCCTTGATACCGGCGTTCGTATCACGCACCAGGATTTCGGGGGGCGGGCTTCCTACGGTCCCGATTTCGTCAGCGGCACCAGCTCGAACGATTGCAACGGTCACGGCACGCACATGGCGGGAACGGTCGGCGGCTCGTATTACGGCGCGGCCAAGAGCGTCAATCTCGTTGCGGTTCGCGTGCTCGACTGTAGCGGCGCGGGCACGGCGAGCGCTGCGATCGCGGGGCTCGATTGGGTTACCACGAACCATGCTCCGCTCTCTGTTGCGAACCTGTCGTTTGCCGGCGGCTACTCGGCCACTCTGAACCAGGCCGTGGCGAACGCGATCGCGGCCGGCGTCACAGTGGTTGCGGCCGCGGGCGACAACGGAATGCCGCCCGACGCCTGCCAGTACTCGCCAGCGAGCGCGCCGGGAGCCGTCACGGTCGGCGCCATGAGACAGGGCGACATGATGGCGGGATTCTCGAATTATGGCCCGTGCGTGGACCTGTTCGCGCCTGGCTTCAGCATTACGTCAGACTGGTATACGGGCGACAACATCGTGTGGGTGTTAGACGGTACATCGGACGCAGCCGCACATACTTCAGGCGCGGCCGCGATTTATTTGGCGTTGCATCCGACGGCGACGCCAGCCGAAGTGGCGAACGGGCTTACCGGCTCGGCTACGACGGGTGTACTGACGGGCTTGGGTGCCGGATCACCGAACCTCTTGCTCTACACTGGCGACGGGTCGGCGCCACCACCACCGCCGCCGCCACCGCCCACAACGAACAGCCCGCCGACGGCAAGCTTCACCGCGAGCTGCAGCAGGGCGAAGTGCAGCTTCAACGGGTCCGGCTCGAAGGACGACGTCGGTATCGTCAGCTATGCCTGGACGTTCGGCGACGGTTCGTCGCTTACGAGCACCAGTGCGACAGCCAGCCACGCGTATACCGCGAAGGGAACGTACTCCGAGACGGTCACTCTTACCGTCACCGACGGCGGCGGTCTAACTGCGTCGACGCAAAAAACCCTGACCATCAAGAACGGCAGGTAGTCCCGCAGTCGTTCATCGAGTAACGAACAAAGGGAGTGCTGCTTACTGCAGCACTCCCTTTTTCGTTTCGCTCGCGATCTCCTCGAGGAACGCTCGACTTGGGCGATCCCTTGACGTCTCAGACTAGGCGTCGGATGCTTTCGGCGGGCGATTCACTCCCCGTCCCGTGCTTCGTTCGATGGAGGACGTTCTCGCCGTGACATCGCCCCCGTTCTTCTTTCCTGATCGCAGGGCGCTTCTTAGCCCTCTACACAAGTGAAGAGCCGAAAGCGTCGTCGGCCGGCGAGGCGAGCGGTTCCTACAGATGCCGAGCGATCAGTGCCGGCGATTACGCCCGATGGCGCGACGGACGGGAATCGGCGCGGTTTTCTTATGCGCAGCCTGCCAGTGGGAATCGGGCTGAGCGCCGGTTGTGTCTACGTCGCAACCGCCGCCAGGGACATCGTGGTTGGCGACAGCGGGGAGTTTCTCAGCGCGGCCGCGACGCTCGGCGTGGCCCACCCATCGGGCTACCCGCTGCTCGTGCTTCTCGGACACGCCTTCAGCTGGCTGCCGATCGGACCGGTGGCATTTCGAATCAACTTGGTGGCGGTCGTCTGCGGTGCGGCGACCGTCGGTCTCATCTTCTCATTGGCAAGGAGGCTCGGCGTCGGATTGCTGCCCGCGGCGATCGCCGCGTTCCTGCTCGCCTTCAACCCGCTGTTCTGGGAATGGTCGCTTGCGGTCGAGGCGTTTCCGCTGAACAATGCGCTCGCCGCCGCGCTGATGTATTGCCTAGTGCGCTGGGAGTCGGAGCCCAGGCGCACCGGCTTCTTGGTGACGGCGGCGCTGTGCGGAGGATTGGGCGTCGCGAACCATCTCACGATCATTTTCCTGATCCCATTTGTGCTGGTCGTGATGTGGCGGCGGCGCGGCTACGTTGGCGCGCGTGCTCTCGTGGCGTGCGTTGCGGCGATAGCGCTTGGTCTCGTGCCGTATCTCTACATTCCGTGGGCCGCGTCGCGGCACCCGTTCGTGAACTGGGGAAGCATCGCGTCGGCAACGGATCTCTTGCGACACTTTCTGCGCTCCGATTATGGCACCGGGAGACTCGTTGCGGAGGGGGCCGCGTCTGGGTCACCACTGGAACGCCTGGGCGATTTTGCCGCGTCTTTCACAATCCTTGAAGGAGCGCTGACGGTTCTCGGTGCGATTGAGGCGTATCGTCACAGAAGGTGGTTCTTCTGGGCGTGCGCGCTCAGCTTCTCGCTCGCCGGACCGGCGTTTGTCGCCTACGCCAACATCGACGTCAGCAATCCGCCGCTCCTGTGGGCATTGCGGCGCTTCTTCCTCCTGCCTCACATCATTGTCGCGCCGCTCGCCGCAATGGGTGCGCTGAGCCTCATCAACATCATCGCGTCGCGGGTATCGGGCGAGAGGCGGAGAGCGGAGAGCGCTGTCGCCATCGGCGCCTTCGCGTTGATCGTGATTGTTATCGCGCAGAACTACGCGTCGATCGATCAGCGCCGCAACCACGTGGCGCGCGACTTTGCCGAGGACGTCCTCGCGACGTTGCAGCCGAATACGGTGCTCCTCGCGCTTGGGGACGAGGTCGTGTTCCCCGTCACCTATGTCCAAGCAGTGGAGAAACAGCGGCCCGATGTCACGCTGGTGATGCTCGGACTTTTCAGAAGCTTCGGCTGGTACATCTCGCAACTACGCGTGCGGGACCCGGCACTCACCATTCCATTCGACCGGTACGACCCCGGAAATCCGGCAGCAACGCTCCGCGCACTCGTGGACGCAAACCCAACGAGGCAATTTGCGTTGGTTGGTGCTCCGACCGACGCGAGTTTGACGAACTCGTATTGGCTTTTCCATACAGGCCTCGTCGACCAAGTCGAACCGATGTCGAAAGATATTGGACTCGCGGTCGCGGCTGAGGAGAACAACCGCCTCCTCAGGATCTACCGGCTCCCGGACGCAGCCCGGATCCGCCGAAACACCTTCGAGGTCGGAATTCTCGCGAAGTATGCGAACGCGCCGGCGGCGATGGGAGATCAGTTCGCGTTGGCGCATCTCGATCAGCAAGCGGAGGCCTGGTACCGTCGCGCACTCGGCGTCGATCCCGAGGCAGTCGAGGCTCGTAACGCGTTGGCGAGGTTGGGCACAAAGACGTCGCGTTGATCGCGATCGTCGTCGGCAAGATCGGCCGCCCGATCTCTCAGGGGACGCGAGGTCGAGGGCGCAATTTCTCGAGCGCGCGCTGTGCGTCGGCGTAATCGGGCTCGAGTTGCAGCGCGAGCTCGAGGTGCGTCAGTGCCGCCGAGGTGTCGCCCTTTGCGGCCAACAGCACGGCGGCGTTGTAGTGTGAGGGCGCTTGGCTTGGCTTCGCGCGCAGGGCATTCAAGAACGCCTGAATAGCGCCATCAGTGTCACCTCGTTGCGCGAGAGCGACCCCCAAATCGTTGTACGCTTCGGCGAAGTCGGGTCGAAGGCGGAGCGCGGCACGGAATTCGGCGATCGCCGGGTCTGTCTTTCCCTGCGCAAAAAACGCGAGACCCAGATTCGTATGTGCGACGTAGCTCTCGTCCGCAACCCGAAGGGCATGTTCCCAGAGCTCCGTATTCGTGCGCCAATAGCCAACCTGAACGCGCGCGACCGCACTCAGGACGAGAAGCGCCAGCACTGCGCCGACCGGAGCGAGCCGCGAGCGACCGAATAGCTCCCACATTCCCCAGGCAACGATGATGAAGAGACCGAAGAGTGGGACGTACGTGAATCGATCGGCTCGCGCTTGGTCTCCGGCTTGAATGAAGCCGATAACAGGCACGAGGCTCCCGAGGTACCACAGCCAACCGACGGCGAGATATGGATACCGTCGCGCCCTTCGAATCACGAGTGCCGTCGCCACGATCAAACCGATCGCGCTCGCGACAACCAACAGCGGCGACAACTTGAGCGGATACGGATAGAAGAGCGCGAGATTGCTCGGCCACAGCATCTGGACGATGTACGTTACGTAGGAAACCATCGCGTTTCCCACGCGAAATGCGACGGAAATCTGACTCGTGCTTGCGACGGCGCCGGTCGTTTGTTGAGTCACGTACGTGACGACCGCCGCTAGAAGCGCCAGCGCGAGAAAGGGCAGCTTCTCTCGCAGGAGTCGATACAGAATCACCCGCTGATCGGACGACAGTCGCCAACCAGTAATGGTGAACCGACCCAGTGGCCAGACGTCCAACAACAGCAGCATGAATGGCAGCGTGACCAACATGGCCTTGGACATCAAACCAAGCGCAAAGAAGGCGAGTGCGAGGACATATCGGCTGCGCGATGGTCGGTGCGCGTATTCGATGTAGGTCCAGATGGTCAGGAGGAGAAACAGCGTGCTCAGAACGTCCTTGCGTTCCGTCAGCCAGACGACCGACTCGACGTGGAGCGGATGAACCGCGAACAACCCGGCGACCAAGGCGCTCCGGCCGATCGCGCCCGTGGCGCGGTGTAGCAGCGCGAACAACAGAATCGTGTCGGCCAGGTGCAGCAGAACATTGGTGACGTGGTGGCCCCCGGCATTCAGGCCATACAGCTGAACGTCGAACGCGTGCGACAACCAGATCAACGGCAGCCAGTAGGATGCATGTACCGTGGTGAAAGCCCACTTCACGGTAGTCCACGTGAGCCCGTTCGCGACGAAAGGATTCTCGCTGACGTACTGCGGGTCATCCAAATCCACGAACCCGTAGTGGCGAACCGGAGCATAGACGACCAGAATGAGAGCGGCCAATGCAATGGCGATCCACACGTCGCGCGGCCCAAGTTGGGACAGCGCCGGATTGGCTGTCGTAGTCTTCCCGGCGTTGTCGTTGGTCCTTCGCCGCGCGACGTGTGGGTCGTTCCGTTTCTTGCGTCGTTGGTCTTTCTTCATTGCCCAGTGAAAACAATGCGTGACGATATTCGCGACTGGAATCGCCACCACAGTCGCGCCGAGGCGAAACCAAGGTAACTGCAGGTCGGCCAGGGGAGGAGACGCGACGGAGATGAGCGCCCGACGAAAGAAGAAGCGCGACAAGACAGGGGGCGAGTCATCGCCAACGTCCGCGCCGACGATCGCTCAGCCCGATGACCTCCGACGCGCGTTGTGGATCTGCCTCGTTCTCGGCATCCTCAACATCCTGGTGTACGCACAGGTGTGGCAACATGACTTCGTCAGCTTCGACGATCCGCAATACGTCACGGAGAACGTTCACGTCAAGGCGGGGCTAACGTGGGCCGGCGTGCGCTGGGCGTTCACCACCGGCGAGGTTGGGAACTGGCATCCGCTCACCTGGATCTCGCACATGCTGGACGTGCAGCTATTCGGTGTTCGTCCCGGTCCGCACCACCTCACGAGCCTCGTGCTGCACGTCGTCAATTCCCTGCTGCTGTTCGGCGTGCTGTGGCGGTTGACGGGTGCGCAGTACCGAAGTGCGTTCGTGGCCGCGCTGTTCGCGCTTCACCCCATGCACGTCGAGTCGGTGGCGTGGATCTCGGAGCGCAAAGACGTGCTGAGCACCTTTTTTTGGTTTCTGGGTGTGTGGGCATACACCGATTATGTGCGCGAGAAAAAATGGACGCGCTACGCGCTCGTGTTGCTGTGCCTCACGTTGGGTCTCATGTCGAAGCCGATGTTGGTAACGTTTCCCTTCGCGCTGCTGTTGCTCGACTATTGGCCGCTCCAGCGACGGCTCGACGCACGGCTCATCGTCGAGAAGATCCCGCTCTTCGCGCTCGTTGCGGCGTCGAGCGTCGTCACCTTTCTCGCGCAGAGCCGGAGCGGTGCGGTCAGCGCACTCGCGGCATTACCGCTGACATCGCGCGTTGCCAACGCCGCAATCGCGTACGTGGGCTACATCCGGAAAATTGTTTGGCCGACGCAACTGGCGGTGTTGTATCCATACTCGAGAGACTTCGGCTGGCGCCTCGGGGTCGCGGTGGTGCTGCTCATCGCGGTCACGATACTCGCCATCTCGGCGCGACGGCACCGATACGTGCTCGTGGGTTGGCTCTGGTATCTCGGAACGCTGGTCCCCGTCATCGGGCTCGTGCAGGTCGGCATTCAATCGATGGCCGATCGTTACACCTACGTCCCCTCGATTGGGCTGTTCATCATCGTCGCCTGGGGCGTGCCGGACCTTCTCGTGGCGCTTCCGTGGCGACGCAGCGCGCTTCTCGCCGCGGCCGCAGTCGTGATCTCGGCGTGCGCGCTCACCGCGCGCGCGCAGGTGCAGTACTGGAAAGACAGCCTCACACTCTGGGAACACGCCGCCGGCGTCACACCCCGGGACGCGCACGTCGAGACCGCGCTGGGAAGCGTGTTGTCGGAGAAAGGAAATGTGGCGGAGGCGACGGCGATGTTCATGGACGCGCTGGAGCTAGAACCGAGCTTCGCTGAAGCCCACAACAAACTCGGCGTGGCGCTCGCGGATCAGGGGCACGTCGCCGAGGCGATCCCGCAGTATGAGGCGGCCATACGATTCAAGCCGTCGCTCGCCGAGGCACACTACAATCTTGGGAACGCGCTCGCCGCGCAAGCCAAGTTGGATGAAGCGATCGCGCAATACCACGACGCCCTTCGACTTCGCCCCGACGACGCGGCAACGCACAATGGCTTGGGATCCGCGCTCGACGATCAAGGACGCCTCGACGACGCGATAGCCGAATACCAGCAGTCGATTCAATTGAATCCGCAATTCGCCGATGCACACAACAATCTCGGCGCCGCTCGGGCCAAACAGGGACGAGTCGACGATGCGATTGCAGAGTTTCTCGAGGCGCTGAAACTGAATCCAAAGCAGGCCGACGCCCACTACAACGTGGCCGTGATGTTGAATCAGAAAGGACGGACCACCGAGGCCGTTCAGCACCTGGAAGAGGCGCTACGTCTAAAGCCGAATCATCAGGGTGCGCGACAAGCCTTACAGATGATCGGCGGACGACCCCCATCATGAAGCACGATACTCGATCGTGCGGCGCTACCGGCGCCGGCGCGGCAGGCAGCGCGCGTGTTAGGCGCGTGCGCTTTCCCGTGCGATGGCGCGAATCGGAAAGAGCGGGGACCGAGCCGCATTCCACTTGCACAGGCGGAACAACATCGCGGTCCAGAGACAGCCGAATCCGTACTGCACGCTGCGTCGAAAATTGATCGAGGAGGCGTCGGTCGCGTATCTAGTCGGGCATGAGACTTCGCCGATCTCGAATCCCATCCAGATGGTTTGCGCGAGCATCTGGTTGTCGAACACAAAGTCATCCGAGTTGGCGTCGAGGGGTAGACTGACGAGCAGTTCACGCGAGAACGCGCGGTAGCCGGTGTGAAATTCAGATAGCTTGCTGCCGAGCAGGATGTTGTCGGCCGCCGTGAGCGCACGGTTCGCGATGAATCGCCACAACGGCATACGACCTTTGATTGCCCCGCCGCCGAGGATACGCGATCCGAGCACGCATGGATAAAGTCCGCTCGCCACGAGGCCGGCCATGGCCGGAATCAGCTTGGGCGTATACTGGTAATCCGGGTGCACCATGATGACGATGTCGGCGCCATGCTCGATCGCGAGACGGTAGCAGGTCTTCTGGTTGCCGCCGTAGCCGACGTTCTTCGGATGTTCGTGCACGATGACCTTGGGAAGGGTGCGTGCCCGCGCAACCGTCGCGTCGTTGCTGTGGTCGTCCACGACGATGACGAGATCGACGATCTCCTGGGCCATTACTTCCTGCCAGGTCTTCTCGATCGTGGTCTCCGCGTTATATGCCGGCATCACCACTACGACGGTCTTTCCTGCAATCATTGGATGTGAGCGTTGGCTCGGTCTAAGTGGGTTGCCTCTTGGCGTACACGCGAAACACTTCTCCCTGACCAGTGATCAGGCCATACAACATGAGCCCAGCGATGGCCGGCGCAAGGTAACCGACGGCCGCGGCTGCGTTGATCGTCCAGAGCGGTCGGCGGCGCAACATACCGAGCGGCATTTTCAGGATGCTCATGATCCCGTCAAAATCGTACAGGCGTCCGAAGAGAGAACCCAGGAGGGCGCTCCAGAGGAAGACGTATGTAAACTTGGTCGAAAAGTGCTCCATGCGCCGCGGATCGAATCCCAGCTCACGAAGCATCGTGACGATCGTCTCAGGTGGTTGGTGATTGATGTGATGCTTCTCGTCGCTGCCGAGCCAGGACCCGTAGCAGAGCCGAGCGCCAATCGAGCGAATGTTCGGGACCTCGACGACGACAAAACCTCCGGGCCTGACCAGGATGGGCCACTCTCTTGTGTGAGACGACGGATCCTCGAGGTGCTCGAATACGTGCCAGTAGGTCAACAAATCGAACGGCGCGTGTGGCAACTGGCCGTCCAAGCTTGCCGAGACCTCCAAACGCAGCCCGAACCGGCCCCGTGCTGCACGGGCCGATTTTGTCGACGTGGTCGTTCCCTCCACTTCAAAACCGAGGCGCTGCATGAAGTGAAGAAACTTCCCGTCGCCCGCCCCGACGTCGAGAACTCTTCCGGCGAATATCCCCGTGTTCTTCACCACTGCTTGGGCGCGCCAGCGATCGAACATGAGCAGCAGCGACTCAAAGGCGGGCGATAGGCGCGAACCCCGTGCGTCAGCCGCGTAATAGTTGTCGGAATCGTACAGTGAGGGCGGAGTCTCGCTCGCAGGTCGAGACTCGGTGCCATTGAAGGTTGCGCGCCTCTCCTCATCGCCTTCGTGCTCGTCACTCATGTTTCGTCTGAAGTGCGTTGAGCGCGTTGAGAGCGTCCCGGGCATCGGCATTGTTGGGATTCATCCGCAACGCGATCTTGAATTCGCGGATCGCATCCGCCGGCTGGCCTCGGGCACGTAGCGCCAGCCCGAGATTGCCGTGCGCGCGTGCGTGGTCGGGGTCGAGGCGGAGCGCCTCAGTGTATTGAGCGATCGCCTCGTTGAACTTCCCCTGGCTCGCCAATGCCACCCCCAGGTTGTTGTGCGCGTCAGCATACATTGGACGCAAGCGAATGGCTTCCGCAAATTGCGCGATCGCATCATCGATCTTTCCCTGCCTGGCGAGCGCGGGCCCGAGGTTGTTATGCGCTTCGGGATAATCAGGCCGAATTCGGATCGCTTCCGTGTATTCGGCGATTGCACGCTCGACGTCTCCTCGGGCCGCGAGTGCGTTGCCGTAGTACGTGTGCGCCGCGTAGTTATCGGTCGTGACATCGAGCGCATGCATCCACAGTGTCGTGCTGCTCTGCCAGTAGTGAACCTGCGCCCTGGCAATGACCGCGCACAACAAGAGCGTTCCCGTTGCGACTGCAGCGCTCGGAATCCTCCACCAGGACCAGCGGCTCAGAATGTCAGGGATTCCCCAGGCGAGAATGATGAAGATGCCAATCAGCGGTATGTACGTATAGCGATCGGCCATCGCCTGCGTCCCGACCTGAACGATGCCGATCGCGGGAATGAGCGTGCCTAAATACCAGAGCCAACCAACCGGCAGATACGGATGCCGGCGTCGGACACGCATGACGGCGAGCGAGGCTGCGACTAGGAGCAGGGCGCTCGCCACGACCGAGGTCGTCGACAGCGAGCGCGGATAGGGATAGTAGGCCGCGAGATGCAGCGGCCAAAGCGTCTTGCCAATGTACGCGACGTACGCGATCAGTGCGTTGCCGAGGCGTTCGATGAGCGGAAGGCGCACGCTAGAGGCGACGGTTCCCCCTTCGCGTTGCACCACAACAGTAATCGCGCTCGAAACGACCGATAGCGCGAACAGCGGCAGCTTCTCGCGCACGAGGGGACGCACCGACGACCACCAACCGGCGCCGAGATCAAACCGTTCGAGCGGCCACACGTCGAGGAGGAGCAGCGCGAACGGAAGCGTCACCACCATCGGTTTCGACATGAGCCCGAGGGCGAACGCCACGACCACCCACACGTATCGGCTCGCTCGAGGCTGACGCACGTAGGTGACGTATGCCCAAAGTGTCAGCATCCAGAAAAAGGCGCTGAGCACATCCTTGCGCTCCGCCACCCACGCGACCGATTCCACGTGAATCGGGTGCAGCCCGAACAGTGCGGCGACGAAGGCGCTTCGCCACAGCGCGCCAGTCATACGGAACAGTGTCCCAAATAACAGGGCCGTGGTCACCGCGTGCAGCAACACGTTCATGATGTGGTGCGCCCCGGCATCGAATGCAAAGACCTGAACGTCGGCCATGTGAGACAGCCAGGTAACTGGATGCCAGTTCGCCGCATAGCCGGACGTAAATGCCCACCGCAGGGCGGAGAAGGTCACGCCATTCACGATGTGCGGATTCTCTGACACGTACATCGGGTCGTCGAAGCGAACGAATCCGAAAGTATGAACCGGCCAGTATGTGATCGCCACCGCGGCGACCAGACCGATGGAGATCCATAGAGACTCGCGGCCAACTGTGACTTCGTCCCGGTGGCGGGACGGAACGGTTCCGCCGGCGCGTTGCGCGGCACGGCGTTTCCGGCGCGCGCGACTCATTCGCCGCCCTGCCCCGATGCAAGACGCTCGAGGGCGCGCCGCGCAGCGTCGTGACCGGGATTCGCCTTCAACGCGGCCCGAAGGTGTTCGACGGCCTCCTTCGTGCGCCCCAACCTCTCGAGCATCAACGCCGCATTGTAATGGAACGTCGCGTCGTCCGGCTTGAGTCGCAGCGCCTCCAGAAACTCGCCGATCGCCTCGTCGGATTTGCCCGCTCGTGCGAGTGCCGCGCCCACATTGTTGTGCGCTTCGGCAAAACCCGGTGCGAGTCGCACGGCGGCGGCATACTCGACTATTGCGTCGCTGAATCGGCCGTCGTCGGTCAGGGCATTTCCGAGCTCGTTGTGTGCGGTTGCGAGTGAGGGATCGAGCCGCAGCGCCTCTCGATATTGCGCAATCGCGTCGGCGTTCCGGCCGCGCGAACGCAAGAGATTCCCGTAGGCGCTGCGCGCTTCGGCGTAGTCGGGCCGCAAGCGCACGACCGTGGCGAACTCCGCGATCGCCTCGTCTATCGCTCCGCGCGCGGCGAGTGCGTTGCCGAGATCGATGTGTACGTCAGCGTAATTCGGATCCGCACGCAAGACGTCTCGAAAGCGGGCGATTCCCTCGTCGACACGGCCCGCCTGCACGAGCACGACGCCGAGATTGTAACGCGCCCACGTGTTCTCGGAGGTGACGTCGACCGCGTGTTGCCAGAGCGTGAGACTATCTCGCCAGGTCTCCACTTGGGCTCGCGCGGTGATCGCGCATGCGGCCAGAACGAGTGTCGCAACCGCCGGCAACGCGGCGCGCCGGCGCGGCCATCGCTCCGCGACCTCCGCCGCACCCCATGCGACGATGATGAACAATCCGATGAGCGGAATGTAGGTATATCGGTCCGCCATCGATTGAAGACCGACCTGTACGATGCCGATCACGGGCGTGAGTGTGCCGAGATACCACAACCAGCCAACGAGGAGGTACGGGCGTCGGCGAAAGCCGCGCACCGCGGCGATTGTGATTCCGATCAGCAGGAGCGCCGCCGCGGCGACAGTCCACGCGTCGGGTGATTGCCGGTAAGGATAGAACACGGCCAGGTCTGTCGGCCACACCATCTTCGCCATGTACGCGACATAGCTGATGAGCGCGTTCTGCAACCGCACACCGATCGGGTAGACCGTCAGGCTGCCGACCGCGCCCCATTTACGCTGAATGAACACCGTCGCGATACTCGACGCGGCCGCGAGAGCGAACAGCGGGAGCTTCTCCATCAAGAGGCGCATCACAATCGAGCGATCATTCCCCGAGATCAGGTGCCGATCGTCGCGCCAGAGAGCGATTCGTTTCAGCGGCCACGCGTCGAGCAGCAACAGCACGAACGGAAGCGTCACCACCATCGGTTTGGAGAGAAGCCCCAGCGCGAAAAACAAAAGCACGAAGGCGTAGCGAAGCACGCCGGACTTTCGCGCGTACTCGCCGTAGGCGAGTAACGTGAGCATCCAGAAGAATGTGCTGAGCACGTCCTTGCGCTCCGATATCCACGCGACCGACTCCACGTGCAATGGATGGATCGCGAAGAGGGCGGCAACGAACGCACTTCGCCCGACGGCGCCGGTCATTCGGCGCAGCACGACGAAAAGCAGGAGGGTGTTCGCGACGTGCAGCGCCAGATTGACGGTGTGATGCGCGCCGGGATTCAGGCCGAAGAGCTGCACATCCAGCATGTGCGACAGCCACGTCAACGGGTGCCAGTTGGCGACATATCCGGTCGTGAGCGCCCATTTGAATCCCCGCCATGTCAGCCCGGCGGGCACCTGCGGATTCTTGGTGACGTAGTCAGGGTCGTCGAATCGCACGAACCCGAATCGCCGCGCGGAAGCGAAGACGACGATGTTCAATGCGACAAGAGCGAAATAGATCGTGAATGCATGACGCTCGAACAGCGACGGCGTCGGCGCTGCCGCGGGGTGAGTCTTGCGGGTGCGTCTAGCGGCGCCGCGCTTGGCGGTCATGGCGTGCGCTTGCTCGCCCGCGCCAGGTTGTTGCGCGCGTCGGTGTAGTCGGGCTTGAGTCGCAGCGCCTCCGAGAATTGGACGACCGCTTCATCGAGGCTGCCCCGACTTGCGAGCGCGACGCCGAGGTTGTTGTGCGCCTCTGCGGACGACGGCTCGACACGCAACGCGTGCTCGTAATGCGCGACGGCGTCCGAGACGTTTCCCTGGCGAACGAGCGCGTTTCCAAGCCGAACGTGCGCGAGCGCCAAGTCCGGCTGCAATCGAAGGGCCTCCTGATATTGGACTATCGCATCGCTGTCTCGCTGCGCATTCGCCAGCGCCAACCCGAAGTCGGCGCGCAGCGCCGCGTTCGCAGGTTGAAGTCGGAGAGCTGCTTGGTATTGTTCGATCGCGTCGCTGAATTTGCCCTGACTGGCGAGCGCGAGCCCGAGGTTCTGCCGCGCCAAGATGTAATTCGGCGAGATGCGAAGCGCCTCCCTATACCGATCGGCGGCCTCGTCGAACCGATCACGTTGCGCGAGCTCATACCCAAGGTTCGTCTCGCCGATGAAGTTGTTGTGAGTGACCGCAACGGTATGCTGCCAGAGCGAAACGCCATCGTGCCACACCTGAACCTGCTCATGAGTCAAGACGAGGCATGCAAGAACGATCATCGACGCCGCCGTCGCGAGCACGACGCGATGAGCTGGCCACGCGGCCATTAAATCGTTTGCGCCCCACGCCAGAACAATGAAAAGGCCGATGAGCGGGATATACGTGTAGCGGTCGGCCATAGCCTGATAGCCGACCTGCAAGAAGCCGATGACTGGAACGAGCGTGCCGAGGTACCAGAACCATCCAACGGTCACGTAGGAACGGCGAGACCGCGCCGCGAACGCGGCGATAGACGTGGCCACGAGCACGATCACCGCGCCGACCACTTCCCATCCGTCCAGCGATTCGGGAAACGGGTAGAGCGCGCCGAGTCCGGCGGGCCACATTGCTTTGCCGATGTACCTGATGTACGACACCAGTGCGTTCGCTACGCGAGAGCCGAGCGATACGCCGCCCAACTGCTGCACCGCGCCGGCGTGCTGCTGCGCGAGAAAGGTCACCACCGAGAGCGCGACCGCGAGCCCGATGAGCGGAATCTTCTCGCGTGCCAACGCATACCAGGTTGTTCGATTGTACCGCCCGAGCGGCCAGAGGTCGAGCAGCAAGAGCACGAAGGGAAGCGTCACGAGCATTGGCTTCGCCATGAGGCCGAGCGCAAAGACGACGAGCACGAGTAGGTATCGCCGCCAATGCGGACGCTCCACGTACGCGAGGTATGCTGCGATCGTCAGCATCCAGAACAACGTGCTCAACACGTCCTTACGCTCAGCAGCCCATGCGACAGACTCGACGTGCAGCGGATGAACCGCAAACAGCGCAGCGACGAAAGCGCTTCGGCCGAGTGCACCCGTCATGCGATATAGAATGCTGAAGAGCAGCACGGTATTCAGGATGTGCAACAACAGGCTGACGGCATGGTGCATTCCCGGATCAGCACCGAAGAGTTGCACATCCAGCATGTGCGACAGCCACGTGACCGGGTGCCAGTTCGAGGCCTCCGTACTCGTGAACGCCCAAGCCACTCCACGCAGGGTGAGCCCGCCCAACACGTGGGCGTTCTCGCTCACGTAGAAGGGATCGTCCCACGCGACGAAGCCGTTCCGCCAGACGCCGGTATACGCAATCAACGTAAGTGCGGCGAGGGCGAGAACAGCCCATCGAGCGTGACCCGCGGTGATGGAACGCGCGACAGTCGACGATTCGGAAGCCGTCCGCCGCGGCGGGCGCGTTGCTGCGCCGCTGCGATTGCGTTTCGCCTTGCGTCCGCTCATCGCCCCGTACGGCCCCGGCGCGTAACGCCGTCCAGCGCTTCGCGCGCCGCGGCGTGTCCGGGATTCAACCGCAACGCGATCCGAAACTGCTCGACCGCGTCAGCGGTGCGGCCCCTGCGGTCGAGCATCGCACCGAGATTGAAGTGAACGTCGGGCTGATTGGGATCGATGTTGATCGCTGCTCGAAATTGCTCGATGGCATCGTCGATCCTGCCCTGGGCTGCGAGCGCCGCACCGAGCTCGTTGCGGGCTGCGAGATCGTTCGGTCTGGCGCGTACGGCGTCAGCATAATGGGCGAGGCTGGTGTCGAGCGTTCTCAGCTTCGCGTTGGTTGCGCTGAGGTTGTCCCGCGCCGCCTCGTAACCGGGATTGACGCGAACCGCTTCCGCGAACTGCGATAAGGCCTCGTCGAGTTGGCCCCGTCCCGCCAGCACGACACCGAGATTGTTGTGCGCCTCCGGGAAATCGGGTCGAATGCGCAACGATTCTTGAAGATGGGGAATCGCCTCGTCCGCGTGTCCTTCCTTCCACAGTACGTATCCGAGGCTCGCCTGCGCGAAGTAGTTGTCGTCCGTTGCTTCGACGGCGTGCTCCCACAATGCTCTGCTGTTGCGCCAGTATCCGACCTGTCGCATCGCCGCCATTGTGCACGCGCAGACCACCACGACTGCCGTGGCCTGCGTTGGCACTCGCAAGCGGGGCCAATGCGCGACGAGATCCGGGACACCCCAGGCGAGGATGATAAAGACCCCGACGAGCGGCACGTAGGAGTACCGATCCGCCATCGACTGGGCGCCGACCTGCACGATACCGATCACCGGCACGAGAGTCCCGAGGAACCACAGCCAGCCGACAAGAAGGTACGGAAACCGGTGAACAGATCCGATCGCGGCAACGGTGACCGTGAGAAGTAGCACGACCGACAGCGCGAGTAGTCCCGGGTCGGGCAGCGTGCGAGACACCGGATACATCGCCGCGAGGTCCGTCGGCCAGAACATTTTCTCGATGTACCGGAGGTACACGACGAGCGCGTTCGCGAACCGTGTGGATACCGGAATCAAATCGAGCCGGACGACGGCGCCGCTCTGGCGCTGGACGAGGATCGTTACGACGCTCGACGCCATGGCCAGCGCGAGGAGCGGCAGCTTCTCCCAAACCAGCTTACGCGCGAACGGTCGCCGCAGCGGCCATACGTCGAGCAATAGGAGCACGAACGGAAGCGTTACGAGCATCGGCTTGGACATCAGGCCGAGCGCGAAACACACAACGACCAGCGCGTATCGCCAACCGGGGCGGCGCACGTACGCCGCATACGCCCACAGCGTGAGGAACCAGAACAGCGTGCTGAGGACGTCCTTTCGCTCGGACACCCAGGCCACGGACTCCACGTGCATCGGATGAACGGCGAAGAGCGCCGCAACGAACGCGCTCCGCCAAATCGCTCCCGTCATGCGCCGCAACACGCCGAATAGCAGAAGGGTGTTCAGAATGTGCAGCGATAGGTTGACCGCGTGGTGCGCTCCGGCGTTCACGCCAAAGAGCTGGACGTCCAGCATGTGCGACAGCCAGGTCAGCGGGTGCCAGTTGGCGAAGTATCCCGACGTGAACGCCCAGCGAACGCCGCCCCATGTCAATGCCTGCCTGACATGCGGATTGTCGGCCACATAATTGAGATCGTCATAATCGACGAATCCAAAGTCACGAACCGCTGCGAACGCGAGCAGCGTGATCGACACGAGGGCGACGCAGGCGACCATCTCCTGGTTGTGCCACCAAGGCCCCGTCGGCGCCGCGGTCGGGCCGTGCTGGTCGCGGGGACGCGGCGCCGACGGCCTGAGAGGCCTATCGGTCGATGTGGGCGTTTGGAGTCGCACGAGCGATACATTGTGACGCGGTACGCCGATCGCGCCAGGGCAGTTCGGAGCGCGTCGCAATTGAGAGTGGCGTTCGACTCCGCATGCGAGGAGTAGATTGCTGGACTCGAGCACGGAGCTTGACGGCGATGTGCCCGCGCCGATATTCGTGGCGAGTCGGTGCCCGCCGCCCGACAATCCTTTCCCGCCCCAGTCGGAACGATCGTGAGCGAGGTACGGCGTAGACGACAGCGCAAGCGCGCCACGTCCAAAACACGCGATATCGCGCACGTGGCTCAACCATCCACGGCGCTCCTCTGGGCGATCGCGGTCGCGCTCGCGAGCATCACCGTGCTCGTTTATCTGCCGGTTCGTCACTACCCGTTCATCGGGTTCGACGACCCTGGCTACGTCACAGAGAATCCGCGTGTAACCGGCGGGCTTACGCTAGACGCCGTTCGATGGGCGATGACGTCCGGCTATTTCGCCAACTGGCATCCCCTGACGTGGCTCTCACACATGCTGGACGTGCAGCTCTTCGGAGTGAACGGAGGAGCGCATCATGTAACGAACCTAGTGTTGCACGTCGCCGATACTCTTCTGCTGTTCGTCGTGTTTTTCCGGATGACGGGAGCGGCCGGGCGAAGCGCCGTCGTTGCGGCGCTGTTCGCGGTGCATCCGTTGCACGTCGAGTCGGTGGCCTGGGTCTCCGAGCGGAAGGACGTCCTCAGCACGCTCTTCTGGTTGCTCACGATGCTCGCGTATCTGGCCTACACGCGCGACCCAAGACCGAGGCGCTACGCGGTCGTCCTCCTCGCGTTCGCGCTCGGCCTGATGTCGAAGCCGATGTTGGTCACCCTTCCATGCGTCTTGCTTCTGCTCGACATCTGGCCGTTGAGGCGTGCAGTGATCGGCGAGTCGCCGCCGGCGCTCTGGCTTCGACTCGTTTATGAAAAGCTGCTGCTCTTCGCCCTTGCCGCGGCGTCGAGCGTCATCACTTATCTGGTGCAACGGACCGCGGGCGCAGTCGAGAGCCTGAACGCCTTGCCACTCTCCGTGCGAGTTTCCAACGCGATCCTTGCCTACTGGAACTACCTCCAGAAGCTCGTATGGCCCACGCGCCTCGCGTTGCTTTACACGTATCCGAAATCGCTGTACGTCGGCACCGTGGTCGGCGTTCTCGCGGGTCTGATCGTCGTGTCGATCGCCGTGGCGCGAGCGGCACGGGTGCGTCCGTATCTGTTGGTCGGATGGCTCTGGTTTCTCGGCACGCTCGTTCCGGTCATTGGAATCGTGCAGGTAGGAAAGCAGCCGATGGCCGACCGCTATACCTACGTGCCATCGATCGGTCTGTTCGTGATGGTGGTCTGGGGGACTAACGAGCTGCTCCGGTGGCTTCGCACGCCACGAGTCACGTCGGCGGCGCTCTCGCTCACAGCGATCGCGATCTTCGCGGTGCTTGCGCGCCAGCAGGTCGATCGCTGGCGATCGGGTGTCGTGCTCTGGCAGCAGACAATCGCCGTGACCGAGGACAACTACCTCGCCGAGAACAACCTCGGGTGGGACCTAGCGCTGGAAGGAAGGCCGGCAGAAGCCATCCCCCATTATCAGGAAGCGATCCGACTGAGTCCGCG
>Ga0070708_100000395_pt1 | contig 33002 bp, 26 predicted proteins | sample KBSK5503metaG_FD_65469 | JGI IMG/M metagenome (GOLD analysis project Ga0070708, IMG submission 65469) | Corn, switchgrass and miscanthus rhizosphere microbial communities from Kellogg Biological Station, Michigan, USA - KBS K5-50-3 metaG | ecosystem: Host-associated > Plants > Roots >... | reverse complement strand
CCGAGATTGAAGGTGGTGCAGTTGGGGGACACGGTCGTCGTGGTCCCCGCAAAGGCCGTTATTGGACCCTTTGTTGCCGTTTGTACCGTGACACTCTGAGAGGCGGTATTAACGGACGACACGATTCCGGTTACGTCTTCGACGAAGTCTAATGCCCTAGAGGGCAAAGTGCTAGAGGAGGGTGGGAGAATCATCGCTGTTAAAACATCGGCTGCGCCAAGATTTACGCTCGTGATTGCTTGCGTCTGGACATTCAAGGTCAATGCCTTTGCGATATTTAGGTTAACGGCGAGACCTATGCTCTGGCCAGTGGTTACAACCAGTGGAAACGGAGAGTCCGCAATTATCGGTGTGGCGGGTCCGCCTCCCAGTGTGGTAACGCTGCCAGCTGTGCACCCTGTGATTCCGAGAGTCTGGGTGCAATAGGAGACCGACGGATTTGAGAGGCTTACAACCATGTTCGAGTAGGTTCCGGCTGGAATCGAAGTCGAAAAAGCGAGGAAGGAAGTGTCACTTTGGAGCCTGGCAAAGTCTACTTGAAAGAGAGGAGCATTGAGCGGCACACTTACAGATCCACCGGTGGATGGAGTTAAGGACACTCCGACAACTGTGGCGCTGAAAGAGAGTATGTTGATATTTCCTAGAGGTGGAAGCGGAATGGCCCGAAGTCCGACAAGAAACGTGGCACCGCTGCCTTGGCCGCTACCCCCCACGGTCGGGGGCAACCCGCTGCAGGACGCCAAAGACAAAGCCACTGCCAAGAACCCACAAACAGCGCGTTTTTTGTGGTGCGTCCGGGACCCGATGGATGGAATCGCGTTGCAGGCCACGTCCACGAGGCCCTCCCTTGGCAATCGTGACGCTGGCTTCGCGACAAAACTACTGACAGAAGTACCAGTCGTCTCAATTGGCTGAAGTTATCCCCAGGGAAGGCGATGCGAAGAGAGTTTAAAGACAGGACTGCTGCTACTTTAAGTTCACCGGAGGCCCGCTGACTCGTTTCGCATTGAGATCGAAAGTCACCTCGACGCGGTCGGCGATCTTGATAAAAGGAATACCGCTGTTCATCCCATAGTCCTTACGGTCAAAGGCCATAGTTCCTTTGATTGAGGCTGCGCCTGTCCCCGCTCCACTAACCACTAGTAATAACTTCTCTGGTTTAGTCACTCCACGAATCGTAAAGTCGCCATCCACCTCGAAGGTGTCCTGCCCAGTTTGTACAATTTTTTTGGACAGAAACGTGATCAAGGGATTCTGCTTGGCGTCGAAAAAGTCTTTGCCCTTCAGCTTGCCGTTCTTCATGCCACTTCCAGTGTCTACACTGTCAGCTTGAATCTTGATGTCTAAAACCCCTGTATTGATATCGGGAGATGTAAATATAAGAGTCGCGTCCCACTTGTCGAAAGTGCCCGTTATAGCTACCGACGCTTTCACGTCGAATTTAACCTTGCTTTCTACCGGCATAATCGCGAAAACAGGAGCCTGCGCTTGGCTTGCTAATGGAAGGACGGCGGACGCTACGAGGCATAAGATAGTCAGTCGCACATATTACCTCCTTGAATTTGAAGATTGCTACAAAGCGTCACCTGTCTCGACAGGCTGCCAGAGGGGTACGCCGCATCCTACTGTCAAAAGTCACAGACCATTGCTCTAAGTCACGAAGGATGCAGGCTGCTTCACTTGGCCTAGACCGCGGGATTGTTCTGCTCAGTTGGAATTGGTCACCGTATGGTCAATCCACCAGTTGACAACACCAACGAATATAGTATGGTTACTTCCAAGCACCAACCATGGGAGGGTTGTTCATTCGCTTTCCGCCAAGCCGTGAACTGTTCACGCTTCATGGGAGGTAGGCCATGCAAACCGGGCGCAGTCGCCTATCCTGGAACGTAGCGATACAAAGTTTCGCGTTTCGTACAGTGATCCTGGCGTGTCTGGTCGCCATGCTGTTGTACCTGGTTATCAACCTAGCTGGAGTCCTGTTATCACATCCCAAAACAGTCTGGCCGCTGTGGCCGGGGTGCGCTCTTCTGGTGTCTGTGTTGTTGCTGGTGCCGCAGAAGACTTGGCCCAGCGTCATTCCCGCAGCCTTTGCTGCGTTTGTTCTCTGCGACCTACAGGCAGGCGTGCCGATCAGTTCGGTTGTCTGGTTTATTCTGGCCGACACGGTCCAAGTCCTTATCGCCGCGTTCAGTGTGAGCTATTTCTTCGGCCGGGCCCCCCGGCTCAATAGCGTGGCGGCCCTCAGTAAATATGCTTTCTCTGCGGTGCTCCTCGCACCGGACGCCGCGGCATTTCTCAGTGCGTTTGGCATCCCCGGCGAGTATTGGACTAGTTGGAGGATTTCCTTTTTTTCCGAGATGCTCGCTTTCATCACTCTGACGCCGACGATATTGGGTTGGGTCAACGACGGGCCTGTATGGGCGCGCAAACCACGTGCCTACCGTTTCGAATTTTCCGCTCTGATTGCCTCTCTGGCTGTTCTGGGCTATTTCACCTTCACGGCCTCAGGGAGCAATTCGCCGGCATTGCTTTATTCTCTCGTGCCCTTTCTTCTGTGGGCCGCTTTGCGTTTCGGGTCATTGGGCGTCAGCACTTCCGTTTGCCTAGTTGCATTTCTTTCGATTTGGGCTTCAGCCCATAATCAGGGTCCCTTCACCAGGGGGGGACTATTCAACAGCGTGTTCTCGCTGCAGCTATTCTTGGTTTTCACTGCGACACCTTTCATGGTTCTGGCCGCCCTCGTAGAGGAGCGCAAGCGAGCGGAGCGCGCATTGCGGAAGAGAGAAGCGGAACTCAGTGAAGCCCAGCGCCTGGCGCAGGTAGGCAGTTGGCAATGGGATTCAAGCACTGACACTGCGACGTGGTCAGAACAACTTTACCGAATCGCTGGACGCGATCCCCATCTGCCTGCGCTCAACTCCAAGGAACAGCCGCAACTCTATACCTCTGAAAGTTGGGAGCGACTGCGGCACGCTGTAGAAGAAGCGCAGCGCGTTGGAACACCATTCGAATTGGATCTAGAGGTACTCCGCCCTGATGGCACCACAAGATGGGTCATCGGTCGTGGCGAAGTGCAGCGAGATGCCGCAGGCCGCGTCGTGGGACTCCGTGGCACGGGCCAGGACATCACGGAACGCCGGCTTGCACAAGAGGAACTCCGGGAAAGCGAAGAACGGCTTCGTCTTGCGGTCCAGGCCGGAAACATGTTCGCCTTTGCGTGGGACGCTGCCACCGATGAGATCGTGCGATCGCCAGAGAGCGTCCAGATTCTCGGGATAGACGAAACGACGTTCACTACCGGTCAGCAAATGTCGGCCAGGGTTCACCCTGAGGATCGGGAAAGACTTACCACCGCGGTTGCCAAGCTTAGTCCGGAGAGGCCCCACCTTGAAATCAGCTATCGCTTCATGCGTCCCAACGGGACCGTGATTTGGTTGGAAAGAAGCAGTCGGGCGCACTTTGACGACCAGGGCAGGATGTCGCGGATAGTAGGCATGGTAGCGGACATCACAGAGCGCAAGCGGACTGAGGATGCACTGCGAGAAAGCGAAGAACGGCTACGCTTGGCGGTCCAAGCTGGAAGGATGTACGTGTTTGAGCGGCACGCAGTAACCGATGCGATAGTGCGATCAGGACAGTGCGCTGACATTCTCGGTTGGATGGACGACCCGACGCGCGATACCGGCCGGCAATTTATCGCCAGAGTTTACCCTGACGACCGCGAAGCATATGCCGCCACAGAGGCGGCGCTTACTCCCCAAAATCCAACTTATCAAACCAGCTATAGAATGCTACGCCCCGACGGGGATGTAATTTGGCTGGAGGAGAGTGGACACGGTATCTTCGACGGTAAAGGCGGGCTGCTGCGGATGATCGGCATAGTGGCCGATGTTACCGAGCGGAAGCTTGCGGAAGAGGCCGTCTCCAGCGTGAGCCGCAGGTTGATTGAGGCGCAAGAGCAGGAACGCGCGCTCATTGCCCGGGAGTTGCACGACGATTTGAATCAACGGATGGCGCTCCTACAAATTGGACTTGAGCAATTCGAGCAGGATATGCCCGGGCTTTCGTCCCGGGCGCGGCAACAACTGCACGACCTTGCGGAAGCATCCGCGGAGATTTCGTCCAGTATCCACAACCTGTCTTACCAGCTTCATCCATCCAAGCTAGACACTTTGGGTCTTGTAGCCTCTATGCGAGGGTTCTGCACAGAATTCTCTCAACGTCACAAGCTGGGAGTCCTATTTGTTCATCATGACATTCAAGAAGAGATTCCGAAGGATGTGAGTCTTTGCCTCTATCGGATAGTAGAGGAGGCTTTGCAGAACGTCTTAAAGCACAGCGGGTCCGACAACGCCAAGGTAGAGTTGTCTGGTCACTGCAATCGAATCGAACTTTGCATCTCCGACTCCGGCACAGGATTCACCCCTGAGTCTGTGCGGGCGGAAGCCGGTATTGGCTTAATCAGCATGCGCGAGCGGCTGCGGCTGGTCGGGGGGCACATCTCAGTCGAATCGGGGCCCTCGCTTGGGACTCAAATTCATGTTCGAGTTCCACTGGCCAGCACCACCGGGCAAACAGCCAAGGGGCAAAACCGATATAAAGCAACTGCATGAGATAGTCCCGTTCTGGGAATCAGCAGCGAGTCCTTTCGCGAATCACCCTCACTTCATGTGGTCGCGGAGATGGACCAGAAGTTGGTCGGAGGTTTCGAGGTGGATCAAACCTACTCGCGGGTACTCGACGTCCAGCATGACGTAGACGATGATGACCGTGAGGACCGTGAAGCCCAGGATGTGGAGCCAACTCCGTTGTTGGCCACTCGACATCCGAAAACCAGCCAGCAGGGAACAAATGAGACCCAGGCCGAACAGAAGCGCATAGATAATCCTCGGAGGGTGGAGTTGCAGCGCCATGGTGCGGGTGGTAGAGATGTCGATCATGTTGTTTAGCGCGGGAAGCAACAACAGACCAGAGGAAGGATGAGAATCGGGGAGTCGAGTAGCTGCCACCGCTTCGGTCCAGATCTCCTCCTGAATTCTCATAGATTTGGCCATCTCCACTTCGGCCGCGACCATATTGGGAAGCTTGCGGTAAGTCTCCAGCCGCGAGTCCAGATAGTGGCGAAACAATTCCTGGAGTGGAGGCTGTTCCTGGTAGGACAGCAAGCGTAGCCGCAGATACGCGGTTTCGATGCAGTTGACTTCCTCAGCGATAAACATCCGTTTTTCGTTAAACCGCGTTGCCGCTCCCGAGAACGTGAACGCTATCATCAAGCCGAACAGGCCGAAAACCGCGCCCTCGACCGTGCCAAGACCGCCTCGCTCGCCTTCCGACTCTTTTGCACGGCGCTTGACACCCGCACGGCGGCCAATTTCCAGGAAGAGCAGCATGCCGATAAGAAGAAGCAGGGCAAAAAGTAAAGGAGGAATGGGAGGTTCCATGGCAGGCGCTCCTTTTGCGAACCCACTGCAGAAATTCGACCTTTCCGGCACAAGGTCCTGTACGGTACTCGCGAGCCGCAGATTGAGTGGGGCTGGAATTGCCTGTCAAGAACAGGCCTGCCACCGTGCTTGACAACACGTTTTCTGGACCTGAGATTTGTCATTTCATCCCACCAAGACAAACTGGAAATCCGCTAGTACTTGACCATGCCCCTTCTCGGACATCTGGATAACGGGTACGGGAGATGCCCTTTTATGTGACCTCCCAGCCAAAAAAGGACGAACAACTCAGGCGAACAACTCTCACTTTCCCGATTCGAAACTAGTGCTGTTCCTGCACGAGCGGAATCTGCGAAGCCAGTTGGAGGTCGATTAGCGTGGAGATGCGACGGTCCATCTGGAAAAAGGTGGTCGTTTTCTTGCCCGCCAGCACCTTATTGATGATCGGCACGTACTTCATCCGCAGTTGCTCGACAGCCGCATCCAGTGCCAGCGAGCGATTGATCAAACTCAGCGCCTGGTCGTCCGTCAGTGAACCGAAGTTCTGCGCATATTCCTTGATCAGGGCATACCGCTGATCTCCAATCTTCGTCATCTCTGCGCTGTACTGGTCATACACGGGCCAGAACTGCGTTGCTTCCGCATCCGTGAGTGTCAAGTTCGCCGCGATCAGCTGCTTTTTTTTCGACCGAACATCCTGGCGCAACAACTGAATATCCTGCTCGCTCACGGTCTGTGAGTCCCTGCTGGCCGCCGCCTGCGCTCGCGCCACTGGGACAAACAGAAACCATGCGCTTGCCAAAACAAACACCACGCCAATATTCCTTCTCATTTAGTTCCTTTCTGTTTTCTCTCACATTTTTCCCTGCGAGGCATCCCTCCCACGGTTCTCACATGCGACTCTTTCGATCCTTCTTTTCGCAAGAGAACTCCGAAGGTATGATGATGGTGTCTTCAGGCATTCCGCGAAAGAACTGTCAAAAGTGCCAGTTCGTTTGTCCTCACTCAATTGCATTGTCGTTCATTCATCAACGGGCGAGATGACTACCGGGATTGAGTATTTCCCACTAACCGATAGACCTCTTCACTTCGACGGAGACCGGTTTTAGTTGATCGGATCTTGTCTTAGCCCTCCGGAACCGGTGTCCAGGACGGACCCGGATTGAAGCGCTCCATTTTTATGAACTCGCCGAGAGTGGCTGCCCCAAAATCCTTCTCGTAGACAACGCCGTCGTGGCTGACGATGAAGCTCTTCACTCCCGTAACGCCATACTCGGCCGGCGCCGCTACCAGGGCGAAGCCCCCGATCATTACGCCCTTCACGACGAAGTCCATTTCACCGAGTGGCGCCGCCAGTCCTTGACCTTTAAGGATTTTGAAGAAATAACCATGGTATGGCTCCGCACCGCCGGAGTAGCCCTGTTCGATCGCACGGGCAATCTTTTCGCCAATCGGTCCGCCCCAACTACCGTCGGGGTTTTGCCATGCCAAGCCATCCTGCTTGCCTGAGGTGCTTACAATGCGCTGGGCGTATTGGTTGGCATCGTAGCCTTCGCGCTTCTGGAGTGCATATTCGTGCTGCGCTTCCACGTAGCCATGGCAGATATCAATAGCGTCCAGTTCATTGCTTCCGATGCGACGATAGAGGAGTTCCTGGCGTCCGGCCTTGGCGTCAAACGCCCATTTGGCGCCCAGCTTCACGATTGGCACGGGGAACGGCCAGTCCTCGTTGCCCACCAGAAGGAATGCCCGGTTCCCCTTTTTTTGATCCACGGAGAGGCTTTTCTTTTCGCGAGCCAGTGCAGCAAAGTCTGAGGCTCGCTGTCGGTCTTGCGGGTATTCGCCGGAAAGATATATATCCTCGCCACCCGGACCAAAAATCTCATTGAGGGCGCCCTCATCAAATTTCTCCGCCGCAGCGACTAGCGCACCGGCAGCATGCTGCGGTGAATCGAAGGTTTTGGCACCGACCGCAACAGAAGCAGGGGCAGTTTTTTGGGCAGGTTGTTGCGCAGTGAGCTGGCCGTGCACCGACAGAAACGCCAATGTCCCCAGGACCCAACGCAGCCTGAGGAGGCTTGCCATCGCAGATGTTGATTTCATATCCATGCTCCTATGACATTCTTTTTCGCGACCTAGGCCGCTTACCTGCGCCGGCCTCCGCCACCACCGCGACCACCGCCTCCTCGAGATCCCATGCTTGAGGAACCGCGGCTGCTACTGGCGCGCGAGCTCGATCCGTTGTAACCGCTGGATCCCCTGGAACCTCCTCCGAAGGCATCCCGGTTTCCGCCACCGCCGCGCGAGACGTCACGGCTTCCCACCCGATCCGCTCCGCCTCCGCCCGCCCGGTTGCTAACGCCTGCACCACCAGACCTGTTATTTGAACCCAATCCGTTGGCCCGATTGCTCACGCCAGCTCCTCCGCCGCGACTGCTGGCCAGATTTCCGCCCTGTCGGCCAACTTGCTGGCGGGCACTAGCCTGGCGATTGGAAAGGGAGTCTCCGCGTGCCGAACCGCCAAACCTGTCCGCAGTACCTCGGTCTCCATACGGGGCGCCGCCTCGATGTTGCGGATTGTGCTTCCAGCTGGAATCTCCGCGGCCTCCGCCCCCGCGAGATGATTGTTGCGACGGGCGGTTTCCGTTTCCAATGTTGTTGCGGTTGCCGTTGCCAATATTTGAGTTCCGGTTGAAATTATTGTTGTTATTGATGTTGATGTTGTTGTTGCCGCCCCAGCCGCAGCCCCAGCCCCACCCGCCGCCCCAGAACGCCCCCATCATCATCCCAACGCCGAAAGAAATGGCAATTCCCGCGGCATAGTATCCCGCCGGTGGATAGTAAATGGGCGGATAGGGATAGACTGGCGGGCCGTAAACCACGACGGGATCATACGAAGGTACGTACACGACCTGTGGATTAGCCTGTTCCACCACGATCACACTCTTGCTCTCGATGACCTTGGTTTCCACCTTCTGTTGCTCGGTCGATTTCAAATTACCAGTGTCCTGTGCCTTCTTGCGCATGCGCTGCACGGCATCCATTACATCGCTCTGCTGCGCCAAGAAGGCGTTGCCCAGATCCGTAGTCCACTGAATGTCGTCTGCCAGTCGCTTTACCACTTCGGGCAGACCGGCCAACGCTTGAATGCTTGGGTCCCAGGGCTGCTTCACGACGGCATCGGCTAGCGCTTTATCCTTTAGCCCGGGATTCTTTGTCATCCACTGCTGGAGCTGGATAAGTTCAAGAGGATACGTGGATGCTGCGAGGGTTTGCGCCAGCATCGGGTCCGGATAGAGAGCAATGGGAGCAACGAGGGAGTCCAGTTGGTCGGGGGGAATCTTCGCAGGCTGGTTCTGTGGGGAAGCCGCCTGCGCCGAATGAGGCGACGGCATACATGACAGTGTGTCGCCTGGTGCGATGGCAATCGTGCACACCATGACCAGAAGGTATCGAAAGGTCGCACCCAAGAATTTTTGTTTCCCGTTCATGGCTACCTCGATTCTTGATCGCGATCTCGAACAGGATTAGCCGATTGAGCACGGGCATCTGCATGCGGCTCATCATTTGCCCAGGACATGGGTGTCCGCTCTTTTGACACTAGGTCAGAGTATTTCCTCGCGGTACTGGCAAAAGATACAGTTCGAGATCTAGACGAGTGGCTGCAGTCTCAAGGTCAAGAGAGTGAAAGTATGGATGTTGACCTAGACATTCCCATTCTGAAGCGGACGAACGAGGAGCATGCCGAATTGCAGTAACCGTTTCTCCATTGCTGAGATTGTCTCTGTGGAATGGACCCGTATTTAATCGGCCGCTAGCTTGTGCGTTTACCTGAACGCGCCCGGCTAGCTGGCGTTCTTCCCACGCTCTGGTGTCTTCTCACTGTAAGAAGTGACAGTTGTCGCTCCCGCGCTCGTTTTGCAACCTGTGCAATTAGAAGGGGCAGTGGCGTTACTGCAATTCTGCTTCAGGTGTCTAATTGACGAAAGTTGTGACATTGCGAAGAAAGTTGTGTTGAAGGGCTCGGAGGCGAGCCAAGTACCCGAGGAAAGGTGAACCGCCGTGAAGAACCGCAGACACGTATGCTTAACTTTAGTTCTGCTTAGTTTTACTCTATTCCCGACGGCCTCCTCGGCTCAGTCAGATTCTTCGAATCAAAACGTGCAAGAGCTCCGCAAGCAGCTAGACGAGTTGCGCGAGCAGATGAACAAACTGCAAACGAGGCTAAGCGAAATAGAGAGCAACAAGCCTGCCGAAACCGTAGCACCTTCAAAGGCCCCGTCCGCCACGCAGGAGGGCACCATCGAATCGACTCAGCCTCTTCCTCAGGCAGAAACTTCGAAGCAAGTGGGAGAAGCCACCGCCAAGTACAATCAATTCTCTGAGGACACGCTCGCCGCGGCACGGTTCGATAACATCCCGCTCGATCCGAAGTATCACGGATTCTTTAAGCTACCGGGGACACAAACGATTCTTAAGATCGGCGGCTACTTCAAGACGGATTTTATCTACGATCTGAAACCGGCTGGAAACGCTGAGTCGTTCATCGTGTCTTCGATTCCCATCCCTACGGTGGTGGGCGTGAATAATGCAACCGTTTCGGTGCGTCCTACACGTCTAAGCTTAGATTTTAGGGTTCCCTCAGCCAAGGTGGGAGAGGTGCGCTTCTATCTGGAAGGCGACTTGTTTGGAACTAACGCGACCACGCCGCGCCTGCGTCACGCTTACGCACAAGTCAAGAACGTCCTACTCGGCCAGACATTCTCCAACTTTATGGATCCTGACGCCTTCCCGGACACCCTCGACTTTCAAGGGCCCAACGGTATGGCATCTATCAGGAATCCACAGCTTCGCTACGGCTTTGCGTTGAGTTCCAGTACAACGTTTTACATTTCGATAGAAAAGCCCAGCTCCGACGTCACCTTCAAGACGCCGCAATTCTCGGCGCAGCCAAATGCTCCAAGCCCAGATGGAACAGTCCGCCTACGGAAGGAGTTCGAGCGGGGGCACCTCCAAGTCTCGGGACTATTCCGTTCCATAGCAGCCTTCTTGCCAGACGGGAGGACTGATTCCGTTTTTGGGTGGGGAGTGAACGTTTCTACGGGTGTGAAGACGTTTGGGAAGGATAACGTAATTTTTGCAATCGCTGGAGGACACGGGGTTTCACGATATATACAAGACACCTCGGGATTGGGAATTGATGCAGAGCCTACATCAGGCCTAACGCCTCATTTGCAGGCGACCCCCGCAGTGGGGGTTGAGGCCGCCTATCAGCACTATTGGCGGAAGACACTGCGGTCTAGCGGATTCTATTCGTACGCCGCAGTAAACAATACAAATCTGGCGGCCCTGACAACCTATAACCATGGCACGTATACCGGGGCCAACATGATCTGGAATCCGTACGGATCGCTCAATCTTGGGGTTGAATATCTCTACGGATGGGCGATGGAGCAAAATGGCCTAAAGTCAAACGCACCCCGGATTCAGTTCAGCGCCAAATACAGCTTTGTGAAAGTAGACGCGGACCGCTGATAGGTTTCGTTGACATCATCAGCAGAGATGCTCGGGGGCAACCCGCTAGCCAAGAATTTTTCTGAGATAGGTTAAATGAGCGCGGATAGCAGTCTGACTCAGAGGGCTGGGGCGACCTACCTAGAAAGGTTTGCGCCCGGTCTAGCGAAACTGCTCAAGTATCAGCGGAGCGACCTACCACATGACCTGATCGCTGGTGTTTCCGTTGCAGCAGTAGCTTTGCCTGTAGGCGTTGCCTACGCCCAACTCGCGGGATTTAATCTTGCAGTCGGATTATATTCCAGCATCCTCCCTTTGCTTGCGTACGCAATCTTTGGAACCTCGCGACAATTAATCATCGGCCCCGACGCTGCTACCTGTGCTCTGGTAACTGCGGCAGTGGCTCCGCTGGCTTCCGGGGATCAAAATCTCTACGCATCGTTGTCCGTAACGTTGGCTTTCCTAGCCGGCATCTTGTGCATTGGAGCGAGCTTCTTGAGACTCGGCGCACTGGCGGATTTTCTGTCCAAGCCCATCCTCGTAGGGTTCCTGAATGGAATTGCGCTGAGCATCATTCTCGGGCAGCTTGGTAAGGTATTTGGGTATTCGATTGCTCCAGGCGGCATCTTACCTCGATTAGTCGAATTCGTTCAAAAGCTTGGACTTACGCATTGGCCGACCCTTGCAGTCAGTGCTGGCACATTTCTGGTGCTGCTGGTTGCGCCGCGGCTGTTCCGGCAAATCCCAGCGGCGCTCGTAGCCATGATCGTCGCAGCCATCGCTGTCCGGGCGCTGGGTCTGGAAGGACTGGGAGTTAAGACTGTGGGTGAGGTGTCGCCCGGGCTTCCACCGATCAGGATTCCACACTTTTCTCTGGCAATGCTTCCAAGCCTTCTCGGCGACGCTACAGGGTTAGCTCTGGTCACCTTTTCAAGCATGATGTTAACTTCGCGCAGCTTCGCCTCCAAAAACAGGTATGACATCGATGCCGATCGAGAATTCGCCGCGTTGGGCGCAGCCAATATCGCCTCCGCGATTTCGCAAGGGTTCGCAGTGAGCGGTGCGGATTCTCGAACAGCTATGGGCGATGCCAGTGGTGGGCGCACGCAGGTAACCGGAATTGTTGCGGCTGCAATTATCGCAGTAGTCCTGGTGTTTTTTACCGGCCCCCTCCGGTATATCCCCATCGCAGCTCTCGGTGCAGTACTAGTGAAAGCTGCGCTTTCTCTGGTCGACATTCCAACATTGAAAACAATTTATGCAATTGAACACCGAGAGTTCGCTTTGTCGGTCCTCGCGACGCTGGGGGTCGTCGCCGTGGGTGCAATTCAGGCCATTCTGGTTGTCGTGGCCTTAGCTATTTTGCGCTTCGTAAGGCTCGTGTCTCGTCCAAAGATCGAGATCCTCGGAAAAGTAGAGGGTTTCCCGGGTTTTCATTCCATCGAGCGCCACCCCGAGGCGACTACGACACCCGGTCTGGTGCTACTGCGATTCAATGCGCCACTTGTGTTTTTCAATGCGGCTCAGTTCAAGCAGGGTGTCATTGCAGCTGCGGACGCCGCCGGGTCTTCATTGAAGTGGCTCGCGCTCGATATGATTCCGATTACGCTGATCGACGCTACCGGGCTTTACACGGCTGAAGAGGTTGCGGATACGCTGCGGGAGCGTGGTGTAGTTTTGGCCGGAGCCGGCCGGCAGACGGAGTGGAGCCATTGGAATGATTCTCGACATCGGGCGCCCAGAGATCGCAAGATTCCGATTTATCCAACGCTGCGGGAGGTCGTCAGAGCATACCGCAGCGCGCAGACGATTTCAGTGAGTGACCGTGCACTCGGCAGCGCCATTTAACTTGATTTCGCCGTGACCGTCACGGAATCAACGTCATCGCAGTCGGCGGATCATCACAAGTGTTTCTAGCTCGACGAGGATCCTTTGATGGAATTTCTTGAGGAAGACGCTATCTTGGCGTGCTCAAAGATGGCCGCTCCAGGCTTAGTCGTTTGTTCATTCCACGGCCCGCTGTGCTATGCCAATGCAGAGTCTTTCATGAGTGAGGTGCTTTCATTAATCGATCTGCTTTCAATAAACAAGGGCGCACCCCCTGCGCCTCGATGGCTTGTCGTGGACTTCGACTTGATCACAGAAATTGACTATTGTGGCGCAAAAATGCTCTCAGAACTCCAGGACAGGATGGAGAAGCAGAGTGTGACATTGGTGTTCGCCACCCTGGCCCAGGAAGTAGCAGACTTCCTCTCCGACCTTGGATTCCACTCGACCTTCAGGCCGGAAAACGTGTTCGGGTCAGTCGATGCGGCCACTAACGCATATGAAGCTCTCAACCGAGGCGCACAGGTCTCTGTTCGATCGCCGGGTTAGTGGGATTGCCGGCGTAAGACGGAATGAACCATAGGAACCTGCCTCCTGAGACCGTGGAACTCAGCCTGCTGTAATTTTTGCCAGTTCTTGGTGCAGTAAATGCGCGGATCATAGAAGTGAAGCCGCAGTTTGGGGTGCTCCAAGAATCAAAGAGCACGCTACTTTGATTGCGTTGCGAAGAGACGACACCAAACGGCTAGGTCTCATAAAGGAGAGATTCCAAATGGGAAATAAGGAACACAGGAAAGGCAACGGCCGTTTGACGCGTAAAGATTACGGCAAGGAACTGAGCCAACTCCAGGCCGAACTCTGCAAGCTTCAGGCCTGGGTCAAGTATAAGGGTCTGCGTGTCATAGTCGTGTTTGAAGGTCGTGATGCTGCCGGCAAGGGGGGCACCATTCGCGCGATTACGGAACGGGTCAGTCCACGCGTCTTCCGTCTCGTCGCGCTACCCGCTCCCTCCGAGCGTGAAAAGAGCCAGATGTATATGCAGCGCTATATGCAGCATTTCCCGGCGGCGGGAGAGATCGTAATCTTCGATAGAAGTTGGTACAACCGCGCGGGCGTGGAACATGTCATGGGCTTCTGCACTCCGGAACAATATCGCAAGTTCTTGGAACTCTGCCCCGAAATCGAAAAGTACATCGTGGATGGTGGGATCATTCTCATAAAGTACTGGATGGAGGTAGGCAAGAAGAAGCAACAGCGCCGATTTGAAGCTCGCATTAAAGACCCGCTTCGTCAATGGAAGCTCAGCCCTATGGATTTGGAATCATTTCGCCGGTGGTATGAGTATTCCCGCGCGCGAGACCAAATGCTAAAGGCAACCGACAGCAAACACGCACCATGGTACATGGTTCGGTCGGACGACAAGAAGAAAGCAAGGCTCAACTGTATCTCTCATCTGTTGAGCATTATTCCCTACGGTAAAACCCCGAAAGAAAAAGTAAGGTTGCCGAAGCGCAAAAGCAAAGACATCTACGACGATGAGGCTACACTGAAGGGAAGGCACTTTGTCCCGGAGAAATACTAGTTCCCTCTCTTAAAGAAACTAGCTTGCAGTGATAATGTCTATGCCCACCCTCCCTACCCCGCGCTGCCGGTGGCCTTACTGAACGCACTCTGTTTGCCTATTTCCAAGGCGCGCTTGGGATCAATGAATCCGTAAAGCTGGATGAGCTTGGCAACGAGTCCGGTCCAGCCGGTCTGGTGGCTGGCGCCCAAACCGGCGCCATTGTCTCCGTGGAAGTATTCAAAGAAGTAGATGTTGTCACGCCACAAGGGATCGCTCTGGAACTTCTCCGTGCCGCCGTAGACGGGTCGCCGGCCATGCTCGTCGCGGGTGAAGATCCGGATGAGCCGGTCGGAGATCTCTTTGCTAACCTCGAAGAGATTCATCAGCTTGCCAGAGCCGGTGGGGCATTCGATTTTGAAGTTGTCGCCGTAATATAGATAGAAGTTCAGAAGAGCTCGAATAATGAGCGCGTTCACCGGCATCCAGACTGGTCCCCGCCAGTTGGAGTTGCCGCCGAACATTCCGGTGTTAGACTCCGCCGGCAGGTAGTCCACGCGGTACTCCTGGCCGCCTACGTTTAGGACGAACGGGTGCTGCTCGTGGAACTTGGAGAGCGAGCGAATGCCGTAGGGGCTTAGGAACTCGTGCTCGTCGAGCATTTTGGTCAGGATCCGGCGCAGCCGGTCTGGGTTAACAAGGGCCATAATCCCGCGCTCGGCTACGCCAAAATGTCCGGGGCCCGTGGGGTGGATGGTTTCCCGGAGTTCGGGAATCCTGCGCAGACGTTCGTTCACTCGAGCCATCGTCTGTGGAACACTTTCCCGCATCGACTTTTCGAGAATCGTCGTGGCGCATAGGGGTAGGAGCCCGACCATCGATCGCACCTTGAGCCTCTGCGAGCTGCCGTCGGGAAGCCGCAGAAGGTCGTAGTAGAAGCCGTCCTCCTCGTCCCACATGCCGTCGCGACCGGGTCGGTTCATTGCTGAGCTGATGTAGACGAAGTGCTCGGCGAACTTCATGATCATGGGTTCGTAGCTGGGGTCGTGGGCGGTGATCTCAAACGCGAGTTCCAGCATGTTCTGGCTGAAAAGAGCCATCCAGGCCGTGCCGTCCGCCTGCTCCAAGTGGCCGCCGGTGGGCAGGGGAGCGCTGCGGTCGAAGACGCCGATGTTGTCGAGACCGAGGAAGCCTCCTTCGAACACGTTCTTGCCGAAGCGGTCCTTACGGTTGACCCACCAGGTGAAGTTCAGCAAAAGCTTGTTGAAGGTCGACTTGAGAAAATCCAAGTCCGTCTCGCCGCGGAGTGCCTGCTCGGTGCGGTGCAGAAAGAGAGTGGCAAAGGCGTGGACCGGAGGATTCACGTCGCTGAAGTTCCACTCGTAGGCAGGCATCTGGCCGTTAGGGTGTAGGTAGGCGGCGCGGAGCATCAGGTCCATCTGCTGCTTGGCGAAGTCGGGGTCCACGATTGAGAGCGGGAGCGTGTGGAAGGCCAGGTCCCAGGCTGCATACCAGGGGTATTCCCACTTGTCGGGCATGGAGATGATGTCCTCGTTCAGCATGTGGAACCACTCCGAGTTCCGGGAATTTCGATATCCAGTATGGAGCGGGTTGGAATGGTGCTCGTCCAACCAGTTGTCCCCGTCGAAGAAGAAGAACTGCTTGCTCCAGAGCATGCCTGCGAGAGCCTGGCGCATCACTTTGGCTGCGTCTTCAGTAACCGACGGCGGCGTGACAGACTTGTAAAACTCATCGGCTTCACGAAGCCGCTCAGCGAAGACCTCATCAAATTGCTTTCCGAACGGTTTGACCTTCTGGTCCGCAGAACTGGTGGAGAGCCTCAGGCGAATCATTTTGGTCTGACCACCGCCTATCTTAGTCTGGTAGTGCGCCGCGACCTTGGTGCCCTTCTTGCCGGGGTTTACCGCGCTTTGATTGCCCTGCACTACGCAGTTGTTGATACCGTCCTTGACGTGAAGGCTCTCGTTCTTTTGCCCGGGGAAAAGCAGCTCGTGGTTTGTTTCGTTCTCGGTGAAGAGCAACGGCACATTGCCTTCACAGAAAAAGATGTATCTATCCAGGAGCGGATGCGCTACCGCGACTGCGCTTGTGCCCGCCGCGGCCTCGATCTGTTTTAGAATTGGTTTCTCGGCAGCCCTATTGGATGCAGCAATCCATGCCGACCAGTCGTTGCGGAACCAGAGCGTCGGTAAGAGATGTAGCTCTGCCGCGTCCGGTCCACGGTTGACTGCCGTTATCCGCACCAGGATGTCTTCTGGACCGTCTTTGGCGTACTCGACAAAGACGTCGAAATATCGGTCGTCATTGAAAACGCCGGTGTCGAGAAGTTCATACTCGATGTCATTCTTCGAACGACGGCGGTTCGTCTCCACCAGATCCGTGTAGGGAAAGGCCGCCTGCGGGTACTTGTAGAGGTACTTCATATAGGAGTGCGTCGGCGTACTATCGAGATAGAAGTAATACTCTTTCACATCCTCGCCGTGGTTGCCCTCGCCATTGGTCAGACCGAAGAGCCGCTCCTTGAGGATCGGGTCCTTACCGTTCCACATGGCCAGCGCGAAGCAGAGGCGCTGTTTGTCATCGGAAATCCCGGCTAAACCGTCTTCGCCCCAACGATAGGCGCGCGAACGGGCGTGATTGTGGGTGAAGTAATTCCATGCGTCGCCCCCTTCGCTATAATCCTCGCGAACCGTGCCCCATTGACGTTCACTCAGATAGGGTCCCCATTTTCTCCAAGGAGCTTTTTCAGCGCGAACAGCTTCAAGACGTTCTTTTTCAGCGTTCTGAGTCACGGTTGTGCACCTCCTCATTTCCTCGCGACTGGTTTACCTAGCTTGGATGCTTGATCTATTCGAGCGTCTCCAAACTAAACACGTGATAACCCCACGGGGGCAGGTCCAGAAACATGCCCCGAGAAACTAGTTCGGTGCCGTCACGCTCGTAAACCACCGAGCTCATCAGATCCCGAGCACGCACCTTGTGCCCGCGGAGTTCATCAAACGGCAGCTGGAGATTGCAGGAGTAGTTGACAACAACGACGAGCGCAGAATTGCTCTGCCCATACCGATGCTTGCACAGGGCAATAGTCGGCTTTCGGAATTGGAGAATTGGCGGCGTCAGCAGGTTCAGATTCAGCTGGGTGCTAGGCATCGCGAAATGCCATGTTGCTTCCCATCGGCAGGGTCCGGAACTGTCAATACTTACAGACGTCAGTCTCGCACCACTCTTTTATATTTCTGAAAATGAGGTTCTTAGCTGCAATCCAATATGGGGCCGTGCTGCTCTTGGCGTGCGGTCTTTTTCCCCCGATAGGTCGCCCGCAAGATCTCGCTCCTCGGGCCTACATCATCACCCCTATTCATTCCAACGCGGTGACCTTGACGTATTCCCTCTTCGACGGAAACATAATTTTTGAAGGAACGGTTCCCATCACTGGTGCGACGGCGAGGTTGAACGTTTCGGTGTTTAACTTCTCGCACTCGCTAAATTTTTTCGGCCGCAACGCCAATGTGCTCGTTTCGCTGCCATACGGTGTTGGTAATTTCCGGGGGCAGGTAGTGGGCGCCGAGACTCTTGCGCACCGTTCCGGCCTCATGCCTGCATCCGTTCGGTTTTCGGTAAACCTCAAAGGCGGCCCGTCGATGAACGTTCAGGAGTTCAGGAACTGGAGCCAGAAGACTATTCTGGGCGTCAGCTTGAAGTTCGTACCCCTAGCGGGTCAGTATGACCCCACGAAACTTATCAATCTCGGAACCAACCGCTGGGCCTTTAAGCCCGAACTCGGTTACTCACGGCGTTGGGGCCATTGGGTTCTGGATGGGTACGGAGGAGCTTGGTTCTACACTACTAATCCTGAGTTCTTCTCGCACAATCAGTTTTCACCAGGCACTAATACGCAGTCAGAGAACCCGATAGGTTCCTTTGAAGGACATCTCAGCTATGACTTTAAGCCTCGGCTGTGGATCTCACTGGATGCAAATTACTGGTTCGGAGGCGCCACAAGCCTTAACGGCGTGCAAAGTCCGGGTACTCTTCAGAGGAACTCCCGCGTGGGCTTAACCGCCTCGCTTCCTCTATCGAGGCATCAGTCCATGAAGATCAGCTATAACAATGGCGCCTATATCCAGTACGGAGGCAACTTTCAGAATATCTCTGTTGCATGGCAATACTCATGGCTTGGCAGACCAAACTAGAATGGTTAGCGAATTGAGCGCTTTATGATTCTCGGTTTCGCAAAAAGACAGTCACATGGAAACCATTCTCAGTCACGTGTGGCTAACAGACGCAGCCTACGCTTCCCCCACGCTTGCGCCAATCTGATCGGGTCTTTTTTTGGTGAGATTGATGGGAACACCTATACTTCGCAGTGCCTCAAACAGGGTCGGGGAATTCATTGACACGAACCGTCGTCCACAAACTGACCACTGGCAGCCATCGCAGCCAATGAGTGCCCACAATTCAGGATTCGCCGGTCTAGTGGATCATTCTCGAGCGCATCGGTAGGGATATAAGTTCTCGATTTGTTTGCGTCGACAAATCGATCGCTCAACTGTTGCATGTTTTTGAGCTCGTTTGTAAGCAGTTGGACCGCATTTTTGTCCGATTCGCTTGACGCAGCCAGGGAAACCAACCTGAGGTTGTGTTGCGCTCGATCCCTAAAGCTCGTCATCCAATCGTTTGTGATTGGGAATCCGCGCTGGACTGCGCTGATCAGGGTGCTTCGCCATTCCCTGATCACTGACATCTGTTCGATGCCCGCCCTTAGAAACTCTTTTGTAAATCCCGGCGGGGAAGTCGTCGACATGCTTGCTTTAGAAGGAGGCAACGTCAATACGATTTGATTGCCTTTAAAGCTAAGCGAACCATTCGCGAGACGGGCCAGAGCTTCAATCTCAACATAGAAACGTCCGCCCATCTCGGCAACCGGGATCTCCCCAGAATGTCCCGCCACAGTGAATGTCCGATTCTGCTGCGCAGCATGCGCAAGGACGAGAACAGAAAGGCAGAAAAAAAGCAGTGATGTTAGCCATACAAGGAATCGTGTCAGTTGCATTTGTTTAGTCCTGGAACATCTTTCCGCTTGTTTCGTCAAAGGGCCCCACTTCGAGGAAGCTAAATATCGCCGAACCGGATTAAGTCATGAGATACACGATGATGGTTCCCCAGGTCGTCAGAAAGATATGACCGAATGCCGCCGTGTATGAGTAACCCAGTGTGGCAACTGGGCTGTCCGATTTCTCTTGCACCGCGGCGACGCCCGCAATCATCGTCTGTGCGCCGGCGATTCCTCCTAGCAGTAGTGCCGGGTTAAGTTTAAGAACGTAGCGGCCGAAGAAAAGTCCCGTAATGAGTGGTATGAGCGTCACCACAATGCCACCAAGGAAGAGGATGTAGCCGAACTCTCTCACGGCCTGCACAAAGATCGGGCCTGCTTTAAGCCCAATCATCGCCACAAACGCTGCCAAACCAATCGACCGCATAAAAAGAATTGCGGCATCTGGGATTATTCCAAACCAAGGAAGCACGGATCGCATATACCCAACGATAACCCCGGCAAGGAGAGTGCCAACGCTAGTGCCCAACGCGATCCTCAGATGGCCCAGGGGTATAATGAGCACAGCCCCGACCAATACTCCGATGAATATCGCGATTCCGAGCACCGCAAGATCGCTCGCTTGCGTTGGCTGAATCACCCGGCCAACTACAGGGGCCAGTTTCTCGACTGCTGCTTCAGATCCGGTTACGTGAAGTGTGTCGCCGCGTTCAACGATCGTATTGCTCCCGATCGGAATGTCATGGCCACCGCGCGTAATGCCACGAAGTAAAACGCCGCGAGCCTCTTCGACGATATCAACGATCTGCTGGAGAGTCTTGCCTGCGATTTTCTTGCTGGTGATATATAGATCGAAGGATGCTACCGGAATCTCTAGTAATTCCGGGTCAGCGACCTCGCGCGCCGACGGACCAAGCGCTTTTATCATGTGTTCAGTACGCCCGAGCACGGCGACCGTATCATTTGCTTCGAGGACGGTGGTGCCGGCGGCGGTAAAGATGTCTCCTTTACGCCGAATTCGCTCCACAAAAAGTCGAACACCCGGAACGGACTTTTCGGCTTCTGTGACTGTTTTGCCGACGACGAGCCCATCTTGAGGAATTGAATACGCGCGAAAGCCGATGGGTTGCCATGCGGAATGAACACCAATCTTCGAGCGTTGGATTCCCAGTTTTGCTTCCACTTTCTTCGACTCCGAACGCAAATCGAAGCGGAGGAGCTTTGGGCCGAGGCTGCTGCAGCACCAGATCACACCCACGGTCCCGAAGATGTAGCAGATCGCGTCGGCGACAGCTATATGCCCGATCCATAGCTGCTTTTGTTCCTCGGGCACGGAGAGCGAACGTATTGCTTCGCTTGCAGTGCCGATTGCAGGCGACTCCGTCAATGAGCCAGAAAGCAAGCCGGCGGAATAGCCAGGGTCAAGTTTCAAGAAATGAGCGACCGTATACGCAGTCAAAAGACCAATAACAGGAACAAATACACCGAGCACGGCCCAGCGCCAGCCATCTCCTTTGAGATTCTGAAAAAAACTAGGCCCCACCGAGTAGCCGATTCCGAAAAGGAATAGAAGGAAGACGAGCGATTTGGCTTGGTCGGACACGGGCACGTGGAAGAAATTCCCAATAAGTATCCCTCCCAACAAAGACCCTGTCACCGCGCCAAGTCCAACACCACGAAACTTCGGCCGCCCAATCAAGTAGCCTATGCCGACTGCCAGGTAAACTCCCATTTCGGGATACTTCGTAAATAGTTTCGCCAACCATTCCATGTGCCATTCCTTTTACGGCGGCCTCTTTTTGTATGACCGATCGAATGAGTTCTGGGCGGTAGTGCCATCGCCTGCTCTTCCTCGAACTCTCAGAGAGCCTTATCGCGCGGCCGCTCGTTCAGACTTTTCGGGGCGCTTGGAAGCCTCGTAAGCATCCCGGTAGCCGCGCGCAATCGATCGAACGCCTCGTCCGATTTCCTCGTACGCCTCGTCGGGTAGATTGGCCAGAGAGACGCGCAGCGACCAGTCTGGCCCCTCGAAGCCGCCGCCGTTCAACAGCACAATCCCGTGATCCTCGGCCAGACGGAAGGCGAGGTCCAGCGGATGGACATTCTTCTTGAGGTACTCGACGGCATCCTGTCCGATGTTCTTGCGTGCAAAGAACTCGAAGTCGATCAAGCCGTAGTAGGCGTCGTACAGCGTGTTTGGGGAGACTTCGATGCCAAGGCTTTCGATCATGGCCATGGCGCGCCGATGCACGATCTCCATGCATGCCTTCTGATACAGCTTGGCTCCATCCATCATCTCAGCGAGAGAGAATAGGCTCATCATAACCTGCTGGGGGAGCGCGAGGCCGGCCGTGTGGTTGAGGGCCACATCCCGGCTGTCAGCCACGATGCGGTCGATGAACTTGATCTTGCGCGGCTCGAGGACTAGCGTGCCATACCGTTTGTCGAGCGCTTTCAGTTCGGCATCCGGGAGGTTCGCGATCATCTTGTCGAAAATGTTGTCTTCGTGGACCGCGATGACGCCGAGCCTCCACCCCGTGCAGCCGACATACTTGGAATAGGAGTAGACGCCGATGGTGTTCTGCGGCAGTTCGCCAAGCAAAGATCGGAAATCGTGGACGAACGTACCGTAAACGTCATCGGTCAGGAGCATAAGGCCAGGACGTTTCGTCTTCACCAAATTTGCGATCTTGCTGATCACTTCTTTGCTGATTGCGACGCCCGTTGGATTGCCCGGATTGACGAGGAAGAACGCCTTGACCTTGGGATCCTCCAACTTTTTGAGCTCTGAATCCGTGAACTGAAAGCGGTTCTCCTGCGGGGCCTGGATGGTGACGAAGTTCAACCCGTAATCCTCGAGATGCGGCAGCTCGAGGTAGGGCGTAAAGATCGGCGTGCCCAGCGCGATCGTGTCCCCGGGTCGCAATAGACGATTGGCCTTCAGCGATTTGAAGATGTAGCACATCGCAGCCGTACCGCCTTCGACCGCGTAGAGGTCGAACTTTCCTGCCGGGCGCGGTTTCCCGCACATCGCCCACATCAGGTACTCGTGCACGATGCGCTCGTTGTGGACCAGCATGCGGTCGGGAACCGGGTAATTGTCGCCGATGATCGAGTCCACGAGCTCGTGGACGAGGGCGTCGGGCTCAAACCCAAACGTCTTGATCGCAAACGGCACCATCGCCGAGAGAAAGGACGCACCGGGCATGTCGGAATGCTTTGCGAGCCATGCTTCGAAACGACTCGCGATGCCTTGAGGCTGCGGCATTCCACCGAGACCCGCAGGATGCTCCATCACCCGCTTGCTTTCAGTGACCGCGAACTGACCGAGCAGGAAGAAGCCTTCTCGCGGAGTGGTGGCAATCCAGTTGGGGTTGCCGCGGCCAGCGTTGAGGAATGCCGACTGGGTCGTACGGGAGGTCTTCTTGGCCAGCTTGATCAGTTCGTCTTTGATCTCGAAGGGTCCCAACGTCTCGAATTTACGTAACTTCACTAAGTCCATGATTTTCACCTTTCAGAAGACGTCACGACAGAAGCATGATAGCGACCATGCCCCAGATCGTGAGCAGAGTATTACCGATAGCGTAAGTTACGGTGTAGCCTAAAGCAGGCACTTGGCTCTTGCCAATATCGCAGACCAAGCCGAGCGAGGCCGTCGTCGTGCGCGCCCCGGAAATGATTCCGAGTAGAAGCGCGTCGTGAAAGCGGAAGAGATACTTGCCGACGAACATACCGAGAATGAGGGGCGCCGTCGTCGCCAGGGCTCCCCATAGGAACAAGCCAACGCCTTGCGTGCGCAAGCCATTGACGAAGCCTGGGCCGGCCGAGATGCCGACTATGGCGATGAAGATGTTGAGGCCGACGGAGTTCATGAACCAGACCGTCGACGTCGGGATACGGCCGAATTTGGGATGCACGGAGCGTACCCACCCGCAAATGAGTCCCGAGATCAGCGCCCCGCCAGCGGTGGAAAGCGTTAGCGGCACGCCGGCTACCTTCCAAACCAGTGCGCCGATCAGCGCACCCACGGTGATTCCGGCGCCGATAAACGCGACGTCAGCGACATCAGTCGGGCGATCCGGAACGCCCAGCATCTTGACGGCAGCGTTGGTGTCCTGAGTACGGCCGACCACGGTAACGATGTCGCCGCGAAATACTTTGGTACTCGGCAGAATAGGAATCGAAGTGGCAACCGCGCCCCGCGTGATCTTCCGCAGGAAGACGCCGCGGGCGCCGGGTAGCCCAGCAAGTTCAGCCAGAGTCTTGCTGTCCACCTCCTTGTTGGTTACGTAAACGTCGACGCCTTCTACGGGGACGCTCAGCAATTCGGGATCGTCAACCTCTATCGCGACTCCGCTAGTAGCATCCGCGAGCGACTCGCGAGCACCCGCGACCGCCACCACCTTTGCGCGTTCGCCAATAATACTCACCAGAGCTTCGCGAGCACCTGCGACCGCGACCACGTCGCCTTCTCGTAACACCGTGTCCGCGGTCGCGTCTTCAATAACCCCGTTACGACGTATGCGCTGGACAAAAATTCGTGATTTAGGGAGCAACGCCTCGGCTTCGACGGCTCGTAGGCCGATGACTTTGGCGCCCGGCTGCACGCGGAAAGCACGCATCTCCCAACGGCGCCAGCCCGTGCCCGGCCCGCCAAGTTCCTTGGTGCCTCCATTCTTCTCCTCATAATCTTTGCACGCAGCCGGCAGATCTATGCGAAGCAGCGCCGGACCGAGCAGCGCAATTACAATCGCCGATCCCACGGTGCCGAACATGTAGGTCACCGCGTAAGCAACTGGCATCGAGTCTAGTAGTCTTCTAGTTTCGTCGGCGGCAAGACCTAACCGGTTGATCGCATCGGTTGACAGGCCCATGGCGGCGGAAATAGTTTGCGACCCCGAGTACAACCCCGCCGCGTAGCCGAGATTGTAACCGGCGATCTTGATAATTACGATCGGGACAGCCAAGCAGAACACGCATTGAACTACCGCAAAGATTGCTTGCGGCACGCCGTCCTTGGCGACACCGCGGACGAATTGCGGCCCGACGGCGTAGCCGACGGCAAAGAGAAACATGAGGAAGACTGTGGCCTTCAGGGGCTGCGAGATCGTGATCCCAATCTGTCCGATAAGAACACCGGCCAGAAGAGTGGCAGTGACTGACCCCAAGCCAATTCCCTTGAAGGTGAACTTACCGAAGTAGTACCCGATAGCCAGCGTGAGGAAGATGGCGATCTCCGGGTACTGCCGGAGGGTCGCAGCGAACCACGCGAAGATGAACATCGCTTTGCTCCTTCCTGTGCCCCGGTCCTAACTTTGAGGATCGGGTTGTTATGACATGCCTGCGGCTAACCGCGTTTCGCTAAAAAATAATTAAGCCGTAAAGTACTCATTTTCCCGCCGGACGCGACTCGCTAGTCTGCCGCCGCTGACTTCTGCTTGCGGTTTCTTGCTGCATTCGCGGCACTCTCACTCGGTGTCTTAGCGGACTGCAGAAACCCTGGATTCAGCAACTTAAATCCTAGGGCCGCGCTGAAACCATGGATTTCCTTCACATCGAGTTTGCGCATGAACTCAATCGTTTCGGCGTTGATAACCTGTCCCGGAACCATGATCGGGAATCCAGGGGGATAAGGAATTACGAAGTTTGCCGAAACCAGTTCCGGTCCCTCTTTCAGACGCTTATCAATCTCCGGGCTGAAAAGCTTCAAGTGTTCGCATTGATCCTCACGATACGCCGCGAAGAATGCCGAACGCATGTCCCCTTCACTGGTCTTGCTTGAGGGATCTTCACGGAAGCGGCTGTAAAAGGAGCTGAAGTGCGGAAGATTAGGTACATCCGTCATCATGGATTTCACACGCGCCGCGAATGCTTCCTTCGCGTTTGTTCCGCCGTCTGCAAGCTTTTTCTCGATTCCTTGGGATATTTCGACGAGGACCTTTATCAGCTGTGCGATGTCGCTGCGAGTGTTGTTGATATTGGTTTGAAGTAGAACGCTGTTACGCGACGTCTTATTGAGCTGAATGTCGTACTCTGCCGCGAGCAGGTTCTTGAATTGCGTTCCGTCAAAACCGGCCGAACCGCAAACGAGGGTAAGCCGTGTTACGTCAAGCGCGAATTCATCCTCTTTCAGCGCCTTCACCGCCGTTGCCCAGTTCGCTCCCGGAGTCAGATAATCTATAAATCCTGAGTTCCGGAATTCGACGGGAATCATTTCGTCCGCTCCAAGCACTCGGAAGTACTTCGAGATCAGCGGATGAGAGTTCACTTCCCTGCGCACATCCAGAGCCAACTGGATGGCGCGGTTCACAAGTTCGTAACCTTCCAGTTCCATCTGTCGCCTGGCAACGTCCAACGAAGCAATGATCTGGAGGTTGGGCGAGGTGGACGCGTGCGTGAAAACCGCCTCATGGAACTGTTCTTCGACGGTGTGAAAATCCGGATCCTTCACAAGCACCATCGACCCTTGCCGCAGGCAAGACATCGATTTGTGAGTCGAATTTGTTTGGTAGACCCGCAAACGAACCTTGTCCGGGTTGGCTCGGAGACGAGTTTCGAGAAGGGTTTTATCTTTGGGATCGAGATTGGCCCCCAGCTTCTTCTCCTGCTCTTTATACGCCGCACGGTAAGCGGGATCGTTGAACTTGCCTTCCAGAATAGCTGCCGCCCCCATCGCTGTCCGCCGGCGGTAGAAGGGACTCCATCTGGCAAATCCAAACCACGCTTCGTCCCATAGGAAAATGAGGTCCGGCTTGATTGCGAGACATTCTTCCATGACTCGCTCGACGTTATAGATATGTCCGTCAAAAGTGCAGTTAGTGAGCACCAAAAGTCTTGCCCGATCCAACTTTCCCTCTGCTTTCAAATCGAGCAGAGCTTTCTTGATTGTCCGAATTGGTACCGCGCCGTACATGGAGTATTGGGTGAGCGGATAAGCTTCTACATAGAGAGGAAATGCGCCGGAAAGCACCGCGCCGTAATGGTGTGATTTGTGGCAATTACGATCGACTAATAGGATGTCGCCGGGGGCCAACAATGCCTGTTCGACCATCTTGTTCGACGTTGAGGTGCCGTTGGTGACGAAGAAGACGTGATCTGCACCGAATGCTCGGGCTGCCTTATCTTGGGCGACCTTGATGTTTCCCGTTGGTTCCAGCAGGCTATCGAGGCCACCGGTTGTTGCAGAGGACTCGGCAAGGAAGAGGTTTAATCCGTAAAAAGTACCCATATCGCGAATCCAATTCGACTTGAAAATGGATTTCCCTCTCGCGATCGGCAAAGCGTGAAACGTTCCCATGGGTCGTTGAGCATATTTTTGCAAGTTGTCGAAGTAAGGAGTGTCGTACCGGTCGGCGATGCCGTCGAGGATGCTGAGATGCAATTCGAGAGGCTCCTCAACTTGATAGAAAACCCGCCGGACGCAGGCAGCGCTAATGTCGCCAGCTACCTTCTCCGACTGGCGATCACTCAGGAAATAGATGTCAAGCTCGGGACGCAACTGCTTCAATGCCTGCGCAAGCGCCAGGCCATACTGCCCTGAATTCGGGTCAATACCGCTGGCAGCGAGGTGTGTGGTCAGAAACTCGCGTAAGACTGGACTGTGGTGCGACGAGGCAAAGGGAATACCCTCGTAAATCATTACGGCTTCGAGGCTGCCATTCAGGATCGTTCCGAGCACGGCATCCTCAAAACTGCCGACAAATACGGGTTCGTAAAAGAACTTGTCCTGCGGTCTGCGCAACTTGCGTAGCTCTTGCGCCAGCTCCGACCATGCTGCCGGACGGGCCGGACTCACTACCAGCACTTCGAAATAAGGACGGTGCGGTGCAGCTTCTTCGCCAGCTCCTGGCACCCTTTCTGAAAAAGCAACCGGTGACTGGTTCTCGCCTTCCCAGTCGGCGAGGTTGGTGCGATAGGAGTGTGTGAGAAGTGCAGCGCTGACGGTCTGTACCAAACGAACCGTTCCCGTCGCATCACCTGAATCGATGCGTTCGCTGAGCGTCTTCATCAGTTCGTGCCCCGGATAGGCAAAAAAATCCTCCCACTGACGCAGCTCCTGAAATGAAACCAATACGGCCGCTTGACGTCCTTCTTTTTCGGGACGCCGTTGGTCTGCGGCTCCTTCCCAGGTGCGCGCCGCTTGGAGCAACAAACGCCAGCGATCGAACCGCGCTTCCGCACCAGTAAAGAACTGATCCACTCGAACGTCGGAAACTTTTGCTGTCACACTCATGATTGTTCTCCCTCACTCGCTTTGCGGTCTGCGCAAGATCGAGTTGCGCTCAAGTCCGTTTGTGGCCATCTCGTCATCGAACCTTTGCGTTAAGATCCGCGCGCACTTACCTCTTTGGCATAAACTCGGCTGATTTTCTGGAACAAAGATTGACCAAGCTTTCTTCGGAGCGTCGCAAACGCGCAGCAGGACAACTGCTGATTTCGCATTCGAAATCATGATTCGTTCGCTCTTTGCCTACCTTAGGCAGGTAGTCCCTGAAGGTGAACTGTCAAATCTGACAGGCTGAGAGGGACTAGAGCGAACCGGAAGGGCACTCAATGCCGATCTGAAGAATTGCGTTGCTGTCTTCACGACGTTCGGGGAGACTCTGAATCGTTTCGAAGGAGACTCGCTATTGATTTTCACTTCTACATGGCAGGCAAACTGAGTGGCGGCGGAAGAGGCCTCAGAGCTACCGGCACTTTTGACAGTTCACACGTCATCTGCTCATCTTTATTTCTTTGGGGACGGATGTTTGATTTTTCTGAATGAAAGCATTTAAGGACACAATGTATGAAGCCTGCCCTGCCGGTACAGCCTTCAACAGCTCCCGCAAAACGTGCGCTTGCAGTTGATGCAGATCCTGACGTGACCGAAGTGCTCAGCAATGTTCTCAAATCCGACGAATGGGACATTGTCCATGCCGCGGACAACCAGGCTATCTTGGAGCTTACGGAGAAAGAGCACTTCGATCTAATAATCACCGGAGCAAAGTCCACGGGCAGAGAAGATGTCGATTTACTTCGCAAAATCCGCCGTATCCACCCACATGTCCGCTTTATCATTCTGACGGATCAAAGGACTCCCGCCGACGTCGTCACAGCCATGCGAGAAGGTGCGTTCAGCTACTTCTCTAAGCCCTTTTCCGCTGCCTCCCTCGCCGAAATGGTGTGCATTGCCTCATCAGGATTCGCTTGGGCTGATGGCATCGAGCTGGTCTCTGCCACACCGGAATGGATCAGCGTCATTGCCCGCTGCGATCAGAAAACGGCAGACAGACTAGTCCAGTTCATCGACGAGCTGTCGGATCTTCCGGACCCCGAGAAGGCGGATGTCGCAATTGCCTTCCGCGAGATGCTGCTCAATGCCATCGAGCACGGAGGTCATTTCGATCCCAGTCAATACGTCGAAGTTGCTTATGTGCGCACAAGAAAACTGGTCTTGTGCAGGATTAAGGATCCGGGTCAGGGTTTCTCGCGAGCAGAAATACACCACGCAGCGATCAACAATCCCGCGTATGATCCGATTCGTCACGCTCTTTTCCGCGAAGCACTAGGACTGCGCCCGGGCGGCTACGGCCTCTTGATGGCAAGGCACCTCGTAGACGAGCTCGTATACAGTGAGAAGGGAAACGAAGTCTTGCTGGTCAAACATATACCTCACTCATAGTTAACATATTGAATAAAGCTATTTCTGTTGCATATTGCTGAATTAGATACGAATTGACATTTGCTTGAGTCGGCTGCACGCTTATTTCCAAGCGAGCCTATTTGTCCCCCATCGCTTGGGGAGACGCTTGCCGAGGCTAGCCACCCCCTTCATAGCAAGAACTTTTTTGAACGACGCGTGTTAGAAATTCTCATAAGGACGGTGCGCGCGCTTGTCCAAAATCCGCGTATTGTTAGCTGACGACAACGCGAAAGTACTCCAATTTGTGCGCGAGTTTCTAGCTGCCAACGGTTGCGAAGTGATTGGCATAGTAACCGACGGGCAATCAGCCGTGGACGCCGCGGCCCAACTGCTTCCGGATGTTCTCGTGCTCGATATTTCTATGCCCATCCTCAACGGAATCCATGCAGCCAGACGCGTGCGGGAGTCCAACGCGTCCATCAACCTTGTCTTCCTCACGGCGCACAGTGATCCTGAGACCCGTGCTGCCGCTATGGAGACGGGCGCCAGTTGCTACGTGCTGAAGCCTCGTTTGGCTACTGATCTGATTCCAGCGATCGAGTTTGCAAATGACGGTCGTCGCTTCGTGTCCCCGGGCTGCGAATGATTCCGCAACGCGTCTTCGCTTTTTCTACTTAGGTGCCTTGCTGCAAAATCTTGGATCACGGCTTGGTTGCCAGGCTCTGGATCATTTTGGTCTATGCCGATTCTCTCCTTAAACGGAAGTCTCGTTCGATCCCAGCTTCACGCGAAACGCGCAGCATCTGCGGAGTATATCTGCCACCTCCTTGCTCCGGAGCAACGACATCGCCAGGTCAGGATATTTAGAATTTAACGATGGATTGGTCAGAAAGGGCTACAGATCTCCAGTCGTTTTCTGCGTGCGGCCCTGCTCCGAGAGCTCTCGTTTCGTTTTCCATGCTCTCAGCCTCTGGCGGATTCTGCTTAGGATCAACGAGGAGAAGAGAGTGATTGGCAAGGTGAAATGGTTTAATAACACGAAGGGATATGGTTTTATTGGCCGAGATGATGGTCCTGATGTTTTTGTTCACTACTCGGCAATTCTCGGAGAGGGATATCGGAGCCTAGCGGAAGAAGATTGCGTAGAATTTGAGATCATCGCCGGTCCGAAAGGGCCGCAAGCTGCGAACGTGAGAAAAAAGAACACGGAATGACCGCCGAGAGTATTCACCAGGGCCTTCTCACAGAACAAACCGCACCCACTTGTCTGTGGGCCTAGCAGCAACAATTATCTGGTGTTCGCACCGTTAAAACTTTGCAGTTCTTGCTCCGCCCCTTCAGATTCGACAACATGCCCCAAGACCATCTGGGGAAACGGCTGTCCACAGACTGTCATTCTTAACAGTATCCATGTCCTTCTCTGACACAGATGCTACGTTTCCCTGGAGACAAGCATTTGAGGGGGAGAAGATGAAGAACGCGTTTGAGCCTTGGGTTGGACAAGTGGTCTTGGTACAGGTGGCCCTGGGGCGGGTCAAGTTGAGCTTGCGAGGGACCTTGTTGAAAGATCGCAGCGAGAGCCTGTTGATGAGACCTGAAGTTGGTTCTGATGTGGAAATTCCGAAAACGAATGTGTTGGCCATAGAAGAGGCTGGACACCGCTGCGCAGCCTGGCAGCCTTTGCCTTATTAACGCACCTCCATCAAAATTACTGCGATCAAGCGATGGATCCATTCCGTGCTCCTGAGAGAGCCGGCGCGGCGTCTGATGGAGACAGGCTTGATCGCGCCTGCCAGAGTGAGTCCTGAAGCTTTGATAAGAAGTTGGCAGGACTGCCATCCGAGAGCGTTTCTCTTTGTGGCTGAGACAGCTTCTTTGATTCCTCAGGTTTCGATGTTCGTAAGCTGCAAAACTAGCACTTCTGCCAGTGGCTGGCCCGCGAAGCAACAACCACCATCCAAGTTGAGGTTCGCTGGTCCCCAGGGAGCGTCCTCTGGTTTTCAATTTGTGGGTGCGGAGTCAGACGAAGTCGATGATACGAGCTCAGTGTACTCCCAAGGATTCCAAACTACACACCACTGGCAACAAGGAGCTAATCGCATCCCTGGTGAGTATTCTGATGACGCTTTGTGGTGCGTCGGGGGCAACAGGCCAGAGCAGCGGCGCGGTCAGTGCTGATGAAGCGATTAGCGTCTCTACACTGTCCCCTCGCGACCTACCCCGACCACCGCGCGATCCTCCCATACAACCTCATGAACAAAAGCCCAACAAATTTCAATGGCGCGACGCGACGCGACAGGCGTGGCTATACACAGGTGTGATGCACGCATTCCGATTTGCCACCGAGCCAGGGACTCGTGACACCTTAAACGGACCATGGTTCAACGATTGGATGGCCTCTGTTTCCGAGCTTCGCGGCTGGGATGACGGTGATCCCTTCGTCACAAACTATGTCGCGCACACGTTGGAAGGCTCCATTTTCGGATTCATTCAGCAGAACAACGATCCACGATATCGTGATGTGGTGTGGGGCTCGGGGCGCGATTATTGGATCAGCCGCCTGCGCGCGCTGTCATTCTCCGCGGCGATGAGCACGCAGTGGAAAATGGGGCCTGCGAGCGAGGCGTCGCTGGGGAACGTGCAACTCCACGAAGGTCCGGGGTTCGCAGACTTTGTGAATACGCCCACGATAGGAATCTGCGAAATGATGGGCGAAGATATTACCGATCGCTATGTAATCACGGGGCTGGAAAACCGAACATCCAACCGCGTCGTGTTAATACTCGCTCGCAGCTTTCTAAATCCGAGCCGTACCTTCGCAAATTTGATGGAATTCAAAGAGCCCTGGTATCGGAGAACGCGCGTTGGACTTTTCAGGGAGAATCACATTCTGAGGAAGAAACTATTGGAAGAATACCGAGACGGTGGCATGAAACCCTTCGAGTTTGTGAAAAACACTTCAGAGGATGTGAAGCAGCAGTTTCCTTTGGAAGCTCCTATCGAATTGATGGTCTCCACTCATTACGAAAGCTTCCTGGGCAGGGGAAGCTGTATCGGCGGCGGCGGAACGGGCGCGTTCAGGATAAATCCCTCTTGGCAAATCGTCGGAGAATTCAGTGGTTGTCGCGTTATCAATATGCCCAAGAATGAAAGCGGAGACTCCGAGATGTATCTCGGAGGAACCCGCTGGACCCCGCGCGCGTCGAAGCGGATCTCGCCCTATGCGCAGCTGCTCATTGGCGGCCGGAGAATCACGCATGAAATCGACGACCCTCAGAAGAAGAAAGAATTGATAGACGCCTGGAACGACGGAGCTGGGACGCTCCCTCACTATCCGAAGCGTAGCGATTGGTCGGTGGAACACCAAGAGAACGGATTTGCAGTGGCAGTGGGCGGAGGCGTGGATCTTGTGGTGAATCGTGTCCTGGCCTGGCGCATCGGAAATGTGGAATTTACACATTCCTGGCTCTCTGATGTGGATCAGATCCATGCGTCGGAGGGAGTGCGGTTCACGTCGGGACTCACGCTGCGAATCGGAACATGGTAATCTCCCCGGAAACGCCAGCCGTTTTTGCGTGGAAATCTCTCCTATCTTAGACAACCAAGTTAAGGGTTGGTCGGACTACTTTTATCTCGAACCTGCTGAAAAAGTTGCTGGAGAACCTAATGGCGCGCGGTCCCCCTCCGGAAAGGCGATATCTGTTCGTGATCGAATTAGCCAAATCGTTGCGAGAGGGGATCAAGCGTGCGTTCGGCGCTGGATGAACTCGTCGCTCACTAAGCAGGTGCAGGTCGCGAAACAGCCAAAAAGTTGAGAGCCCCGGCTTTCAACTCATCCGGGGACAATTAGTTGCACTACCCTCGTTCTGCTGGGTACTAGAAAAAACAATCGTACACCTTTTCCGAAAGACGCGCCTATCGACACGATTGGCGTTAGATCGATAAGCAATTCAGTAT
>Ga0070708_100000394_pt1 | contig 33104 bp, 21 predicted proteins | sample KBSK5503metaG_FD_65469 | JGI IMG/M metagenome (GOLD analysis project Ga0070708, IMG submission 65469) | Corn, switchgrass and miscanthus rhizosphere microbial communities from Kellogg Biological Station, Michigan, USA - KBS K5-50-3 metaG | ecosystem: Host-associated > Plants > Roots >... | reverse complement strand
TCCGCCGCGAGCAGACCCATGTCGCCCGCGTTCGGCAGGTGGCACGAGTACAAAGGCGACTGAAGGAGCGCGGCGGGCGGGTCGGCGGTCAGACCCTTCGGGTCGACGTTGCCGCTGAAGCAGTTGCCGGGGTTGTGCGGCGTCGTCGCCATCCCGATGTCGCCGTTCGTCGGGTTCTTGTAGCCTCCGTTGTTCTGGAAGAAGTTATTGCGGACGTCGTTTCCGTACGCTTGGAAGTAGCACAGCGCATCAATCGGCGCTCCGGGTGGGACGACCGAGATCCCGCTCTGGCAGTTCTGACCGATGTCGGTCGGCGGGTTTTCCTGGTCCGGTAGGTCCGCGATCAGCAATCCCCACGACTTGTTGTTCGTGAACGTGTTGTGGGTCAACGTGACGTGCCGCGTCCCGGCCAGCACCAGACCAGATCCGATCGGCGAGCTGCCCGCGAGTCCGTCGCCGCTCCCCGGCACGTTCGGCTCGTTGTTGCTGTCGAACGTGTTGAACTCCCAGATCGTGCACCCGTGGTTCCCAAGCGGACCGCGATCCGCCGGGTTGGGGCAGCGGCCGTCGTTCGGGCTCGGCGCGTCGTCGTTGTTCTGCGAGTCGGGAGCGCCGCCGGACTTGTTGTGGTCGAAGAGGCTGTTCTTGATGATGAGGTGCCCGCCGGCGTTGGTGCCGGAGAAGCCGAGGGCGCTCCACTGGCCGTGCGCGTCGTCCAGGATCTGGTTGCAGTCGGGGCATGCCCCGATGTAGTAGGCGGCGTCACCCATGTTCGACGCGTAGGTGTGAACGATCGTGCCCGGTCCGTTCGAGTTCGAGGTGAAGATCCCGTACTCCCCGCGCGGGCTGTGGACCCCGTTCGAGTAGGTCGACGTTGCCGTGAGGTACGCGCCGTAGAACGGGCCCATGCCGATGGCGCCGGAGCCGTCGCCGCCGTTCCACCAGATCTCGTTTCCCTCGCCGCCGTTCGGTCCGGTGAGGTAGTTGCAGACGGTGAGGTTCTCGATCGAGATCCCGTCGGCCTTCAGCGCGACGACGCCGTCGCGGCCCTTGGTCGTGATGATCTGATCGCTCGTCGCGCTCGAACAGAGGGAAGAACCAGGCTTCGTACCGTCGATCACGACCCCGTTGCGATCCATCCCCCGCAGGTGCACTCCGGCTTTGGTGATCAACACGCCGGCCGGCTCTCCCGCGGTCGGTGCGGCGGTCTCCTTGTAGTCGCCGGGCCCGACCAGGATCCAGTCGCCGGGAGCAGCGGCGTTCACGGCCTCCTGGACGCTCGTGTACCCGCCCGTGATGCTGTGGAAGGACCCCACGAGCAGCACGTTCGGGCCCGAGCCGAACGCAAGCCCTGAAACCCCAAGGCAGATCACGGTGATTGCAAGGGCGAGTGATCGGGGCTTGAAGCGCATGTGGCCTCCTGGTCGGTGAGGTTCCTCGCTTGGTCGGATTCGCCCGAGAAGGGCAGGAATCCTTCTCCGGAGCCCACGGGCCCGGCGGGACGAGCGTTTCATCTATAGGCCGGTCGGAGCGTGCTCGCGGTGCAGCTCGCAGAAAAGGACTTGGTTTAGATCGACCTTCGCCAGCTTCAAAGTCGGGGCGGTCGCGAACGTCGGCGCCGAGAAGTTGAAGAAGTCGGAAAGATCGTTCGACGAGGCATCGCGCGCGGTCAGCGGCGAGAGCCCGAAGCGCTCCTCGATCGTCCTGAGGATCGAAGTATGCGAGTAGATGTGCTCGGGATGCGAGTAGACCGGATCTGTTCCGCCCCTCACCAGCGGCAGTGCTGTGGAGACGTAATGACCGTGCGACCATGGCGAGATCACCGCGACCGGGACGCGGATGCCGAGGTGGTCGAACACGCCGGGCGCGTCGCCCGGTTGCAGCATCGGCCCGATGCTGTCGGGCAGAGGCGCGCTCGGCGGCGGCAGGTGGTCGTAGAAGCCGCCGTGCTCGTCGTAGGTGAGGATCAGCGCGGTGGACGGCCAGTTCGGGCTCTTGAAGGTCTTGTTGATCACCGTTGCCGCGAACTTCTCGCCGATCTGAACGTTCGACGGAGGATGCTCGTCGTTCTCGGTGTTGACCGTTCCGAGGAAGATCGGGTCGACGAAGGACACCCGCGGAAGCTTCCCCGCCGCGGCGTCGATGAAATACTGCGCGATCGGGAACACGTGCCCGACCGCGTGCTGGCGAACGTAGCCGTAGAGGAACGCGAAGGGCACCTCAGCGAAGTACACGCGCCATGAGATCTTGGCGGCGTCAAGCCGCTCGAAGACGGTTGGCTGCGCGTAATCGGTCAGCGGATTGCTGCCCGGCGGGGTCGGGAAGTCGTTGCGGATGTGGCCGAACGACGTCCCCGACAGCAGGTAGAAGCGATTCGGGAATGTCTGGTCGAGCACGGAAGAGAAGTAGGTGTCACTGATCGCGAAGTGGTCGTATAGGGAGTAGTAGAAGGGCAGGTCTTGCTGCGTGTAGTAGCCCATCGTTCGCTTGCCGGTCGGATCGGCCGAAACCGCGTTCTGCTTCGCGAATCCGTCCATCGCGCCACTGTTCCACTCGTTGTGGGTCCCGGTCCACGAATGGTCGAGGTCGGCGACCTCGCAGTAGTGCGTCTGATGGAACGGACGGATGAGCGCCCCGCTCGGGCTGAGGTTGCCCGTGTTCGGCTCCGGCTCGACGTTGAGCGTGGGATCGTAGGCCTTGAGATGGCCGAAATAGTGGTCGAAGGACCTGTTCTCCTGCATCAGCACGACGAAGTGGTTGATCTTGCCGAAGGGCGTCGCCGCTCCGACGGTGCTCGGGCCTGCGGTGATCACCAGCGCTACCACGGCCGCCAGGACGGGCATCGCGAAGCCTTTGCGCATCGGTCGCTCCTTGAGAGTGGGTAGGGATGCGCCGCTAGGGTTCGGCGTTGCGCCGGGCGTTTCCTGCCGGGACCTGCGCAGGCTCCGGCCCGGGCAGCAGGGTCCGGATCGGTCAGCTCGCGCGTTTCGCCCGGTACCGGTCGGCCGCGGCGTCAAGGCGCTCGCAGAAGTCGAGGATCTCCTCCTGGGCCCGCTCGGCCTCAGCGCTCAGGCCGTCGAGCTCGGCGAGCTTCCAATGCCGGAGCACCGGGGTGAGCACCTGGTCCAGGTGGATGCGGAGGTCGTAGATCCCAGCGTTCGCGATCTTGATCGCCTTCTCCCGGAAACCGGGAAGCTCGAAGCCGGGCATCGTGAAGCCGGTGATTTGGCGATGCATCGCAAGCACCATCGCGCTGGGGTCCACGGCGATCGCTCCCGCGGCCACGTCGCGATAGAAGACGTGGTGGAGGTTCTCGTCCACGGCGATCCGAGCCATCAATCGCTCGGCGGCCGGGTCTCCGATGATGGAGCCGGTGTTCCGGTGTGCGATCCGCGTCGCGAGCTCTTGTAGCGTGACGTACACGAGCCCATCGAAGGGGTGGGGGATCTGGTGGGGATACCAGCCACGGCTCACGTGATCGATGCGAGCGCGCTCGAGCGCCACGGGGTCGACCGCGCGGGTGACCGTCAGGTAATCGCGGATCGCGATCGAATGACGCCCTTCTTCCGCCGTCCAGCGCCGGATCCACTCGCCCCAGGGTCCGTCGGCCCCAAACATCTGGAAGATCGCGAGGTGGTAGTAGGGCAGGTTGTCCTCGGTGAGCAGGTTCAGCTCCAGCGCAGTCTTCGCGACCTCGTCCAGCCGGCTGTCGCTGGGCCGCCACGGCTCGGCTTCGAAGCTACGGCCGAGCTCGTAAGGAACCATTTCGTGGGGGAACCATTCGGTCGCGGCGGTCAGGTGGCGGTCGAGCGCCCGCCCGACCAACGGCTGCAGCTCGATGAGCACCTCGTGTGGTTTGGCGGTCATACCATCCTCCATCTCGTAAGTTACGCTACCGTAGGTTACTTGACCGTAGGTTACGCGAGCGTAAGATAGACGTCAAATGGCGAAAGAGGAGGTCTCGAAGCGACTGACCGCCTCGGCCCGGCGCGCGCAGTTGATCGAGGTCGGACGGGCCGTCTTCGCCGAGCGCGGGTACGAGGCAACCGCCGTCGAGGAGATCGCCGAGCGGGCCAAAGTCTCCAAGCCGATCGTCTACGAGCACTTCGGCGGCAAGGAAGGCCTGTACGCGGTGGTCGTCGACCGCGAGATGGAGCGAGTGGTCACTCTGATCTCTGACGCGCTCGCCGCCGGATCGCCCCGGGAGATGCTCGAACAGGCGGCTCTCGCGTTCCTCACCTATGTGAAGGACAACCCCGACGGGTTCGCCGTCCTGTCCCGCGACGCGCCGGTCACGACGGCCGGCGGCGGGATGTCCGGTCTGCTAAACGAAGTCGCCGACCGGGTGGGGCAGGTGTTCGCGGCGGAATTCAAGCGCGCCGGCTACGAGCAGAAGGCGGCTCCGATCTATGCGCACGCGCTCGTCGGGATGGTTACGTTCGTCGGTCAGTGGTGGACGGAGACGCGCAAGCCTTCCGTGGAAACGGTTGCCAGCCATCTCGCGGCGCTCGCGTGGATGGGGTTGCGCCATCTGCCCCGCAAGCCGGGCCTCACGATCGATAAGAAGAAGAAGTAACGGCCAACCGCGCCGTCATCGACGCCGGGTCCGAGCGATCGCGTTGTCGACCCGGGTCTCCAAGATCTCCGGGTCGAAGGGCTTACGGACGAAGTCTTCAACACCCAACCGGAGCGAGTCGAGCTCGGCGGACGGTTCCTGGGCGCCGGTCATGATGATGATCGGTGTCCGAGAAGTCGAAGGATCCGCGCGCATCTGCCGGATCACCTCGGTCCCGGGCATGTCTGGCAGCTTCATGTCGAGGAGGATGAGACTGAATCCGTTGACAGAGGCCGCGGCCTCAGCCTCCCAGCCCGAGCTTGCCGTCGTAACGTCGTACCGGTCGTCGAAGATCGCGTGCGCGAGCTTCAGAAGAGATGGGTCGTCATCGACCACCAGCAGGCGGGGACGTCGCTCCTGCCCCATCTTTTCGCGATACATCAACCGGTCGGCCTCCTCGATCAGTTCGTCCAACGTGCAGGGCCTTGCGGGGTCGTAGACATGGGCGCCGAGGCTGAGCGATAGTGCGTAGGGACGCGCACCGGTCCGATTGAACTCCTCGACCCTCGTGCGCAACCGAGCCGCCGGGCCGCCGGCCTGCGTCGACCCCCACAGCAGCGCGCAAAATTCGTCGCCGCCCACGCGGGCCACGATGTCGGATTCGCGGAACGTCGCCCGCAACACCCCGGCGACATCCACGAGGGCCCTGTCACCTTCCTGATGACCGTGAGCGTCGTTGATCGTCTTCATCCCGTTCACGTCGATGAATAGAAGCGTCATCGGGCTCTTCGAGCGGTGGGCCGAGCGGATCGCCGCCTCGCCGAGCGTCATCAAACCACGGCGATTGTGGAGGCCGGTGAGTTCGTCGATGAGAGCGAGTCGCTGCAGCTGGCGCTTCAACTCGTGCCGCTCGATCGCGTACTGGATCGCGCGCGCCATCGTTTCGCCGTCGAGGCGGCCCTTCACGAGGTAGTCTTGCGCGCCGGCGTTCACCGCGCGAGCTCCGAGCTGCTCGTCCGTTATCCCGGACAGCACGACAATGGGAAGGTCCGGAGCCTCGGCGGCGGTGCGTTCGAACGTCTCGAGCCCGTGGCTATCGGGGAGCGAAAGATCGAGCAGGATCACGTCGATCCCCCCATCGGCGAGTCGGGCGAGCCCGTCCGACAGGAGGCCGGCATGCTCGAGGGAGACAAACGCCGACCGCGCCTCGGACAAGGCAAGCTCGATCAACCGAGCGTCGTTGGGGTTGTCGATCAGGAGCGCCCTGATCTGTTGCTCGCTCATGGCCTACGACGCGGGTGATGCGACCACCGAAAACCGAAACGTCTCGATCGACTTCACAACACCCATGAACTGAGCGAGGTCGTCGGGCTTGGTGATGGAGCCCTTCGCATCGAGGTTGATGCCTTTCATATCTCGGTCCTTCCGTCTCGAGGCGGAATCGGTCGGAGCGGCCGAGCCGTCTCTGCATGAGTCGGCGGGCGGTCTCAGGCGCTTGAGACACCCCGGACGGAGTTTGTCCTCAACGGACGCGATCAGAACGGTCCGAATCCGGACGAGACCGGCGTCGGCGTTCGCTCAGGCATGGACGGCCAGGAACATCATCCAGCGATCGATATAGGTGTAGCCGTCACCGTCGGGCAGAACGCCGAGACCCAGCCCGCGCCAGTGCCCGGCGACGTAGGTGTTGACGGCAGCGATGCGCTCCTCCGGGAACTCTCCGGGCCACATCCAGTCCGACACCAGACCTTCGCGGGCGACCTCGCGGCGTGCGACGACGCGGAGCCCGGCGTGCTCGATCGCGCCTTGAAGCGCATCGGGCGTGAGCGTCGCAGCGTGGGAGGGGTCGCGGATCGTCATCACCTCGTCCATGAGTTCGGCCTCCCGGGGATCCGGGGGAGCGGCGACGTCGACGACCAGGACGCGCCCGCCGTCACGCGTGATGCGGCACATCTGCGTAGGACCGTCACCGGAATCGGGATGTGGTGAACGGCGTGCGCGGAAGCGACGAGGTCGATCGAGTTGTCCGAGAACGGAAGCCGGGCCCCATCGACGGCCGCGAGAAGCATGTTCGCGTTCCGTTCACGGGCCACACGCAGCATGCCCGGCGTGAGGTCGACCGCGATGAGCTTGGACGCGACCGGGGCGAAGAGCGAGAGGAAGTTGCCGGTCCCGGCGCCGACCTCGATAACCGTGTCGCCGTGCCGCACGCGGCTGAAAGCAAGTACGTCCAGATGATCGAACCTCCCGGCTGTTCGCCGGGCGAACACCGGTGCGGCGCGCTCGAACTCCTCGCGAACGACGTCGGCATGCTCGCGGTCGGGCGGCAACGGGTTGTCTCAGCCGAAGAAAACCTCGGCCACCTCGAGCAGCTCGGGGTCGACGGTCTTCAGCTCGGCAACCGCCTCGGCGATCGGGACGCGGACGATCTTCCCGGCGCGAAGGGCGACCATCTGCCCGAAGCCGCCTTCATGAACCGTCTCGATCGCCCGAAGCCCGAAACGCGTCGCCAGCACCCGGTCGAAGGCGGTCGGTGTCCCGCCGCGCTGCACATGACCCAGCACCGTCACGCGCGCGTCGAAACCGGTCCGCTGCCGGATCTCCTTCGCGAGCACCTCTCCGATCCCGCCGAGCCGTACGTGGCCGAACTCGTCGATCTCGCCGGAGGTGAGAACCATCGATCCCTCTTTCGGCTGCGCCCCTTCCGCGACGACCACGATCGAAGCGAAGCGCCCTTTCTTGTGGCGCTGGACGAGGCTCCCGCAGACGGCGTCGATATCGAACTCGCGTTCCGGGACGAGCACTTGTGCCGCGCCCCCTGCGATGCCCGCGTAGGTTGCGATCCATCCGGCGTGACGGCCCATGACTTCGCACACGAGCACGCGGTCGTGCGACTCGGCCGTGGTGTGGAGACGGTCGATCGCGTCGGAAGCGATCTGGACCGCGGTGTCGAAGCCGAACGTGACCTCGGTTCCCGACAGGTCGTTGTCGATCGTCTTCGGCACGCCGACCACCTTGACGCCGTGCTCGTTGAACAAACGGTTGGCCACGCCGAGGGTGTCCTCGCCGCCGATGGCGACGAGCGCGTCGACCCCGAGCCGTTCAAGGGTCTCGATGCACCGAGCCGGGCCGGCATCGACCTTGAACGGATTCGTGCGGGAGGACCCGAGGATCGTGCCTCCCCGCGGCAAGATGCCGCGGCAGCGCTCGACGTCGAGCGGCATCGTTCGGCCCTCGATCACGCCTTTCCAGCCGTCGTTGAATCCGGTGAAGGAGTCGCCGTAGATCTTTTCTCCCTTGCGAACCACGGCTCGGATGACCGCGTTCAGCCCCGGACAATCGCCTCCGCCGGTGAGCACGCCGACGTTCATGTGTGCCTCCCTACGAGCGAGTCGTTCGTCGGTGGATTGTTACCTACGAGACGAGCCGAAGGACAGTCGAGGCGCCTCAGCGCAAGCTCGGGTCACCGATGAGATGAGCGACGACGAGCTCGCCCGCGCGCGCGCATTTCAGCGTCGGGGCGCACGCGTCGATGAACGCCGCCCACGGGGTTCCGTCGGGCGCGACCTGGACGGCGATGAAGTCGAACTCGGCTCCGCAGCGGATCGGGCCGCAGGTGCCGACGATGAGCGGATCCGATAGATCGTTGATGCTCGATGTGACGAACGTTGGACTGGGGTCGAGCGCGCTCGCCGTCGTCGTGACGTATCCGTTCCAGGTGACGCGTGCGTAGACCGGCGGGTCGGGGCAGTTGAGGAGGAACCGTACGAGCTTGTTGGGCGGACAATCCAGCTCGTTCGGAAACGGTGATCCCGGCGAGTTCGTGCTTCCCATGTATGCCATCGCGATCTTCCCGCTCCCGCCGATCGCGATCGCCGGGAGGCTGGACTCCTTCAGGCCCGGCGCGCCGATCATCATCGGCGAACCCCACGTCCGGCCGTGGTCGCGCGAGACTGCGAGGTAGGGGAGCCGGTCGTGCGCGACCCAGAAGTAGTAGACGTTGCCGGCGGCATCGGCGACGGCGCCGGCTTCATGGTCGAATGCGCCGGAAGCATCCACCGGCATGCCGTTCGAGGCGACCTGAACCCGCTTCCAGCTGAGCCCTTCGTTCCGACTCGTCGCGAGCCACGGCTGTCCGCACCAGCCGCGCGGGAGGTAGACGGTGCCGTCGGGCCCGACGAAACCGTGTCCGGTCGCGCCGTCGCAGAAGCCGGGGATCCCGTAAGCGCCGGGCCCGCGGCCGAGCGGAGCGACGAACGCGGGCGCGCCGGGGAGGAAGGTACGGCCTCCGTCGAGCGAGCGGTCGCATTCCGTCGTCGTCGATGTCGGCGACAGCGCGCCGCCGCCGATCGCACAGTCGTAGACGACGCCCGGATACCCGACCGGAGCCGTGGTGGAAGGCGGTCCGGCGAAGATGGTCTGGTGGTCTGACTCGTCGCACGCGACGAGCGTGTGGTGCCAGGACGCTCCCGCGTTGTCGCTCGAAGACAGCAACTGACACGGCACGATCAAGTCGTCGTCGAAGAGCCGTCCGGTCGCGGGGTCGACGTAGATGTACGGATCCTCGCTGTAGGCATGGGGGTTCACCGGCCCGACTGATGGCGAGACGTCTTTCCACGTCGCACCTTGATCGGTCGAGCGGATGACGAGCGACTCGAGGACGACTCCGTCGTTCCGTTTCGCGGCGGCGAACACGCGACCTCGCGCGTCGGTGCCGAGCGTGGGCTCGATGCCGAGGTATCCGGTGCGGTGCAACAGCACGGTGGACCCCGTGACGCCGGTTGCCACAAGCAGGATCCCACCGGCGTGATGAACGATCGCGAGTCCGCCGCGCGCGTCCCCTGCCGCAGGGACGAAGCTACCGTCTCCGCTCGATGCGGTTGAGGTCAGATCCGGAGGAGAGATGACCGACGGGGATGCAGCGCTTCCGATCGAGACGAGGGCGACCACCGCGATGGCGGCAGCGAAGGCCGCGGCCCGGCCGTTCCCCGCACGAGACAAGCCGCGCATGGAGACGACTTCGGCGACTCGGGGGCGAAACCTTCAAACCGCAGGCCGCTCGCGCTTGCCGGGCGCAACGTAGCGAGCGAACTCCGGCATCAAGAACGCGAGCGCGGCGACCCCGGCGATACAGGCGAGGCCGCCGCTCACGACCGAAACCGCCGGCGTGAAGGCTGCCGCGACGAGGCCCGCTTCGACGTCTCCGAGGCGCGGGCCTCCGGTGACGACGAGGATGTGGATCGCCGACAAGCGGCCGCGGACGGCGTCGGTGACCGTCGCCTGCAAGATCGTCCCGCGGAACACCGCCGAGACGACGTCGGCCGCGCCTGCGGCAACGAGGAGCGCGAGAGCGACGCCGAGCGATCGCACCAGCCCGAACAGCGCGATGGATCCGCCCCAGATCACAACGGCGACGAGCACGGCCAGCCCTTGGCGACGGACGCGGACGACCCATCCCGTCGTCGCGGCCCCGAGCACCGCTCCCACCCCGATGGCGGAGAACATCACGCCGGCGACCTCCGCTCCGGCGTGGAACCGGCGAACCGCGAGGATCGGGAACAAGGCGCGAGGCAGTCCGAAGATCATCGCGACGAGGTCGACGATGAACGTCGCCTGAAGGACGCGCTTGCCGCGGAGGAACGCGAACGCCTCTTTGATCGCGGCGAGGCTCGTCGACGCGGGCGCTCCGTCGCGCCGCGGTATCTGCGGGGAGAGCCGGTAGGTTGCGTAGATACTCGCCGCGAACGACGCCACGTCGACCCCGTACGCCCACGGCAGGCCTGCCACGCCGATGATCACGCCGCCGAGCGCCGGGCCCGCGACCATCGCGGTGTTCCACATCACCTGATTGAGCGCGACGGCGGAGGACAGCATCTCGACCGGGATGAGATTCGGGACGATCGATCCCCGCGTCGGCGCAGATATCCCCGACAGCCCTGCCGCGACGCCGGCGGCTGCGTAGATGAGCACGAGCGGTGGCTTTCCCAACAGAGATCCCACCAGCAGCGTCGAAGAGGTTGCGACGAGGCCCGATTGGGTGATGAGCAGGATCTTCCGGCGGTCGGCTCGGTCGATGACCGGACCGCCAAAGATCGTGGCGAGCGTCAACGGAACGAACTGAACCAGCCCTACCAGTCCGACCTTCGCGGCCGAACCGGTGAGCGTGGTGATCTGGTAGAAGACCGCGAAGATCGTGATCTGCGTGCCGGCTTGCGAAACGAGCTCCGCCCACCAGATCCGCCGGTAATCGGCCGAGACGCGGAACGGGGTCCGATCCACAGCGAGGGACCCCACCGCGCGGCGCGCACGAGCGAATCTCGTCGGGGGTGCCGGTTCTACCATGCCGGGGTCGGAATCCACGCGAGCAAACGATACGCCCCCCCGGCTGGGGAGATCCGCGCTACCCAACGCTCGCGGCCTCATGTGATACTTCGCCACGGGGACGAAATGACGACCCAGCAGACCTCGGGGGAAGCCGCGCGGATCGCCGCGGCGGCGCGGAAGCGTTTCGCGCTCGTTCGGGATGATCCCGAAGGCCGGTACGCCGTCGCCGAATCATTCTACGATTCGCACCCCGTGCCCGGTCCGGACTGGTTCGGCCGCTCCGAGCTTGCGTTCATGCGGTGGGAGATCGAACGCGGTGTGCTGAACTCGCCGCAACAGCGCGCTCGCCCGGGCTCGCCGTGGTGGCGCGCGGTGAACGAGCGGATCCTTCGCGACCAGATCGAAGGAGGGATGCGCGCCGACGCGGGGCTGGTCAGCGACCGCAACCCTTCCGCGACCCGCTGGAGCGAATACCTTGCCGACCCGTCGCGGTTGTCGTGGTACCGGGCGCACAACTCGAGTGTCGTCGCCGGTTACGACGACGCCGCGATGCTCGCCACGCGTGAGCGTCCCGCGGAGCAATTCTTGATGAATCTCGTCCTCGCGCGCGTGCTCTTCGCCCAAGCGCTCGCGGAGGAGGCGGCGTTCGCGGTCGGCGATCATCCTCACATCGCGGCGTTCCTGTCCGATCCGAGGTTGCCGGCGGTCGCGGTGGCGATGCAGGTCCCCGACTTCTATCCGCGGAGTTACCCCCTCGACGCCGGCGAGGAGGAGGTGCTCGAACGACGCGCCCACTCTCACGACGAGGAGGCGCTCTCGCCGATCGACACCAATCCGTGCTCGCACATCGAGGAGCTGTTCCAGTTCGCTTCGAAGTCGCTCGCCGAGCCGTCCCTCGGACGCTTCCTCGACCGCGGACTCGTGTGCTACCCCCACGGCCTCCTCCTCGCCCAAGAACAAGCCGGTCCGAGGCTTTGGCTGCCTTGGCTCGCGCATCCGGGCCCGGAGGCCGAGGGCCGGTGGACGGACGAGCTCCTGGATCGGATGCGCCTCGTCGCGGATGCGGAGGCAGACGAGGTCGTCGAGCGGTACTTCGAGGAATCCGCGGGAGTCGGGCCCCACTCCCTCTTCCGCCAGCTCGTCGCCACCCCCGAGCCACGTCCCGAAGAGTGCTCTCCGGCGATCGCCGCCTATCTCGCCGAGACGCCCGGTCTGCCGAGCTGGACAGACCCGGAGCGCACGCGCGCCGGGGAGGATTTCTTCGGGCGCTGGGGCCTCTATGTGCCGCTCGTTCTGATCTGCTCGTCGCTCCCGGAGTGTTACGGGGCTTCCAAAGGTGTGCAGGTTCTCCATCTGACGGCGAGACTCGCGAGCGACACGCGGCGGCGCATCGTGGAGACGGCGCAGATGGTGCTCGACGTGATGGCACCCGGCGGGATGGAAGTCGGCGCGCCGGGATACCGCACGGTCCGACGGGTGCGGCTGATGCACGCGGGCGTTCGCTACCTGATCCGCAACGATCCGCGGATCGCGCGCTCGGCAGAGGCCTCGACCGGGGCGCGCTGGTCGCCGGACTGGGGCGTGCCGATCAACCAGGAGGACCTCGCCGGAACGCTGACGACGTTCAGTTGGACGGTGATCAGCGGCTTGCGTTCGCTCGGCGTTCCCGTATCGGCTGACGAGGCCGAGGCGTACCTACACGCATGGAACGTCGTCGGTGCGATGCTCGGCGTGCGGGAGGAACTGATCGCACGCGACTGCGACGACGCCGACGCGCTCGCACGGCGCGTGCGCGAGCGCCAGTTGGGCCCGAGTCCGGAAGGACGCGAGATGACCCGCGCGCTCGTCGAGATGCTCGACGAATCCGCGCCGGGCCGCATCGTGCCGGGCTTCTCCGGCACGATGATTCGCCACTTCGTCGGCGACGACCTCGGCGACATCCTCGGCGTTCCGCCGCCCAGCCGGGCGCGTTCGCTCATACGCCGTGCGTCGGCCGCCGCGATCGCCGCCGGACTGGCGGAGGGGCATTCCGGAGCCCTTCGCCGCATCGCCGGAGGAGTCAGCCGCGCGCTCCTTCGCAGCTACACAGCGTTCGATCGCGGCGCCGACCGGCCTTCGTTCGAGATCCCCACGCACCTCGCGACGGCGTGGAACGTGAAGGCTTCGTCGCGCGTCGGATGACCGCCGAGCACGCGTCCGCATTCGACTCGCTGCAGATCGAGCGCGAACGTTCGTCCGTCGAGACGCCGCGTGGCAATTGGATCATGGGCCAGCGGTGGGAGGACCTCCTGTTCCTATCGTGGCCGGTTCCCGTCGACGCATTGCGGTCGTTCGTGCCGGGCCCGGTCGAGGTCGACACGTTCGACGGCAGCGCGTGGGTCAGTGTGGTGCCGATGTGGATGGAGGGCGCTCACTTCCGCGGGTTACCGCCCATCCCGCACCTCGCCAGCTTCCCGGAGGTGAACGTCCGTACCTACGTGCGCGTCGGCGATCACCGCGCCGTGTGGTTCCTCAGCCTGGACACGCAGAGCCACGTAAACGTCTTCATCGCACGACACGCGTTCCACCTGCCGTACTTCTTCGCCGAGGTCGCGATGGACCGCGGCCGGGAGATCTCGTTCCGCTCGGCTCGCGCGGACGATGAGGCCGCGTTCGACGTCCGCTACTCACCTGACGGCGATGAGCGCATCCCCGTCGAGGGAACGCTCGAGCACTTCTTGACGGAACGTTACGCGATGGCGTGCGCGGGGCACGACGACACGCTGTACCGGGGCGACATCCAGCACGACCCATGGAGCATCCGATCGACGAAATGGACTCCGAAGAGGTTGGATCTGGTCGCCGTTCTAGGACTCGAGCTCGAAGCAGCGGAGGCGGTTGCGTTCTACTCGGCGCAGACGCAGGTCGTGCTGTGGGCGCCGGTCAGGATCTGACGTCGCCGGACAGCAATCCGGCGGCTTCGAGCACGTCCACCGTATCGAAACCCTCGACGAAGGAACCATGGCACGCGGCTAATGCATCTCTCGAGGCCTGGTCGCCGAGTAACCGGTATAGCGAAGCAGCCGCTCGCAACTGGAACGGAAGAGCGTTCCTGCGTCGTGCCGAGTCGGCCGCGGCGCGCAACGCAACTTCCGCTTCCTCGTCCGGGGCCCCGGAGGCCCTCAGCGCCTCGCCCTCGACCCGCAGCAGCTCCGGTTCGAAGACGCGCTCGCCGGTTTCCGCGGCGAACTCCTTCGCCCGGAGCAGCGCGTCGAGGGCTTCGCCGGGGTTCCCTGCTCGCAGTTCTGCCTCCGCGAGCATCAAAAGATGCCACGAGAGGTGCGCCCTACTGCCGCCGTGAGGTACGAGTGCCAGGCCTCTCCGGATCATGGCTACGCCTTCCTCCACCCGGCCGGAGGCGGCGAAAGCCCATCCGCCGAGACACGTCGCGTACCGCTCGAGTTCTTCGTACCCGTGCTCGGCTGCGAGCTCCAGCGCGATCTGTGTGTGCTGAGCGACCTGCTCGGGATCGCGCAGTCGCTGGGCGAGTCCCGCGGTCCAGACGTGCGCGGTTGCGGCGCGGAACGGATGCGGATGAGCGGAGGAAAGCTCGAGCAGTTCTTCGGCGGTCCGCCGCGCCCGATCAGCCAGGCCGACGTGCCACTCGCCCCATGCCCGGTAACCGATCGAGACCACTCCCGGGTCGATGGCCGCCGCGTCGATCAGGCGCTCGTGGCGCCCCGGGTCGTACAACTCGATCGCGCGGTCGATGAGCGGCATCGCCTCTTCGACTTCACCGAGCTGGAAGAGCGTCGTCCCGAGCGAGCAGTACGCGAGGAGTTGCCGCGCCGTCGAATGGGACTTCATCGACAGCTCCACGAGTTGCGCCGCGATGCTCCGGGCCGCCTCGTAGTCCGCGCGGACCATGTTCATCGCGTAGCCGTAGGCCAGGAACGTGAATCGCTCGACGTCGCTTTCGAGCCAGTGGGAGAGCTCTTCGATCCGTCCGTACAGCTCGCTCACGCGCGGGTCTCCGAATCCGGACACGTTCTGGATCACGGGCCCGAGCGCGAACGACAGCTCGATCTCGCGCCGCGCGCGTTCCGGCGATCCGGGTTGCCCGCGGACGCATTCGAGTGCGCGGAGGAAGTGCGCGATCGCCTCGTGGAGCGCGTGCTGCGCGACGGCGCGACGCCCGGCTCGCGTCCAGTGTTCGATCGCCTCTTCGACGCGACCGGACTCATTGAAATGGGGAGCCGCCAGCTCAGGCCGCGCCTCGACGGTTTCGGGGAACTCACGGACGAGCACGTCGGCGACGCGGCCGTGGAGCTCACGGCGGCGCCTCCGCAGCAACAAGCCGTACGCCGCGTCGCGAACGAGCGTGTGAGAGAACCGGAAGGTGTCGGATCCCGATCCGGCGCCCTGCTCGACGATCCCGAGTGAGACCAGGCGCGCGAGCTTCCCGTCGAGGTCCGCCTCCTCGGGGGCGATGACGCGAAGGAACCGCGCGCTGAACTCGTTGCCGAGCACCGCGGCGAGCTGGGCGACCCCGGCTTCTCCACCCAGCCGGCCGAGGCGCGCGACGAGCAGGTCGTACACCGTGCCGGGCACGGACTCCTCCATGATCCTACCGTGTAATACCGCGTTGCCCGCCTCCACGGAGACCAACCCGGAGTCGAGGACCATGCGGGTCAACTCCTCGACGAACAGGGGCACGCCACCGGAGCGAGACAGGATGACTGCCTGGCCCTCCCGCGGCAACTGAGCCCCGGCAACCGCCGTCGCGAGCGCTGCCGTGTGGGCCGCGTCGAGGCTTGGCAAGTCGACGCAGGACGCGTGCGGGAGCCGGAGCCACGGCGGATCGAACTCGGGTCGCGCCGTGATGACGGCGAGCACCGGGCGGGACGCGAGCCGTTCGACTGCCTGTGCGATCAGTTCCGATGTCGACGGGTCGGCCCAGTGCATGTCCTCGATGACGATGAGCGTCGGCGAGCTGTCACGGACGAGGAGTCGGCAGAGGAGCTCCATCGCGCGCCGCCGGCCCTCCTCGGGGGAGGCCTGGACGGGCGGGGCGTGGGTTTCAGGGGTCAGGATCTCGGCCAGGAGCTCGACGGCGCCGGGCTCGACGGCGCCGGTGCGTTCGAGGTAGGTCTCGAGCAGTTGGTGACGCTGGTCCGGGAGATCGCCAGGGTCGAGGCCGATCTCGCGATCGAGCTGTTCGATGATCGGCCGAAGCGGGCTCGATGCGTCTCCCTGGGAGCAGTACAAGACGATCAGTCGCTTCGGGACGTCGCGCAGCCGCTCGCGGAGCGCGAGCGCGACGCGCGATTTCCCGATCCCCGCCTCGCCGCGAAGCAGTACCGCCGTACCGTTCCCGGCTTCCGCCTTGCGCCACGCGTCCTCGAGCCCTGCCAGCTCGTCGTCGCGATTCACGAGGGTGGCGAGGTTGCGTGGGAAGGACGCGCCGATGCGATCTCGTGCTCCGGTCTCCCCGGTGACGAGCGCGACCTCGATCGGTTCGGCGATGCCTTTGATCGTGTGGAGGCCGAGGGGTTCCAGGTCGAACCAACCGGTGACGAGCGACCTCGTCCCCTGGCCGATCACGACCGAGTTCGGTCCGCCTATCTGCTGGAGCCGGGCGGCCAGGTTGACGGTGCGACCCAGTGCCCATATCGGCTCCCGCGGCCTCGAGGCGCTGTCGCCGATGACGACGAGTCCGGTTTCGATCCCGACTCGACACGCGAGCCCGCCGCCGTCAGACGAGAGTTGCAGCCGGATGTCGGACACGGTGTCGATCAGCCGGCGCCCCGCGCGAACGGCTCGGACCGGGTCGTCCTCGTGCGCTTCCGGGAACCCGAAGTAGACGACCAGCCCGTCCCCGAGGATGTCGGCGATCCACCCGCCGATGCCCTCGATCACGCGCGCGCAAGCGTCGTAATAGGAGTGCATGACATCGCTGTAGTCCTCCGGGTCGAGGACGTCCGAAAGGTGGGTGGACCCGACGAGGTCGCAGAACAGGACGGTGACCCTGCGGCGTTCCCCCGCCGAGTCCGGCGCAGGCTCGGCAACGTCTCCTCGGAGCGACGCTCCGCAGCGCCCGCAGGCGGGGCTGGTTGGAGAGACAATCGAGCCGCAGTTTGGACACGCTTCCAAGGGAACCCCCGTACGCGCAAGTGTACGTGGTGAGCTCAGACGCCTCCGATATGAGCAGGAGACACCGGCGTCAGCGCGTTCTCGTGCCCGATCCTCGTTTCAGGCGACGCAACGAGGAGAGTGCGCCCGCGCCGAACAGCATGGGAAGCGCGAGCGGCGAGCCGTCGACGCCGGTTGCCGGCAGCGTGCGCATCCGGTCCTTGCTAGGCAGGACCTGCGGCGGGTTCGGTTTCGGGAGTGTGATAGGCCCGAGCTGAACTGAACGGGCCGAGGTGGCATCGACGACATCGAGCATGGTGTAGGCGGTGCGCCGATCGAGCAAGCCGGTCATCGAAAACGCCTGAAGACCGTGAACCCGCTCTCCGATCTTCATCTGGAAGTCAGTGAGCGGCACGTCGATCGTGACGCGACCAGAAGCGGCGGCGACGGTCCCCTCGACCGGCTTGGTGGCAGGATACGACGCGCCGAAGTCGCCGCCGCTGGTCGGATCAAGTACGCCGACGGGCTGGATCCCCCCGAAGAAATTGGGTACCCCGGATTCCCCCACGTGCATCCCTGCGTATTCGACGCGGTCGTTCGTCTTCCAGATCACGATCCAGTACGCATCGGTGGAATGCGTGGCGACGAACGCCTGGCGAAGGTGGGTCGCGCCCGAGAGCGAGAACGAGACGCGCATGACGGTTCCGGAGAGCGTTGCCGACGGTGTTGAGGTGTAGTCGAGCTCGGGGACGTCTTCGCCGGGAGAGGACTGCGTCGGGGGCGACGCGTCGCCCTCCGGCTCCGCGACGGCCGCCGCCGATCTGGCCACGAGCGGGGACATGCCCGCTCCGGAGACCTGCCGAGCGACGATCACGAACGGTCGGCCGATTGAGCCGCCGATTGAGCCGCCGACGTAGGCGTCGTCGTCGTAGGCGGCCAGCAGGACGCCGTCGGGTGCGATCGATACGCGCATGAAGTCGCCGAAACCCCCGCAGCAACCGCCGAGGCGTACCGGCGTCTCCGACATGCGCGCGATCTGGAAGGCGGGGGAGGACGATGTCCCTTCAAGGCTGCGTGCTGCCCACGCGAACCACTTGGATCCCGAAGGCGCGAGACCCGGGACGAAGGATCCCGAGGTGCCGTACCATCCGATTGCGACATCCCCGGTCCTCCCCGCTGCCAGCCATGGATAGAAGGCGGTCTCGCTCTCCGGCGGATTGACCCTGAGGGGGATGCTCCAGTGCTCGCCCTTATCCTTGGAATCGCTGTAGAGCACGTCGTAGGTTCCCGAGTCGGACCACGCCGCGTAGACGTTCCCGGCGCTGTCGACGTCGCCGGTGACGAACGGGTGCCCCGGGCGCCCAAGTCGCTGCGAGACGAGCAGGCGCTTGAACGTTCGCCCGTGATCCGCAGACCGGGCCAGCCACACACCGTTCGCGCTGTCGAACAACACGTACACAGTGCCGTCCTTGGCGACGAGCAGTCGGCCGACGAAGGGCACGAGGCCGTCGCCGAAGGAGCTCGTCTCGGTCCACGTCTTGCCGCCGTCCGCCGTCACGGCGACGTGGACGCGGCGGGGGGTGATCGTGCTTCCCGGCAGCTGTCCGAGCACGAAATCGTTGTAGGCGAGATAGGCATCGATCCCGGGACCTTTTTCTCCGTCTGCGGTCGGTGCCGGAGCCAGCCACGGCCGGTCCACGTCGGCCGTATCGATGGATCCCTTCGGCGCCGGGCCTTTGGAGATCGCGAGCTGGTTGCACTGCCAGGTATCTCCGTGATCGATCGAGTACCCGGTGGTGATGTTCGCTACCTCGTTGTCCGCGAAGTACACGCGACCGGTTTGGTCGGTGACGACGTCTACATCGCCGCCGCCTGCCGACGCCGCGCACGGCCTGTGGCGCGGATCCGAGGCTCCGCCGGGGAGACGAGCGTCGAGCGGCTTGAACGTGCGCCCTTCGTCATCCGATCGCCATAGGAATCCGGTCAACGTCGCGGCTCCCTGGAGTGCGGAAACGAACACCCTTCCGTCTCGGTCGGCCCAGATCCCCGGCCCGAGCCCGTAGAGCTGCGGATCAACGAGCGAGTGCGCGAACTGCATCGTGTTGGACGTGGTAGGAACGCGCGGTGTTCTCTGCTCGGTGAGCGCGGCGGTTCCTTTGTACGTCACTCCCTCGGCGGCGAAGCCGTTCACCTCTATCCGATAGGCGCCGGCTTCCGGTTGCGATAGGAAGACCTGCTGGAACTCTCGCGCACCGATGTTGGAATCGGCGATCTGCTCGCCCGCGGGGTTGAAGACAACCAAGTCGAGCTCGCTGTTCATCCCGCTCCAGTCGATGCGTACGACGACGCCGCCGGGATGACGGTGCCAATAGGAACGCGGGACCTCAAGGGTCAACGAGAACTCGTCACACGCCGTCGGTTGGACGCTGCAAAACCCCTCGCCGGCACCGGCGATCAGAGGACCTCCCGACCACCGCACCACGGGGGCCGATGTCGTGATCGTCCCCGAGCCGGGGGCGGCCCCTGGTGCAGGGACAACCGTGAACGCGCCCGCGACGAGGACTCCCATAGCGATCAAGAGACGACGCACGATTGATCCCCGTCTGCTGAGGCGGGCCCCGAGTGGCCCGATGTGCAGAGCCCCCCGAAGGGACCCCACGCAGCCTAGTATCGAAGAGTGCAAAAAGGACGTCAACGAAATCGGGTGTGAGAAAATCCACCAAAAAGCGGTGCTCAATCGCTGTAAACTTGGTTAACCGCGCTCGGCGTGGCGCAACGCGGGTAGACGTCATATGGGGGGATCGCTGCATACCGAGGGACTCGATCGTCTCCGCCCATATGCGCCCCGACTCCTCCTCCAATGGCTCGCCGAGACCCCGGATCAGAATCATCGTGAGGTCGAGGGGTCCATCGCGTTCGTCGATATCTCCGGCTTCACCAAGCTCTCGGAGCGTCTAGCCCGCAACGGAAAGGTGGGTGCTGAGGAGCTGACGGACGCGATCGGCACCTGCTTCGCCCGACTGCTGGGGGTCGCGTACGGGAACGGGGGTGGGCTCATCAAGTTCGGCGGCGACGCCCTCCTCATTCTTTTCACCGGAACCGGCCACGAAGAAAAGGCCACCCGAGCCGCCGTCGGTATGCGCAGAGCCCTGAAGGAGATCGGGACCTTCGATGCCTCCGGCACCCGGGTGACCTTGCGAATGTCGGTCGGGATCCACAGCGGAGCTTTCCACTTCTTCCTCGTGGGAGATTCTCACCGCGAGCTCATCGTGACCGGACCGGCGGCGAGCCAAACGGTCTTGATGGAGTCAACGGCGTCGGCCGGGGAGATCCTCGTCAGCGCGGCCACGGCCGCCCGACTTCCCGAATGGGCCCTTGGTGTCTCGAAGGGCCCCGGCCGATTGGTCAAGCGCGAGCCGCGCGGCTTGTCGCCGGAGCGTGCCGTCACGGAGCAGAGCGATTCCGCTGTGAACCTCCTGCCGTGCATTCCGGTGGCCATTCGAGACCGGCTCCTCGCCGGCCTGGGCGAGCCCGAACACAAGCGGGTGACGGTGGCGTTCATCCACTACGACGGAACGGACGCGCTTGTCCAACGCTCTTCTGCAGCAGCAACCGAGTATCTCGAGGAGCTGGTCGGCGACGTGCAGCGAGCGGTCGATCGCCATGGGCTCTGCTTCCTCGGGTCCGACATCGATCACGATGGAGGCAAGATCATCCTGACCGCAGGCGCACCTGTGGCGACCGGGAACGACGAGGAGCGGATGCTCCTCGCTCTCAGGGAGATCATGGACTGCGAGCGAGCCGTTCCGATACGGGCCGGGGTTAATCGAGGTCACGTTTTCGTCGGCGATATCGGTCCCTCTTACCGACGGACCTACACCGTGATGGGCGATGCCGTCAATCTCGCCGCGCGCTTGATGGCGAAAGCGCGGGCGGGGGAGATCCTCGCGACCGAGGGTGTGCTCGCCCAGTCGCGGACCGAGTTCCGCACGACCGCCCTCGAGCCGTTCATGGTGAAGGGGAAGTCGCACGCCGTTGAGGCGCACAGCGTGGGCCCGGTGGACGGCGTACGGGGAGCACGGGCGCAGGTCCGGTCCCCTCTCGTCGGACGCGAACGAGAGATGGCAGTCTTGGAGGCCGCCCTAGAATCGGTTTACCAGGGGCAGGGTCGGGTCGTCGAGATCATCGGCGAACCGGGGATCGGCAAGTCAAGGCTCATCGAGGAGCTCCGCGACCGCGCGGCAGGCGCCGTCTCGCTGTCAGGTTCGTGTCAGCTGTATGAGTCGTCGACGCCCTACTTCCCGTTTCGGGGTTTGCTGCGCGCTGCTCTCGGGATCACGGACGCCGACGGCAACGAGGGCGCCGGAGCGCGTCTCGTACAGCTCCTCGAAACGAATGTGCCTCAGCTCCTGCCTTGGTCGTCTCTCCTTGCGATCCCCTTGGACGTCGAATTGCCTCCCACACCCGAGGTCGAGCAGCTCGACGACGAGTTCCGGAGGCTTCGGCTCCACGACGCCACTCGAGAGCTCCTCACGAGCCTATTTCCGGGACCAACGCTGTTCACCTTCGAAGACACCCATTGGATGGACGAAGCCTCGAGCGAACTGCTCCGACGTTTGACCGTGGACCTCGAAGGCTTGCCGTGGTTCTTCTGTGTGACTCGCCGGGACGTCGACTCGGGCTTCACGGCGCCGGTTGCTCCGCACGTGGATGTCCTCCGGCCGGAGCCGCTCGACGCGAGCGCGGCGACCGCGCTTGTCGACGCCGTCACGGAAGACTCCCCGCTTGCTCCCCATGAGATCGCGGCCCTAGCCGAGCGGGCCGGTGGAAACCCCCTATTCCTCCAAGAGCTTCTTACGGCCGCCCAGGCCGCCGGGGGCATCGAAGGCCTCCCAGACTCCGTCGAGGCGGTCATCATGGCGCGGATCGATCGGCTCGCTCCTGCGGAGCGTTCCCTTCTCCGCCGGTTGTCGGTGCTCGGCCAGAACTTCGACCGCGTCCTGGCCGAGGCGGTGGCGGATGGAGCGCTGCCATCGTCGGAGGATGCGATTTGGCCGAGGCTGGCCGAGTTCATCGGAGACGACGGGGGAAAGCTCCATTTCCGGCACGCGCTGATCCGGGACGGCGCCTACGATGGGCTACCTTTCCGTCTTCGTCGAAGGCTGCACGCGCTCGTCGGCGAGACGATCGAGCACGCGGCAGGCAGCGAGCCGGACGACCACGCAGAGCTGCTCTCCTTGCACTTCTTCCACGCGCACTCGTACGACCGGGCATGGTGGTATTCCTCGATCGCCGCCGAGCGAGCGCGAGCCATATACTCCAACGTCGAAGCCGCGGACTTCTACGAGCGTGCGCTCGACTGCGCCCGGCGCGTGGGCGGCATACCGGGATCCGAGATGGCACGGGTGTACGAATCGCTCGGCGACGTCCGGAATCGTATCGGCGAGTATCAGAAGGCCGCCGACGCGTATCGCATGGCTCGCCGGCTGACGAATGGAGACTCGGTCGGCCCGGCGCGCCTGTTCGTGAAGCAAGGCCAGGTCCGTCAGCAGTCCGGACGGTACTCGGAGGCGCTGCGGTGGCTGAGGAAGGCGAACCGCGCGCTGGAAACACTCGGGGACATTGAAGCAGCGAGGCAACGTGCGCAGATCGCCGTCGCACACGCGTCGGTGCACAAGGATCAGGGACGGCCGGCACAAGTCATCACGTGGTCTACGCGTGCGATCGAGGAGGCGGAGCGGGCGTCGGACAAGGATGCCCTCGCGCACGCGTATTTGCTTCTCGACACCGCGCACGTCGTTCTCGGCAAGTCTGATCGGGCGGTCCATTTCGATCGGGCGCTTGCCTTGTATGAGGAACTCGGCGACCTGTGGGGGCAGGGTGTGGTCCTCAACAATCTCGGAACGCAAGCGTACTGGCGGGGTCGATGGAACGAGGCGATCGCTCTTTACGAACGAGCGCGAGAGGCTTGGGAGAAGATCGGGGATGTGGTCAACGCGGCGCGCGGCTTCATCAACGTCGGTGAGATCCTCTCCGACCAAGGGCGACTGGAAGAAGCTGAGGCGCTTTTCCGCAAGGCCCTCAGGGTTTGGAAAGCGGCGGGATTCCGGTCCGGGGTCGCCCACGCCATGGCATACCTCGGCCGCGTCGCATCCCGGTCGGGTCGGTTCTCCGAGGCGATGCAACTCCTCACCGAGGCCCGTGCCGGGTTCGAGCACGTTGGAGCGTCGGCCAACTCGCTGGAAACACAGGCGTGGACGGCCGAATGCCTCGTCTTCCAAAGTGAGGGCGAAACGGCTCTCGCCCTTGCAAACGACGCTCTCGATCACCTGGGGGGGGCCAGCAGTCCGCTGACGGCGTTGCTCTTGCGCGTCAAGGGTTGGGCCTTGGAGCAGTGTGGGGACTACTCCACAGCGCGGGCGATCTTCGAGCAGAGCCTGCAGGTCGCCCGCGCCACCAACGCCGACTACGAGACGGCTCTGACGCTGCGGGCTCTCGCGCGAGCGGACGGTGATCCGGGCAGTTCACTGCACGAGGACGAATCCACCAATCGTGCGATCCTCGAGCGGCTCGGGGTCATCCGCGCATTCGAAGCTCCGCTGGTCGGTGACGTGGGCTCCCACGAACAGTCGGAACTCGCCACGACCTGATCCGGAACAGACCGCTTCTGTTCACTCATCCCGGGCTTCGTCTTGGTGAATGAAAAAGAGCGGCCGCTCCACTTGCCCTGGAGCGGCCGCTCAAAGATCGCCGGCGCTAGCTAGCTAGCTAACTTCCGGACCCGCAGGTGTGAGGCGGCAGGCAAACCCCCGCGTAACTGGGATCGCCGACCGGCACGTTGTGGATGGTGATCACCAGGTTGCCGTTCGCCGGGTCGACCGACACGGAGAAGCAGAATCCCGACCCGCATGGCGACACCACGCTTACCTGTCCGTTGTCCCCCTTCTTGACTACCGTGATCGATCCGGCGAGGCTGCGCGGGCAGTGGGACTGGTCGCACTCCATGGACATCGTTATCGACGCGCCCGCGTAAACGTTGTTGATCGTGTCGATGACGTTTTCGAAGTCGCACAGTACCGTGGAGCCGCCGAACACGCAGATGGTCTCGGGGTTGGATATCGCGTGCATGTTGTAGACCGTCCCGCCCGTCGCACCGGTGACTCCCGGGAAATTGATCGTCGCGACCAGCCACTGGGCGGTGTTGGCCGTCGCGCCACTTGTCGCCGAGCTCGGCTGGCTGAACACGATGAAGGCCGAAGCGCACGAGACGTCGGTCGGAGCACACGTCGCGCCGAGTTTCACGGTCGTCGTCTCAGCGGCCGAGTTGTTGGCGGTGTTGGGGTCCGGCTGGGTTGCCGACACGCTGATCGCGTTCACGATTGATCCTGCCGACGGCGGCGTCTGCACCCACGCCTGGATCACGCTCGTGCCGCCGGGCGCCAGCGAACCGGCGAGATGACATTGTTTCGACGTGAGAGTTCCGGGATCGCACGACCACCCCACGCCGCTCCCCAGGCCTTGCGCCGGGATCTGCGAGAACTGAGAACCGGCCGTGCCTGAGAGCGTCGAGTCGAGCGTCACATTGGTGGCTGCGACCGTTGCGCTGTTGTTCGTGACCGTCATCGTGTAGAGGACCCGGTTGACCGCCGACGGGTTGCTCGCCGTCGCGGGGTCGGGCGTGTCCGCCGGGTAGGTCGTGGCTCCGACCTGACCTCCGAAACTGGCCGCGATATCGTCGGAAGGCAGGCAACTCACCGACGTGACGAGATTACTGTTGGCCGTGTCGAGAGTGACGGCGTTGTTGGTTCCGTTGAAGTTGTTGGACTGCTTCCCCGCGATCGACCACGTGTAGGTCGCGCATGGCGTAGGAACGTTGGCGTGCAGCGTGAATGACGTCGACTGCTGCGGTTGCAGGCCGATGTTTCGCACTTGCACGACGTTGCTCACTACCGTGGCGCAGGTGGGTGAGGTGTCGAGCGGCACCGGGCAGATGGGGAGATCGACGCTCGTCACAGTGATCCCCGGGGCCGGAGTCAACGGCGCGGTGAGGTTGACGGAGCCGAGCTGCTGGGTGGTCGTCGACGGCGCCTCGTTCGTCATCGTCACGCTAAAGACAACGTTGGGGCCGCCGGTCACGTTATGAGGGCTGATGTCGGCGGCGAAGCACTTGTTCGTTCCGGGTGTACACGTGGCTGCCGACGCTGCGGGCGCGAACCCGAACGCAACGGCCGCCAGCGCCAGGACGAGGCTCAACGCGAGTTGAGGCGATCGGCCGAAACCTCGCTTGCTCTCAGACGGCTGCTTGTTCACGGGCAGACCCCTTTCTCTCGTCTCGCATACCGCGAAGTTCTCCGCGGTGACGTTTCTGGGACTTGACCAGACTTCCCTGCGGACGTCTGTGACCGAAATCACCTGAATGGCCCAGATGTGAGGAATCTCACACACTGGGACGCAAGTGTGGCCGGGTGCAACCGACGGCAGGCCGAGCGGCCCGCATCATGATCCCGTCAGCCCGCGCAGCCGAACCGTGCGAGCGGATCGGTGCTCATCGACGGGGGAGCCGCGCCCGAACCCGTGCCCCAGGCCCTGTTCGCGGTCACGCCCATGTCCAGCTCGAGTCGCCGGCCGGACCGGATCGCGTCGTGCGTGAACCACGTCCGGTCGAGCTTCGATCCATCGAGCGTCGCCCGCTGTACGTACTTCCCGGCGAGCGAGGCGCCCGGCGCCGCGACGGTGAACGACCCGCCAGGCAACCTGATCGTCGCGCGCGAGAACACCGGCGATCCGGTCACGTACAGCGCCGCGCCGGCCGTCTCGGGATAGAAACCGAGCGCGCTCCACACGTACCACGCGCTCATCGTTCCGAGGTCGTCGTTCCCCGGCAAGCCGTCCGGCGTGGGGCGGTAGACGCTCTGCAGACCTCGGACGATCGCTTGGGTCTTCCACGGTTGCCCGACGTAGTCGTACAGATACGGCGCCTGCAGGTCGGTCTCGTTGTCCGGCGTGTACTGGTTGCCGTAGTACTCGACGCCGAAGACCGACAGGTCTCGCTGGATCTCGGGAACAAGGAACGGAACGTACTGCGCGACTGGAGTCGAAAAGAACGTGTCGAGCTTCTTCCGCGCAGCCGCGTTGCCGCCCATCGCCTCCACGAGACCGCGTACGTCCTGCGGGACGAGCCAGGTGTACTGCCAACCGGTGCCCTCTCGGAACCCGTCGGGCAGCTCGGGGTGGTACGGCTTCAGCCACGTGCCGTTCGAAAGGCGGGGTCGCATGAACCGTGTCCCCTTCGCATCGAAGACGTTGCGCCAGTTCCGTGCGAGTGCGAGAAGCGCGTCGCGATCGGCGGTGTGCCCGAGCCGATCGGCCATCAGCGCAAGCGCGAAGTCGGCGATCGCGTGCTCGAGCGTGCCGCTCGCCCCCGAGTTGTCGACGTCGTAGGGGATGTAGCCCTTCTGCAGATAGACGGGATCGCGGTGGTGCGCCGGGTCGAGGGCGAGCGCGCGCATCGCGTCGTACAGCGGCCCGGCGTCGGCGGGATCGACGACTCCGCGGCAGAAGCCGTCGACGATCGCGGGGATCGAAGGCTCGCCGTTCATGAAGTCGGCGTAGGTGTTCATCAGATTCCAGCGTGGGAGCCGTCCGCCGTCGATCGCGATCTGCAGCATCGAATGCGCCATGTCCTTCCACCGGGCGGGTGCGATGAGCGCGAGCAGCTGGTTCTCGGTGCGGTACGTGTCCCACAGCGAGAAGTTCGTGTAGTAGGTGAAGCCGCTTGCCGTATGCGGTGCCCCGTCGTTCCCCATGTACTGGCCGTTGGAGTCGGTGAAGACATTCGGATGGTGCTGCGCGTGATAGAGCGCGGTGTAGAAGGTCCGACGATCGAGCACCGTACCGCCGGTTACCTCGATCGCGTGGAGTGCGTCGTTCCACGCCGCCCGGGTGGCTGCGTGCATCGCTTCGAAGGGGAAGCTGGCCGGGCCCGGCACCTCGGAATCGAGATTTTGGAGCGCGTTCGCCCGGCTCACGAACGAGATGCCGACCTTCACGAGCACCGTCGGGTTTTTCGTCGCGTTGAACGAGACGTATGCGCCCGCGCCCTTCCCGCTCGCCGAGCGGCCCGGGCCCGGCTTCGCGCCGCCGGTGTCCCAGGTTCCGTGGCCCGTGAACTTCCTGCTGAATCGCGCAGCGAAGTGAACCGCGTAGCCGTCGCCGTTCTGCTCGGTGCCGACCACCGTCTGATCGTCGACGACGTTCACCGAAGCTTGCTGGGCGCCGGGCTCGACGCCGCTTTGGCTGAGATGGCTCCCGGCCGCGGTATGGCCGACGTCGAGGATCACGTTCGCTTGGGGAACCGGCGGGAACGTGTAGCGGTGGATGCCCGTGCGGAGCCCGGCCGTCAGCTCGGCGAAGATCCCCGACGGCAGCAGCCGCACGCCGTAGTAGCCCGGTGATGCGCTCTCGCTTGCGTGGGAGAACGCGGCCTTGAACCTGGCGGGGTCGGTGGAAAGGACCGGTCCGATGGTCGGCATGAACGGGATGTCACCGCCGGCATGAACGCCCATCGACTCGATGTGCACGTGAGAGAAGCCGCGGATGAAACCGTCTGCCCATTGGTATCCGGTGTAGGCGAAGTAGCCGTCGGTATCCGGAGAAAGCTGCACCATCCCGAACGGCGCTGCGGCGCCGGGGAAGGTAAAGCCGCCCCCGAGCGTCCCGACGAAGGGATCGACGTAGGACGTCAGATCGTTGAAAGAAGGATGGACATACGCAGAGCGGGCGCCGGCGGCGCTCGCGAGAAGGCAGAGCGTGAGCGAGGCGACGGCGAATCTCGTTCCCGTTCGGATCTTCACGCTTTGCCCCTCCTTCCTGTAGGGACATTTCGCCCGAGGACGCTCAAGTCCTGCGAACCTGCCGCATCGCCTATCGCGTGCTCGTGGAAGGAGCGCGCTCGAAAGGTGTCGAAGCTTGAACGGTTACCCCACCCCAACGCTGTCCGAGGAGGTACCTGATGATCCCGAAGCGCGCTCTCGCGGTCCTCGCGGCCGTAGCGCTCGTTGTACCGCTCGCGTTGATCTCGAGCCCGGCCGGGCCGGCATCGTCGGTCACCTTCGGCAGCGCGATCATCGTCGACCCGATCCACACGTTCGGCGAGCCCGACATCCACCTCTCTCCGGACGGCAACGTCTACGTCAGCGGGCCATGGGGCACCGGCACGCAGCGCAGCTTCTGGGAACGGTCCTCGGACGGCGGCCGCAGCTTCCGGCCCCTGCACGTCACGCCGATGACGTCCACCGACCAGTCGGACAGCGCGATCACCGGGCCGGGCGGCGGCGATACGGAGTTGTCGATCGACCACAACGGACGGGTCTTCTACGCCGATCTCGCCGCGCTCGCGTCGCTCAAGGTTGCGGTGTGGGACGAGAAGACGAAGTCGATGCAGACGAGGACCTTTGTCAAAGGGAAAGGGAACGCCGACGGTTACGACCGCCAATGGTTCGCGCTCTGGGACCCGGCGGATCAGGCGAGGGTGCGAAAGATCTCCGGCTACACGGGCCCGTTCCCGGTGAACTATCTGACCTACAGCGAGGCGCTCGGAGAGACGGACTGTCAGCCGACCCTTCAAGGTTGTGACGGCGCGGCGTATTCCCTGGACGGGCTCAAATACTCGGGAACGACTTCGGCATTCGTGAAATCCAACGACGGCTCGATCGTCCTCGATCAAGACACGGGGACGGTCCTACAAGCGATGAGCCTGAGCGACGGTTCCCACAACGTCGGCGTCGCGATCCGAACGCGTGACGCGACGAAACCGTCAGATCCGGCGCTCAAGAACGTTCGCATCGTGAAGGTTGCTCTCATGCCAACCGGGACCACGACCGGTGGGGCAGTGCCGTTCCCCGTCGTCACGATGGATTCCTCGCGTACCGCTTACCTGGTTTGGGGAACACGCAGCGACACGACGACAGACAAGAACCCGAACTCCTGGCAGATCTTCTACTCATATTCTCTCGCCTCCTCGGGCTGGGCGAAGTGGTCGAAGCCGGTGAAGGTCTCGTCGCCGCCTTCGCGTTCGGCGACGATGCCTTGGGCGGTTGCCGGCGCGAAGGGCCGTCTCGCGGTCGTGTGGTATGGGACCGAAGACGGGACGCACAGCCCCTCGACCCTCGACGTGCATCAAGCGTGGGACGTCTATCTTGCGATGGTCACCAAAGCGGATTCCGCGACACCCGAGGTGCGACAGATGAAGGTGACGCGCCATCCGATGCACTACGGGACGATCTGTCTCCAGGGAACGGATTGCATCAGGGTGCAGGGCAACCGCAACCTCGCGGACTTCTTCGAGGTCGCCATCGACCCGCGGAACGGCGCGCTGTCGATCGTCTACGACGATACCTCGAACGAGCTCATCCAGACGATCCCCGGGACCGACATGCCGATCCCGCCTCCGTTTGAGGGTATCTCCGATCACCGCGGCGCTCCCGTAGTGACGGTCATGCGACAGAACGGCGGCATCGGGATGTTCGGAACGCCGATCTCGGGCGCCGCGGCGTTCGGCGCGGGGCGCCTCTACGGGGCGAAGGGGAACGCCACCTTCGATCCCGTTTTCGGCGGGAGCCAGGTGCCGGGTCTCGACGTCCAGAACACATCGGTGCAGGGCGACGGGAGCGACCTCGTTTTCCGACTCGCGATCACGTCGCTCGCCGACACCGCCGCGTCCCTTTCGACGACCGGAGCTCGTGCGCTCGACTACGTCGTTCGCTGGGTCGGCGAACCCATCGCCTCCTCGGAAGGGCAACGGAACCCGATCTACTATGCCGCGGCGGAAGTGACCTCGTCGGGGAGCCCCACGTTCTTCGCCGGGACAGCGCGGTCGGTCGACCTCTGCTCGGTCTCCGCGTGTTTCCCGCACACGATCGAATACCCGGCGCCGCCGCTGGGGGGTACCTCCGTGCCCGGCAAGCTCATCCATGGTTCCGGCGGCGGGCCCGATTACTGGGAGATCCACGTGCCGCGCAACGTGGTCGGCGGGCCTCGGGATACCACGCTGCTCGAGAGCCTCTCGGTCTTCACGATCGCGCGCAACAAGCCCGCGAGCCTACCGATGACCAACGTCGAGGAGGAGCTCGGCATCTCGCCGGTCGTGATCGACGCATTGTGCTGCGTGGACACGACAATGGCGGCGTCGCGGCCCGTTGTGCTCGGTTCGAAGACGACGCAGCAACGCAGGTCGGTGCCGAGGACCACCGCGCACAACAGACTCGCAGCGACGGGCGTGCGATCCGCTCCCGTCTGGCTGGTGCTTGCGTTGATCATCGGCGCGGCGCTCAGCCGGCGTTCGCTGAAACGGCGCTGATCGCCGACCGGCAACGGCAGGCGCTCACTTGAACCCGGCCGCGTGGGCGTTACTCACAGTCGCCGGCGTGTTGGCCGCCGGCGACTGGGTCGCAGTGTCTCCCGGGATTCGCTCGCGCGACGCCGAGTTCGTCCTGAAGCCTCTCGCGATGATCGCGCTCATCGCCGTCGGGATCGCGCTGAAGCCGGAACATGACGCAGAACGAGTGGCCTTCCTCGCCGGCCTCGTTTTGTCGCTCGCCGGCGATGTCTTCTTGATGCTCCCGACCGACGCGTTCGTCGCCGGCCTGGCCTCGTTCCTCGCAGCTCACGTCGCGTACGTGGTGGGGTTCGTGATCGCCGGGGTCGAAGCGGGACGGATCCTGCTCGGCCTCGCCATCGTCAGCGTCGGTGCGGTGACCGTCGGGCGAGGTGTCTTGCGTGCGGTCCGCGAAGACCATCGATCTCTCGCCGTTGCCGTCACGGCGTACATGACCATCATCAGTGTCATGGTTGTGCTCGCGATCGGGTCGGGTGAGGTGCTCGCCGCCGGCGGCGCGCTCTTCTTCTACGTGTCGGACTCGCTCATCGCGTGGGACCGGTTCGTCGAGCCGCGGTCATGGGCCCGGCCTGCGATCATGGCGACGTACCACATCGCGCAGGCGGGACTGGTGCTCTCGCTCGCTCGGTAAGAACGCGGGCGTCCTAGGGGACGACGACGACGTTCCCGCCGTTTCCTTGGCCGCCGTAGGGATCCTGCGGGCCGGGCATCTGGACGGCGGGCGGCGCGAGCTTGTTGACGTCGGCCGAGTGCGGGTTCTTCTGGATCCACTTCGCACCGAAGTAGACGGCACCGGCGATCGCGGCGATCACGAGGATGGTCTTGAAGAACATGGCACTCTCAGGGTACGGCGCGGCGAGCGGCGTGGGAAGGGGCCGTTTCGATCGCCCGGTTCGTTCCTTTAACCGATGTCGAGAAGCGCCGCCGATCGGGAGGGATGCCGCAGCTTGGCCAGTGCTTTGCCTTCCAGTTGCCGGATCCGCTCCCGGGTCAGCCCGAACCGCCGGCCGACCTCTTCGAGCGTCATCGGCTGTTCGCCCGTCATCCCGAACCGCAGCAAGAGGATGACGCGCTCGCGCTTGGTCAGAGTCCCGAGCACGCGGAGGACGTCGTTCCGCTGCAGGTCCCGGAACACGTCCTCGAACCGCTCGTCGGCTTGCGGATCGCTGACCAGCTCGCCGAGGTTCGTTGCACCTTCGTCTCCCATCGGCGTCTCGAGCGACAGCGGCGCAGCGTTGAGCCGCTGCAAATCCTCGACGCGCCCGGCCGAGATCCTCGAGCCGTTGGCGATCTCCTCGGCGGTCGCCTCGCGCCCGAGCGACCCTTCGAGTTCGCCGCGTGTCTTGCGCACGCGAAGCAACAAGTCGTGCACGTGCACCGGGAGTCGCACCACTCGTCCCCGATCGGCGATCCCCCGCTGGACCGCTTGGCGTATCCACCACGTCGCGTAGGTTGAAAACTTGAACCCGCGTCGCCAGTCGAACTTCTCTACCGCTCGGATGAGACCGAGGTTCCCTTCCTGGATCAGATCGAGGAACGGCATGCCGGTCGAGCGATATCGGCGAGCGATCGACACGACGAGTCTGAGATTGGAGCGGATCATCCGATCGCGCGCTTCCTCGCCGTTGCGGCGCGCACGCTCCAGCTGCGCTCGTCCGCGCTCAGAGCGCACGCGTCCCGACGCCAGCTTGCGCGCAGCGAGATCTCCTTCCTCGATCCGCTGCGCGAGCTCGGTCTCCTCCTCCGCCTTCAGGAGCGGATAGCGGCCGATCTCGCGGAGGTATGCGCCGATGCCGTCGGGTTGGGCCGGCTCGTCGATGTCGAATTCGTCGGGTGGCTCGAAGTCCGGGCGTGCGTCGTAGGGTGCGAGGAACAACTCGTCGGGGAGGATTTCCTCCGCCGCGTCACGAGCGAGGTCGTCCCTCGGCTCGACCGTCTCTTCCTTCGTGCGCGGCATGGCGAACGAAGCGCACGGTAGCGTTCAGAAGTTTCAACGAATGTTAAGCCGCGGTGAAAGCTGCACGGCTGAGGCTCGGTCGGGGTTGATCAGCCGGCCGTGCGGCCCACCGACGGCCACCGCATCCGCGCGAGCGTCCCGCCCCCGTCACGCGCTTCGAGGCCGAGCGTCGCTCCCGACGCCTCGCACAGCCGAGCGGAAATCGCGAGTCCGAGGCCGTGGCCCGGCTTGGTCCGCGTCGCTCGGTAGAACGGGTCCAGCACCCGGACGCGATCCTGCGTCGGTACGCCCGGCCCGCGATCGGCCACATCGACGATGAGCGATCCATTGTCGAGCGTGGCGCGAACGTCGACCTCGCTTCCCGGACGCGAGAACTTGACTGCGTTGTCCAACAGATTGAAAAGCGCCTCCTCGAACGCACCGGCAGGAGCGCTGATGATCGTGTCCTCGTCGGAGATCTGCAGCCGGATATCCATCGCGTGATGTTGGGCGAGAGGCGCAACGCGATCAACGGCTTCACGGATCGCCCTGCTGGCCACCAGCGACTGCGGCTCGGGGGCGGACTCGGCGGAGGAGAGGTCGAGCAGCCGCGTCGTCAACGCCGTCAGCCGGTCGACCTCTTCGGCCATCTCCTTGAGGTATTCGATCGCGCCTTCGAACGAGTCGCCGCCCGCCAGAAGCTCGTCGATCCGGATCTTGATCGCTGCGAGCGGCGTCCGGATCTGATGCGACGCCGCGGCGACGAACGACTTCTCGCGTTC
>Ga0070708_100000393_pt1 | contig 33119 bp, 26 predicted proteins | sample KBSK5503metaG_FD_65469 | JGI IMG/M metagenome (GOLD analysis project Ga0070708, IMG submission 65469) | Corn, switchgrass and miscanthus rhizosphere microbial communities from Kellogg Biological Station, Michigan, USA - KBS K5-50-3 metaG | ecosystem: Host-associated > Plants > Roots >... | reverse complement strand
ACAACTCGCCAGCTTCTGCGCCCCGACCCCACCGGGCGCCGCGACCAGCGGTGCATGCACCGCCCTGCACTTGACAGGCCGGCCACTTCATAGTCGTCGCCGTCGCCGTCGCCGTCCACGCTCACGTCGACGTCGACGTCAACGTCAACGTCGGACCAGGTCAAAATGCCTGGCGGATGGCGAGCGCGCCGCCCTTGTCGAACGAACCCGCCTTGTTCCATCCCACGCCGTACCAGGCGTCGAGCTGGAACTCGTCGATCAGGAGCAGGTGCAGCCCCAGCCCGACCGCGTTCGCGTAGGACAGCTTGTCCTTCTTGGTGATCCGATCGATGGCCCCGTACGCGGCGACGTTGGAGAACAAGCCGATCTTGAACACGTCGCGCAGCAGCGAGTACCGGTACTCCAGCTGCAGCCCCGCGGCCTTGCGCGCGTAATCCGACCCGAAGGGTCCGCGGAGGAAGCTCCCCCCGATCGACGTTTCCTCCGGGAAGAGGACGTTGCCGGTGCGCGCGGACGCTTGCAGCTCCACCCACAGCTCGTTCCAGCCGAACGCGAACATCTTCTGGTACCAGCCGGCGAGGTGCAGCGCGCCCTCCTCGCCGGTGTGCGGAGGGCCATACACGCGAGCGTTGATCTCAAGCCGGTGGTGCCGGTCGCGCCGGATCGACTCCGGATCGAAGATCAGCTCGAGAGCGGCCTCCACGTATTGGCGCGTCTGGGCGATATCCGTCGAGGGATTGACGAGCGGAATCTGTCCCGAGACCGGGTCGAGCGAGTAGAGCAGCCGGCGCTCGACGCCGCCGCCCAGCGAAGTGCGGATGTGCGGGATGGGCTGAAAGACGAGGTACACGCCCCCGTCCAGCCTGGCGAACATGAAGCTCTCGAGATGCAGGTCGGACCGCTGGCGATCGCTGATCTCCGCGCGCGCGCGCAAGGAGGGCCGCACGACGCCCGCGAGCGGCGGCGCCTCGTATGCGACCTCACCGGTGGCGCGGGTGAAGGCGAAATCCGCGCCGCTTCCGTCGAGCTTCTGCCGGAGCGCGCCGGCGATGCGTCCGTCGACCTTCCAGCGATCCTGCGGGAAGAGCAGGCGCCCCGAATAATACGTGGCGCCGATGGCCCCGCCTTCCACTCCGTCGATGTCCAACTGGGGAGAGATCCCGGGCCGGAACTGTCCCGGTTGCACCAGGATGTGCAGCTCGTAGGGGCGCCCCGGCCGCACCACTCCCAAGGAGATCTTCTCGATGGGATCGAAGTCGTCGAGCTGGACCTTGGGCGCGGCCACGTTGGGGACCGGCACGATCTCGTAGGCGAACTCGCCCAGCCCGAGCCGGCGTGCCATCGCGGCCAGCTGCCGCTCCAGGTCGGGCTGGTTGAAGACGTCATGCTGGATGTTGAGGTCGAATCTCAGCCGCAGGGTCTCGAACGCGCCGCCGCCCAGGAAGATGACCTTGTCCAGGCGGCCTTCGTCGATGTCGATGACGATCTGCTCGCCCTCGACGTGCGCCCGCACGGTGGCGAGGGCGTACCCGGCGCGGTGCAGGAAGCTGGCGAGGCGGGTGGCGATGCCGCGCGCGTTCGCCGGGTTTGCCTTGGCGCCCGCCGGCACGTCGAGGTAGCTCCGATAGACGTCCTCGAGCAGCGCGACGTTGCCGCGAAAGACCAGGAGCGGCGCGAGGATCAGAGCGGCGAACATTCAGCAGCGGTCCGGCCGGCAGGCGGCGGACCGCTCATGGAAAGACGGCGTCCTTGAGCGACCGGCCACGCCGGATTCGTACCACCGGCGTGGCGGCGAGGCGACTTACCTGCGGGCGCGGGCGCGCGCGCGGCCGCCCTTGCGCGCCGCGGCGGAGCGCCTCCGGGAACTGGAAGAGCGGCGGGAACGAAGGGTGCGCGAGCGGCTGGATCCCTTGGTCTCGCCCTTGCGGCGCCGCGTCTTGTTCACGGTCGCCGCGGCGATGCGCTTGGCGGTTCCGGCGCTGCGGCCGCGCCTCGATGCAGCCCTCTTGATGTGCTCGTATTGCCTCTCGCGCTTGTTGCTCCAGGACTTCGGCATTCCGGCTCCTTGGCGCCACCACGGGCGCGCTCCCCCGTTGGCGCGCAAGCTATGCACTCGATTCCTCGGGAGAAAGGGGGAGGAGCAGGAGGACCAGCGGCAGCAGCTCGACCTCCGCGGCGTACGAGAACAACGGGCCGGCGCTGTGGAATCGATCGTAGCCCGCGCCGGAGAGCGCGTACCCTCCCGCGTTGCCCGCGCCGAACACGAGCGCGGAGAACAGCGCCTGCCCTGTCGCGCGCAGGCGAACCGGAACGATCCGCTGCATCGCTTCCACCGCGCATCCCCAGAAGACGCCGAAGCTGAGCGCATGCAGGAGCTGCAGCCCGATCACTTCGGGCGCCCGCTGTGCGCGCGCGAGCAGCGCCCAACGCAGCGCCGTGCCGGCGAACGCCGCCGCGAACAGCGCCCGCAGCGAAAACCGCCGCAGGAGCTCGGGGAATGCCAGCAGCGCGAACACTTCGGCGACGACGCCCAGCGCGAGCCCGGCGCCGGTGACCACCGAGGACAGACCGAGGTCGCGCACCAGCACGCCGAACATCAGGTGGTAGGGCGCGCAAGCGGCCCAGTGGACCGCGCAGACGAGGAGGACGAGCAGCAACCGGCCGTTCTTGAGCAAGACGGCCGCGTCGCGCCAGCGCGGCCGGTCGGCGCGGGCCTCGACCGGCGGAAGCAGCTGCGCGAGCAGCGTGTACGCGCCGACGCAGAACAGGTACGAGTACGGCATCGCGCGGTCGCCGGCCCGTTCGCCCCGGAATGCAAGCAAGAGCCCGAGGCCCTGGGCCGTGACGACGAATCCGATGGAGCCCCACAAGCGCGTGCGCGCATAGCTCTGCCCTTCGACGCGCTTCACCGCCTCCACCGTGGTGGAGTCGAGCAGCGGCACCACGGCGCCGGAGAAGAGCGCAGAGAGCGCCAGCACGACGCCGACCTGGCCCGGCGTGCGCGCGAACGGCAAGCCGCAGAGGGCGAAGAGCATTCCCGCCGTGCAGGCGGCCAGGGCGCGCGCGGAAGCGCCGAGCCGGTCCGCGACGCCTCCCCAGATCAGCGCCGCGGGCGCCGCCACGATCTGCTGCGCGAACGTCACCAGCCCAATCTGCTCGCCGGAGAACCCCAGACCGCGCAGGTAGGGCGCGAAGTAGGATTGGAAGGTCCCGACGCCGGCGAAATAGAAGAAGTAGAACCAGCGCAGGCGCGCGATCATCCGGGCGCGTCTTCCGGCTCCATCGTGCACAGCAGCGGAAAGCCCGCCTTCTCCGCGAGCGCCATCGTCTGCTGCACTTTCGTCTCTGCCACTTCGAAGGTGTACACGCCCGCCACCGCCATCCCGTGCGTATGCGCGTGGAGCATGATCGCGGTCGCGTCGGCGTCCGACTTGGCGAAGACCTCGCGCAGGATCAACACCACGAACTCCATCGGCGTGTAGTCGTCGTTGTGCAGCACCACCTTGTAGAGGCGGGGGCGGTCGAGCTTGGGCTTCGCCTTGGTCTTCGGCTCGGCGACGCCCACGCCGCCTTGCTGCTTCTTCGAAGGGCTCATGAGGCCGCCTTGAATATAGGCGAGTCGCGCAAGGAACGCGCGAGACTCGCCTCGCGGGCAGGCGTCTCGCGGGAGAGGTGCTCGCGGACGGCCTGGTCCAGCTCCGCGTCGCTGAATCCGTGGGCGGACCAGGTCAGCACCGGCAAGAAACCGCGCGCGAGCTTGTGCTCGCCGCCGGCGCCGCCCTCGAAGACCTGGAGCCCTCGAGCGATGCAGTCGGCGATGGAGTGGTAGTAGCAGACGTTGAAGTGGAGGAACGGGTGCTCCTCGAAGCAGCCCCAGTAGCGGCCGTACAGCCGCGAGCTGGACGCGACGTTGAAGGCGCCCGCCACCAGGTCGCCGCCGCGGAAGGCGCCGACCACTTCCACCGCGTCGGGCATGGCGGCGAAGGCGTGGAGGTAGAACTTCTCGTTCAGCCAGCGCCGGCCCCACATCAGCTTGTCCACGGTGCTCCGGTGCAGCGCGTGCGCCGCCCTCGCCCAGCGGGCCGGGTCCCGCCGCAGCTCTTCACCGCGCACGGTGCGGATGGAGATGCCCTGCCCGGCCGGCGCCGCCATCTCGCGCCGGAGCATGTGGCGCCGCTTGGAGTTGAAGCGTCCGAGGAAGTCGGCGACGGAGCGGTATCCCTCGTTGCGCCAATGGAACTGCCAGGAGACGCGCAGAGCCATCCCCGCATGCTCGAGCTCCCGAGCTGAGTCCGCGTCGGGAAAGAGCACCTGCCAGGTGGGCCAGCCTTCGTCTTCGCAGAGCTTGCGCGCGGCGGCGATCAACCTCGCCACGCACGCGGCCCGATCCTCCCCCGGCGCGACGAGGACGCGCTCCCCCGTACAGGGAGTGAACGGGATCGTGAGGGCCAGCTTCGGGTAGTACGCGACGCGGCCGCGGGAAAACGAGGCGGCGAGGTCCCAGTCGCGGGAGAAGTCGCCATCGCTATCTTCGCGGAGGTAGGCCGGCGCAGCCGCGATCAACGTCGTTCCTCGCCAGAGCGTGAGGTGCCGCGGTACCCAATCGGCGCGGCGGCTGGCGCAACCCGACTGCTCGAGAGCGTTCAGCCAGCCGTAGCGCAGGAAGGGGGTCGACCGGGCGGAGAGGAGGGAGTCCCAATCCTCCGGGCGCACCTCGTTTAGGGCCCTCAAAACGCGGAGATCGGTGCGCCGCATCGCACCCTGCGTAGCGCGCTCCCGCCACCTGCGCAATGCGACGGCCTCTGTATGACGCGGTGCGCCCGTTGAGCACTTGTCATTACCCTGTCCTCCACAGTAGATCGCTCGCTGGACGATCGACCGGGGGCACGCGCACCCCCTTCAGCGTCCAACCGAACTGGGGGCCGTCTACATCGCGCACTGCATTCTGGTGGCCGCCGCGTCGGTTGATGGGGGAGGAGTCATGTTCTTCGGAGTGCTTCTGCTCGCCGCGTCCGCGGCTGCCGACGCGCGCGCTTCGTCCGCCCGCACCGACAAGATTCTCCTGGCAGTGAACGAGGAAGCGGCGGCGCCCGCGGGCAGCGCGGAAGCCCCGCCCGCGCCGGACGGCAAGATCGATCACAAGGCGCTGGAGAAGACACCCCGCGGCGAAACCGTCCTGATCCGCGCGAAGATTCGCGACCCCTCCCGTCTGTTCGCGCCGCTCGTGTTCGCGCGCAAGGTCGGAACCACGCGCTACGAGGCCTTCACCATGCGCGACCGCGGCCGCGGTCGCGAATTCTTGGCGCGGCTCCCCTCGAGCATCCTCACCGAGGGCGCGTTCGAGTACTTCATCGAGGCGCAACACGAGGACGGCGCGCCCTCGCGGAGTGGATCACCGAGGAATCCGATCACTTGCGTCGCCTACGATCCGCCGCCGGCGCCAGTCGACTTCACCATCCGCACCGAGCATCCGGGCGCCGTAGTGCGGATCGACGACAACGATGCCGGCCAGACGCCGATCACGGTCCGGTTGCTGCCGGGCCGGCACACGGTGTCCGTCACCGGGGCCGACGGCCGGAGCACCGAACAGCAGATCGACGTGAGGCCCGGGAAGCGGATGGAGTTGTCGGTGGAGCTCCCGCGCCAGGCGAGCGGGCCCGCCACGCTGTCGGTGCAGAGCGATCCATCCGAGGCAAACGTGTTCATCGACCACACGCTGGTCGGACACACGCCGTACCAGAGCACGCTACAGCCCGGCGAGCACGTCGTGGGCGTCGAGTTGGAAGGCTACCAGTGGCGCGAGCGGAGGATCCAGGCGCGCGAAGGGCGCGATGCCAGCGTCTCGTTCGCGATGGTGCCGGTGCCCAAGAAGCCGGCGCTGGCGATCGAGTCGGAGCCCCTGGGCGCGCTGGTCCTGATCGACGGCAAGGAGCGCGGGCGGACGCCGCTCATCACCGCGCTCAACCCGGGCCACCACCAACTCCTCTTGCAGAAGGAGGGCCGCCGCGAGGTCCACAGCGAGGTCGAAATGCCGAACGACCGCGACCTCGCCATCCGGCTCAACCTGTCGCCCGCCGACCGGGGTGGTTCGCGATTGTTCGTGAGCTCCACGCCTGCGGGGGCCGCGGTGAGTCTCGACGGCGCGCAGGTCGGCATCACGCCCTGGTCCGCGGACGTGAAACCGGGCAGCCACCGGATCGCGGTCTCGGCGACGGGATTCCTCAACGAGGAGCGAACGATCCAGGTCCAGCCGGACCGCGACAACGTCTTCGCGTTCGCGCCCCCCCGCGCTCCGGGAGTGGCGCGGCTGACGGTCGACACGGAGCCGCCCGCGCTCGTGCGCGTGGATGGGAAGGAGCTCGGCAGATCGCCGCTGTCGGCGGACGTCCAACCCGGCGAGCACCAATTGGAGGTCAGCCTCGCGGGATTCAAGACCGTCGCGCAGCAGGTCGTCGTCGACTCCGGACAGGGGCTGTCGGTGCGGATCCCGCTGCAGAGGGCCCAGGCCCAGGCGGCGCTCATCGCAATCTCTTCCGATCCGGCGGGCGCGCAAGTCTTCCTCGATCAGAAGCTCGTCGGGGCCACGCCCTTGAAGGTGCAATCGACGCCGGGTCTTCACGAAGTGCGGCTCTCGCTGGATGGATACGTGCCGCGGGTGACGCGGCCGACGCTCCCTGTGGACCGCGATTTCGAGCTGCGGATCGCCGTCGTCCTCACTCCGGTGCGCGGCGGGGAGCAGAGGCAGCGCGCCCCGACGGCGGACCAACTCTTCGAGGCCCAGGTCGCGGCCGCGCACGCCTGCTCGTTGAAAGGCGATCTGGACTGTGCCCTCTCGGGATACCGCGCCGCCTATCAGCAAAAGCAGCACCCGCGGCTCCTCTTCAACATGGCCCAGCTCCGGCGCAAGCTCGGCCGGTACGACGAAGCGGCGGCGACGTACAAGGAATTCCTCGGGCAGGCGGAAAAGGGCAAGGCCGGCGCGACGCAGAAGGAGCTGGTCGCCGAAGCGCGCCTGCAGCTCGCCAATTGCGAGAAGAAGATGCTGCCGCCGTTGCCCGTGCTGCCCTCGCTGGCCGCATCGCCCGCCGCGACGGCGACCGCCGAGGCGGAGGACACCACTCCGCCGCGCCTTTCGCACGAACCCATCCGCACCGCGCGGCGCTCGCAGATGCTCCGCCTGGTCGCGACGATCACGGACGACCGCAGCGGCGTGGGCACGGCGCAAGCCTGCTGGCGCAACGCGTACGGCCGCGATTTCGAATGCCACGAGATGGGAAACGTCGGCGGCGACGAGTACGGGATCGAGGTCCCCGCTCGCGCATTGACCGACGGATTCGCCTACTACCTGGAAGCCTGGGACAATACCGAGAACGGACCGGCGCGGAGCGGCGCGCCGGAGCTGCCGCACGCGGTGACCATCGACGAACCCGCGCAGGCGGTCGTCTCCCCCAGCGCGGAAGTGGCGGTGGCGACGCCGCCGAGCGGCGAGACGCGGCCAGCGACCTTCACGTTCCCCGGGCCGCCGCTGCTGCCCCCCGAGCGGCTCCGTCCGGACCCACCCTTCGAGCGTCCCTTTGCGCGAACCGCGCCGGCCTGGAACGTCACGCTCCTGCTGGGCGGGGAGAGGAGCAGCGAGTCGGGATACACGGACTCGCTGGTGCTCGGCCGCGTCGGCATCGAGGGAACGCGACGGTTCGAGGCGAACTGGCTCGCGTCGGTGACGGCGGACTGGCGCACCTCCCACCAGCAGTACGCGCCCTTCAACGGCCCGCCGGCCTCGCGAGTCACCGTCGACGAGAACCGCTTCGACTTCTCCGGCGCCGCCGGATACGACCTCGGCGCCCTGCTGGTGGAGAGCGGCCGGCTGGAGCTGACGCCGATGGGCGGGTTGCAGTACCTGACCGCCCGGAACGAGGGCTTCCCGTTCGATCTGCTCGGCCCCACCGCCGGGCTGCGCGCTTCCTGGTCGATGCCGCCATTCACCGTCCGCGCGGTGGGCTCGTACACGTACAACCTGACCAAGGACTCCAGCGGCCCGAACGCGTTCCTCTCTCCGGTCTCGGACGTGGCGATCCGCGCCGGCCTCCAGTTCCGGATGAGCCCTTCCTACGCCATCGAAGCCGACTACGTCTTCGACGCGATCGAGTTCGAGCACGTCTGGCGGATCGGGAACGGAGCAGTTCTCGGGTTCAGCAGGTCTTTCTAGGCAGTTCGAGGGGGCATCATGCGAGTGCACACATCGGCAACCCGTAGCCTGATTCCGCTCCTGGGCACGTTCGCGCTGCTCGCTTGCGAAGGAAGCGTCAGTCTGCCCATCGCGGCCGCCGGCGCAGACCAGACGGTGAACACGGGCACGTTCGTGCAGCTGGACGCGAGCGGGAGCTCCGATCCGCAGAACAGGCTGATCACGTATCAGTGGACGTTCGCCAGCAGGCCGCTGGGGAGCCAGGCCCAGCTGATCGATCCGGATTCCGCCAAGGCGTCGTTCATGGCGGACATGCCTGGCGAGTACATGCTCAAGGTGACGGTCTCCAACAGCCTCCGGCAGAACGAGGCCACGGTGAAGGTGACCGCCTCGGCGTGCGGCTCCGGCGTGCCGGTGGTCAGCGACATCAGCGCGAGCGCCGAAGCGCGCGTCGGCAGCTCCGTGCAGCTCGCGGCGACCGTGACCCATCCGGACAATGCGGCCGGCTGCAACCTCGGTCGGACGCTCTCGTACCAGTGGAGCTTCGCGCAGCTGCCGCCCCAGAGCCAGGCAACCCTCAACAGCGCGACTTCGCCTAACCCCAGCTTCACGGCGGACGTCGCCGGCACCTATGGCGTGGAGCTCGTCGTCACCGATTCGGTGGGACGTTCGAGCAAACCGAAGGACTTCGGCGTCTCCGTCGCGGCCTGTGGCGGGCTGGCGCTGTCCAACGGCAGGGTCACCACCGGCCCGATTTTCAACGGAAGCAACGTCCAGCTCGCCGTGGACGTGCAGAAGAGCACCTGCGGAGGTGCGGCGGCTCAGCAGATCACGTTGCGCTGGGAACTGGCGCAGAAACCGCAGGGCAGCGCCGCGAGCTTGTCTTCGTCGACGGCGGAGAGCCCGACCTTCGTGGCGGACGTCGCGGGCGGGTCGTATCTCGCGACGGTGACCGCGACCGACGGACTGGGAGCCGTCTCCAACACCGTCCAGATCGAAGTGCCCGTCTCGAACTGCGGAAGCTTCCGGCCGGTGGTCGCGAGCTTCACCACGGCCCAGAATTCCGGCACCGGTGCCTTCGATCCCTGGACGCTGACGGCGGCGGCGGTGACCAACCAGAATGACGACGCCACCACATGCCCGACGCGTTTCAACTCGTCGCCGTATACGCTCACCTGGCGCGTCGTCGATCCCACCGGCTCGCCTTTCTTGCTCAGCTCCACGACCGGCTCTCCGGTGACGTTCTCCGCCCGCGCGAACGCGACGTACACGATCGAGTTGACGGCGACGGACAAGAACGGGCTGACGAGCGCGCCGGTCCGGAACACGATCTCGACCGCGTGTGTCCTGCCGGGATTCACCGTCAGTGGGCCGACGGCGACTCGAGCGGTCCATCTGGACGGAACGGTGGTCCTCAACCCGCTCACGTTCTTCACGAACGATTTCATCACGATCGCCGCGCCCGCCACGGCGACCTGTCTTGGCGCCGATACATTCCAATACGAGTGGACCTTGACCGCGCGGCCTGCGGGCAGCAACGCCGAGCTGCTCGCTCCGAATTCCGCGACGCCGTCGTTCTTCGCGGACGTCGCGGGTGGCACGTACAAGCTGGCGGCTACGGTCACGAGCTCGCTGGGCAGCGTCGTTTCCACGGCTGCGCTATCGATCGTCGTCGACCCCGCGCCGGCGGCGCCAGCTCTCACCGGCCTGCCCACCTTCGCGGTCGAGAACACGACTGTGCACGCCGCGCTAGCGGGTGCGCCCAATGCGGTCTACGCATGCACCGCCGTCAACGGTTTGTTGGCGGCCGGCAGTGATGCCGGAACGCTGTCCGCTGCCGGCCTGGCGATGCTGACGATCACGACTGGCTCGGCGGGTCAACTGACGGTCAGCTGCGTCCAGTTCGACGGTCCCGTTCGCAGCCCAGCGGCGACGGCCGGCACCACGGTCCTGCAGCCAAGTGTCATTCCGGCGATCCAAGTCGCCACTGCCCTCACGACGGGCAGGACCTATACGGCGTCGGTACGCACGCAACCCTTTGCCACGTACACTTGGTCGCTTTCCCTCAACCCGAATGCGGCGATCGTCAGCGCGAACGGCGCCGCCGGAGTGTTTTCGAGCGACGGCACGATCAACTCCATCCGATTCACTTCCGGAAGCGTCGGGCCTCTGAGCATCACGGTGACGCAGCAAGACGTGTTTGGCGCCCAGCAGGTGGAATCGACGCCGGTGACGGTGTTCCCCGAGGCGCTGCCACCGCAATTCATCAGCGGGCTGAATTCCGTGGACGGGAAAGCGAGCGCGACCGCCACGCGGACGTACACACTCGCCGTGGCTGCGCGCAACGGATTCACCTACCGCTGGACGATCACCAACGGCAGCATCGCGCAGGGCGCGGAGACGGGCGTCTTCGCCGACGGACTGAACACGCTCACCTTCACGGCCGGCGCAGCTCGAGCGGACAACACGCCTGCGACGATGACCATCGCTTGCACCGAAACGAACGCAGCGGGCGACGCGAGCGCATCGACTCTGTTCATCGCCAGTGTCTTCCCGAACCCTCGAGCGCCGACCTTCTTGATCGCGACGGTTCCGGATGGCGTCACGGTAACGAGCGGCAGGATCACGCAGACATTCGATTACACGGCGACCCTGGACACGAATGCCCACATGCACTACGCGTGGATCATCGTCGGCGGAACGTTCAGTCCCGAGGGAGCGCCACCGCTGAGGCCGACGGATTCAGCGGGAACCTTCATCAATCTCGGCGCGCAGAACCGCGTCACGTTCCAGGCGAGCGACGCGTTCCCCTCGACGATACCGACGACGGTGACCCTGCAGGTCAAGGAGCTCAACGAGATCGACGACTCCGCCAAAAGCCCGGAGACGAGCCTGACGGCATTCCCCAAGCCGATCACGCCTGCCATCACCACCGCGACGACCGACGTGACGGCGGGCGACATCGTGACCGCCAGCGTTACTTCGCCGAGGCTCAACCTGTTCTACGACTGGACGATCATCAACGGCACGTTCGCCGGAGGCAGCGCGACAGCCACGGGCACTTCGGTGACGTTCACGGCGGGTACGGCGAACGGTGACGGCACTCCAAAGAACCTGATTCTTTCGGTCCAGGAGAGGAACGGCACGCCCGACGTGAGCGCTTTCTTCGACCTGACCTTCCACGTATTCCCGAGGCCAGTCGCGCCTACGGTCGTGCTCACTCGCGCGACGGTGACCCTCGCCGACGGAGACAGCGTTACGGAAGGGGATGCCATCCGCGGCTCGATTACGAACTCAGCCCAGCCTGGCATCACGTTCAGTTGGACTGGGACGCACATCAACCCGCCTACCGGCTTGGGCACGACCTTCGACTTCACAGGCGTGAACGACGACGCGGCGGGCAATCCAGTCACCGCGCAAATCAGCGCCAGGGCGAGCAACGCGATCGGCGCCCAAGCGGACTCTGCCACCCGCACATTGCTCGTGCTCCCGCTGCCCGCCGACCCAACGATCACGTTGGCAACCGGAGACGGTACGACGACGGTCGCGTCCGGCGCGGGCGTGACAGCTGGTTCGTTCAAGGCAACAACGAACACGCAGAAGTCTACCATCACGTACCAGTGGACGATCTCGCCTCTCGCGAACCGCGCCAATGTGACGGGCGATACTACGACCAACGTGCACTTCGACGCCCTGGCGAACGCCGACAACACGAACGCGACGGTCAGCGTCACGATCGGGGTGGCCAACGCGATCGGCAAGACGAAGACAGCGCTTGCGACACTCGTCGTTCATCCGGCCCCTCAGACGCCGACCATCCACATCGTCGGTCCGAACGGGAACGATGGCTTCGTTACGCAAGGATCCACGGGCGTGCGGGCGCAGGTGGATGCGCGCGCCCACTTCCACTACCTCTGGACGTATGCGGTTGCGAGCCCATCCGGGATTGCGGCGGGTACTCTGACGAACCCAGGCGGTACCGCTGGCGATCTCGATGGCTTGCACAACTTCGTGCTGTTCACGGTGCCCGCGGACGCGACGAATATCCGGCTCAGTTGCACAGAACTCAACGACATCGAGTTCGCCAGCGCGGCGGGGAAGCGTCAGGCCACCGCCGTACCGGCGCCACAGATCACGACGTTCGCGGCGTCGCCTACGGCAACGGGTAGCGGCGGACAGGTGACACTGAGCTTCGAGTTCAGCAACGGGAACGGCTCGATCGACAACGGCGTCGGTGCCGTGACGAGCCCCGGCTCGGTCCAGGTGATCGTCACGACGGAAACGACCTTCAACCTGAGGGTGACGAATCCGGCCGACTCGACTACGACCAGGTCCGCGGCGGTCACCGTACTCACCGGCCTGGCATTCGCAAAGCAGTCGTTCGGGAGTGATCCTAGCTCCACCGAGGGTGCAGCGATTGCGACATTCCCCGACGGCAGCTTCATCACGACCGGAAAGTTCAGCGGCGCGGGCGAGGTCAAATGGAGCCCGACAGGCACGCCGGCAACTGCTACCGGTGCGACCGATATGTACGTCGCCCGGTACAACAGTGACGGGAGCTTGCAGTGGGTACAAACGGCGGGCGCTGCGGGCACGAGCACGTTCGGTGCTGGCGTCGTGAGCACGGGCACCGACGGAAGTGCCGTTGTAGCCGGCTCGTTCGGCGGTACGATCTCGTTCGGCACGACGTCGTTGACGGCGGTCGGGCCGAGCGAGTTGTTCGTCGTGAAGTTCGACGCTACCGGGGCGGTAGTCTGGGCCAACCATACGACGGGAACGCCTGATCCGGGTGGCTCAACTCTCACTGCGGCTGCCGTCGCCGCTGATCAGTTCGGCAATATCGCAGTCACCGGCAACTTCACGGGCACGGTGACATTTGGAACCGGCGACAGAAGCTCCGTGACGGGGGCAGGAATATTCGTTGCCTACTACAATCCTGACGGGAGCTTCTCGACCTCGGTTTCCGCGACAGCGACCGCAGGTACCATCGTCAGTCACGGAATTGCGTTCACGGGGAATACAGGCACGGTTATCACCGGTGACTTCAGCGGTACCGCCACGTTCGATGTCGGGACGTCCTTGGACGCGCAGGGACTCCAGGACGCGTTCGTCGTCAAGTACGAAACCGACGGCTTTACGGTAGCGTTCGCGACGAGTGTCGGCGGCCTGGGAGCAACGACATCAAGCAGGGCAACCAGTGGCTTCGTCGCGAATAGCAGTTTCGTCATCACCGGTTCGTTCACGTCGACCGTCAAGTTCGGAACGGGCCTTGGCAGCCCCACCCTGACAGCCACAGGAGCGCAGGACGTGTTTGTCGCTCGGTACCTCGCATTCGGGGCTCCGGCATGGCAAGCACGGGCCGGCGGCCCAGCCACCGCTTCCGGCAGTGGCCTCGGGATCTCCACTCAGGCGGATGGCAGCATCGTCGTCGTAGGCCAGTTCGATTCGACGGCGTTCGCGTTCAGCGGCACGTCGTCCATCGTGTCGGCCGGCGCGAGCGACGCTTTCATCGCTCGATACGCGAACGGTGGCGCCTTTGGTTCTGCTCGCTCGGCGGGCGGCGCAGGGGAGGACGCGGCAAATGCGGTCGCCAGCTTCACAGACCTCGGTGCGGTCCTGACCGGATTCGTCTCATCCAATAGTCCGACCGACCCGACGCTCTCGATCTTTGGAGCCGGCGACCCGCATCGGACGGAGCTGTCGACCGCCCCGAATGCGACGGACTCGTTCGTTGCCAAGTACTACTCGTACCCATGAATGAGCGGCGGCGCGCCTGATCGCAGGGCGCGCCGCCACCCAATTTGATTCGGCACAGATTGCGCGCGCCCTTCGGGGCATGCGACGGTGCGGAGCCATGCTCTTCGCGTTCCTCTTCCTCCTCGCCCAGGCCCCCCGCGAGACGCCAGCCGCGTCGCGTCCTCCCGAACGCATCCTGATCAAAGCCGCCCATCTGATCGACGGCCGCTCCGACTCGTCCCGGGACGAGTTGGCCGTCCTGGTCGAAGGCGATCGCATCGCGAAAGTGGGTAAGGCTGCCGATCTGCAAGCCCCCGGAGTCAAAGTCATCGACCTGGGCAATTCCTGGCTCCTCCCCGGCCTGATCGACGCCCACACGCACCTGCTCCTGCAGGGCGACATCACCGCGGCCGACTACGACGAGCAGCTCCTCAAGGAAAGCATTCCGTACAGGACGCTGCGTGGCGCCGCCGCCGCCCGCATCGCCGTGATGAACGGATTCACCTCCGTCCGCGACCTGGGCACCGAAGGGGCGATGTACGCGGATGTCGATCTCAAGACCGCCATCGCCAAAAACATCATCCCCGGCCCGCGAGTCTTCGCCTCCACTCTCGCGATGGCCCCCACCGGTATGTACCCGCTCACCGGCTACGCCTGGGAGCTGCGCGTCCCCGAAGGCGTCCTGATCGCCGATGGAGTCGAGGCCGTCCGCAAGGCCGTGCGCGACCAGGTCAAGTACGGCGCCGACTGGATCAAGTTCTACGCGGACGGCCGCTACTACAAGACCAACGATCCCCGCCGCCCCCTCCGCTCCTACGTGAAGTTCACCAAGGCGGAGATGGACGCCATCGTGGACGAAGCCCATCGCCTCGGGCGCAAGGTCGCCGCGCACGCGATGGCCTGGGACGGGATCGACGCGGCGCTCACGGCCAAGGTCGACAGCATCGAGCACGGCTACGGGTTCAACGACGAGCTCCTCGACCGGGCGGCGAAGCAGAACGTCTACTGGTGCCCGACCATCTACGTCGGTGTCTGGGTGGCCCAGGGACGCGGCGGCATCTGGCCCGAGATGGTCCCCATCGAGCGCGACGCGTTCGCCAAGGGATTCAAGCGCGGCGTACGCATCGCGTACGGCACCGACGCCGGCGGCTACGCCTGGACCGAGAACCAGGCCAAGGAGCTTTCCTACATGGTCCGCTACGGAATGACTCCCATGGCGGCGATCAAGTCGGCCACCAGCGTGGCCGCCGCCCTGCTCGACCCGATCTGCCCGCCGCAGGCGGCCACCTGCCCGGGCAGCGGCCTCGGCGCGATCGCTCCGGGCAACTCCGCCGACCTGATCGCCGTGGCCGCCGACCCGCTCAAGGACATCTCCTCTCTCGAGCACGTCCAGTTCGTGATGAAGAATGGCGAAGTCCTCAAGTCCCGTTAGAAGGGAAGAGAGATGAAAAAATCCGTGCTGGTGCTGGCCGTCGCTGCCGCGTGCAGTGGCCCGGTCCAGGAGACCCGAAAGGAACAGGCGCCCGCTTCGCCGCCGCCCTCTTCCGCCGTGGTGTCTCCGGCGCCCTTCGACGAGGCGACCGTCGACTACCGGCCGCAATCGGAAGGTCATTCGCTGTTGGAGATCGCCGCGCCGGCCGGCGCGCGCGTCGACGTTCGCGAAGGGCAGGCCCTCATCGGCCGGGACACCGTCCCGATGACGGTCAAGGTCCAGCCGGACCACTGGTACGCCATCGCGGCCCGGCTGCCGTCGGGGACCGCGCGCGACGTCAAGGTGCAGGCGCGGGCGGGTCAGGTCGCGTCGGTGCGCTTCCTCGATCTCGCGCCGCAGGGGCCGCAAGCGATGTCCCGTGAAGCCTTCAAGTCGTTCCTGCAAGCGGTGGACGAGGAAGCGGGAGACCAGGCCAAGCTCAACCTGATCCGCAGCGCCGCCGCGCGCCAGTGGTTCACTTCGGCGATGGCCGGCGTCCTCATCGATCACGTCGTCCATCGCGAGAACAAGCTGGCGGTGGTCCCGATCCTCAAGGACCGCATCCTCGATCGCGAGAACGCCTTCTGGCTCTACCAGCACTTCACCTACCGCGAGGACAAGGCCAAGGTGCAGGAGATCCTCGAGCACTGATGGCGCACGGAGTACCCACCACGCCGCAGCCCGAGTCGCTCCGCGAGCGCGCGCGTCTCACGCTGCAATATCTCCGCTACCTGCCCCGCACGTTCGCGCTGGTGCGGGAGTCGTCGCCGGCATTCGCGGCGGGCCTCATCGTCCTGCTCATCGGGCAGGCGGCGCTCCCCGCTGCGATGGCCTGGGTGGGCAAGCTGATCGTCGACGCGGTCGTCGCGGCCGCCCGCGCCGGCGATCCGGCGCTCCGCTGGCAGGTGCTCCGGCTGGTCGGGGTGGAGGCGGGCCTGATGGCGCTGTCCACGGCGATGTCGCGCGGGCAGTCGCTGCTGCGCGATCTGATGCGCGCCTCGCTCGGCAACCACGTCAACACGCTGATCCTGGAAAAGGCCGCCACCCTCGAGCTGCGCCACTTCGAGGACGCCGACTTCTACGACAAGATGCAGAACGCGCGCCGCGAGGCGAGCTTGCGGCCGCTGAGCATGGCGCTGGAGACCGCGTCGCTGCTGCAACAACTGCTCATCCTCATCAGCTACGCCGTCCTGCTGGTCCGCCTCTCTCCCTGGTCGGTGCTGCTGATCGTCGCGGCCTCGGTGCCGTCCTTCATCGCCGAAGCGCGTTTCTCGGGCGAGTCGTTCCGCCTCAACACCTGGCGGGCCCCGGAGGGCCGCCGGCAGAACTACCTGGAGTGGATCCTCACCCGCGATTCGCACGTGAAGGAAGTGAAGCTCTTCAACCTGGCGCCACTGGTGCTCCAGCGATACCGGGCGCTGTTCGAGAAGTTCTACGCCGAGGACCGCTCGCTGGCGCTGCGCAAGGGAGCAGCGGGGATCGCGCTCGGGCTCCTCTCGCTGCTGGCCTTCTACGGCGCCTACGCCTTCATGGCCGTCCGCGCCGCGCTGGGCGCGATCACGCTGGGCGACCTCACCCTGTACCTCTCGGTCTTCCGCCAGGGGCAGACGTCGATCCAATCCGCGCTGGCCTCGATCGGCAGCCTGTACGAGGACGGTCTCTTCATGTCCAACTTGTTCGCCTACCTGGACATCGGCACCGGCGGCGAGCAGCCGCGGCGCAATCCGCCGCTGACGCCGCCGCGCGCCCGCGCCCAAGAGATCGAGTTCCGCGACGTGTCGTTCAAGTACCCCGGCACCGACAACTGGGTGCTCCGGGGCGTGTCCCTCCGGCTCGCGCCCGGCGAGAAGATGGCGCTGGTGGGCGAGAACGGCGCCGGCAAGAGCACCCTGATCAAGCTGTTGATGCGCCTCTACGACCCGAGCGAAGGCTCCATCCGGTACGGGGGAGTCGACCTGCGCGACATGGACGTGCGCGACTTGCGCGACCGCATCGGGGTCCTCTTCCAGGACTTCGTCCGGTACCAGTGGACGGCGCGCGAGAACGTCGGCGTGGGCTGGGTGCCTGCCCTCGACGACCGCCCCCGCATCGATCACGCGGTGGACGACGGCGGCGCGCGCTCGGTCATCGATCAGCTCCCCCAGAAGCTGGACACCATGCTGGGCGGCTGGTTCGAGGACGGCCACGAGCTGTCGGGCGGGCAGTGGCAGAAGATCGCCCTGGCCCGCGCCTTCATGCGCGACTCGGAGGTCCTGGTGCTCGACGAGCCCACCGCCGCGCTCGACGCCGAAGCGGAGCACGAGCTGTTCGTCCGGCTGCGGCAGCTCGCGGCGGAGCGGACCGCCATCCTCATCTCGCACCGCTTCTCCACGGTGCGCCGGGCGGACCGGATCGCGGTCATCCAGCAGGGCCGCGTCGAGGAGCTCGGCACCCACGACGAGCTCCTGGCGCGGGACGGCCGCTACGCTCACCTCTTCCGCCTGCAGGCGTCGGGATACGTCAGCTGACGGAGATCTGGGGACACCATACGATCAGTTGCGTATACGTATGGTGTCCCCGAATCTCGGGTGAGTTACGTATGGTGTCCCCGAAACTCAGTCGAAGTCGGTGGCCCGCCAGGCCTGCGTCGGCGCCAGTGCCGCAATCGGTTCCTGCTCTTGCGGCGGAAAGGAATCGACCTGCTGGAAGCGGATGTTCCGCACCAGGTACGGCCCGTCGATCCCGCTGTGGCGGATGACGGCGCCGCCGAACGCGATGGTGAGCGGGCGCGCGCCCGCGGCGATGCCCTCGAAGCGCTGGCGCGCGAACGCGATGGGCCGCGTCCCGTCCTCGCCCCCCCAGAGCTCCGCGTACATCCAGTACGTACCCGGCCGGTCGATGTACGCCGGAACGGTCAGCGCGAGGTCCCCCGCGCGCCTCTCCACCCGGGCATCTTTGGCCGCGATGCGCGCGCCCGCTGCATTCACTTGAAACGCGCCCGCGGCGGCGCGCTGGAACCGCTCGCCGTCGAGCTCTCCCCGAACCAGCACGACATAGTCGAACATCCCGGGCTCCGCGGAGGCTCGCAGCCGCAGCTCGAATTGGTGGTCCGGCGCCTCGACCGCTTGCAGCGGCAGCTCCGGACCGGGAGGCGAGCCGTGCACGGCGATGGCGGCGACGATGGAGGCCGGCGGAACGGGCGCGTTCCTCTCGTCGACGATCGCGGCGTGGATCACCACCTCGGCGCCGGCCTGGACGCGAACGGACGGCACCCAGACGATCAGCGTGGGCGAAGGCCCCGCCGAAGCCACCTTGGTGGTGACCTCGGTGCCGTCAGGGCGCGCATTGGGCGACAGCCGCCCCGAACGGCCGTCGTAGCGGAGGATCTCCTCGCCCGGCCCCGGATCGTCGTTCGACTCCGCCGGCGCCAACCGGGTCTCCACCGGCGGCACCAGCTTCAAAGCCGCGGCGCCCGCGCGCACGGCATCCGCAGCCAGCTCACGCTCGCGTCGCCCGGCAGCGGCCTCGCGCTCGGGTCTCCGGTCGTCCACTTTTGCCAATTCGAATCGCCGTGGCACTGGTGCTTCCCCTTCCTGGTTCAAGGCCGTTCCCGAACCCTCTCGCGGCGCCCGGAACATGGTGGGCGCCGCGATCAGCACCGCGGCTGCGACGAGGATCCTCTTCACTGCAGTGAGAGCCCGTAGGCGCGGACGTACGACGCCGGAAAGGACGAGGTGGCCACCGCGCGCACGTTGTCCTGGAGGCTGAGCGATTGGTCGTCGAGGCGCGCGTGCTGGTGATTGTGGTTCATGCGCACCCAGTCCCGGCGCGCGCCCTGCACCCACTGGCCGTTGCTCCAGCTCTTCGTTCCCCAGCCGGCGACGGAGGCCGAGCCGGACTCGCGATACGCGCCCGCTCCCGAGCTCTCGAACACCACTCCATCGCCGGGGACGTCGCTGCGCCAGGGGACGTACCAGTGACTGACGTAGCCCAGGCAGTCCCAGGCGCCGAAGAGGAGCAGGTCCTCGGTCATCCCGGTTCCCGAGCTCCACTTGCGCGTCGCCATCGTGTAGAGCGTGCGATACCGGCCCGCGTCGCCCATCCAGCTTCCGCTCGCCGATCCGTACTCGAGCTGGACCTGCGTCAGCCAGAACGTGGCGTCGGTCCGCTGACCCAACCATCCTGCCAGCGTGCCGACGAAGTTCCCGCAGAGCGTATCGGCGGTGCCATAGACCGCGTCGGCGGCCGGCGAGCCCAGATGCGGGCTGGCCACGCTGATCAGGTACCTGGTCTTCCGCGCGATGGTGGCGTAGTCGCCGTTGTAGTTGTAGTAGGCGGCGCCGCCCACGCCGTTGTTGAGGATCCAGCGCCCGATCACGCCGCCCATCGAATGCGCCACCAGCACCAGCTGGCCGTCGGGGATGGCGGACTGCTGGATGAAGCCGTTGATCTGCTGCGCCACGGCGCCCGAGGCGCCCGAGTCCCAGAAGCCCGCCGCGCCGTCGTAGCCGGTGACGAGGACGCTGCAGCCCGCGTTGATGCCGGACCAGAGGACGAAGTCTCCCCAGGTATCCGACGAGCCGTTTCGCCAGTAGTTCCGCCGGTCGGTGTCGCTGGCCACTCCCGGCGTGAGGTTCGAGCCTTTTCCGTGGATGTAGGCGATGTAGCAGGCCGCGCGCGCCCGGGTCAGGGGAACGCAAAGCACTGCAGCGACGAGCAACGCGCGCGCGATCACGCCGGTACCTCCGCAATGGGGTCGGCGCAATCAGCCTCATTTTGCGGAGACGCTCAATCGTACAGTTGACGTATTGGCACGGCTGCCGAAGCCAGCTTAGGCGAACGCTTGAAGGCGCAGCCAGGCCAAGGGCCGCTTCAGCGTTCCAGCTCGCCGTGCGCCAGATGGTGCTCGACTTCCAGCACTCCCGCGCCCTCGTTCGCCACGGCCGCCTGGTAATGCTCCTTCGCGCGCGGCGCATCCCGGAGAGCGGCCCAGAAGTGCGCCGAGGCGAGCCGGCGCGCTTCCAGCTCGGGATCGGAGTAGCCCTCCTCGAGGAACGTCCTGGTATCGATATGGCCCAGGAGGAATCCGGCGACGGGTCCCGGCCAGATGCGCTGGATCTTCGGCTTCCACGCCTTGTTGAGCAGCCGCGTGCCGCGCAGGACGTACCGGTCGTCGCCCAACCGCGTCCCGGCGTAGAGGAGAAGCGCCGGCGGCTTGAGCCGGCTCGCCGGTCCCTCGTAGCCCGCGTCCAACGCGGAGATCCAGCGCTCGACCGCCGCCTCGCGCTCGCCGGCGAGCCATCGCGCAGCACCGCCGAGCTCGAGCATCGTTCCGCTCTGCCCGGCTTCCGGCGCATCCTCGAACGCATGCGCCGCTTCGGGCCAGCGCTTCAACTCCAGGAGCGCCAGCCCTCGCCAGAGCGGGTGATCGTCGTTGGCCAGCTCCTCGAAGCGGCCTTCCTCGAGCAATTGGCGAGGGTCGTCCATCGAAGCGCAAGGTGGGGATGGATGCGGTCGCGCGCAGGACGAGGCAGCCAGGCTGTCGTCCATGCGACATACTAACCCCGGCCGCCGCAGGCGGCTTAGGGGCTGCGCCTGAGCGTGATCATTCGCCCGAAAGGTGACGACGTGCGTACTAGCCTCGTGCACCGGCTGCGGAACGTGCCGTGGGACGCGCTGCGTCCAGAGGTTGCCTTGCCAGCCATCGCGCGGGTGCTGGACGGCGTGCCTGCGGAGCGGGAAGTCGACCGCGCGCTGCGCGCCAGCCGCGAGCTGGGCGCGGACGAGCGGGCGGCCGTGGTGGAAGCGATTTTCGGTGTCGCGCTCTGGCGGCGCCGCCTGCGCTGGGAGACCGGCGACCGCGGCGATCCCGCGGTCCTGCTCGCCTCTCTCTTGCGCGACCTCGCCGGGCTGCCCGAGTCGCGCGCGCTGGCATTGACGGGCGCTCCGGCGTTGCCACCGAAGCGGCCGGCCCCGGAGCGCCTCGCCGACCGCTGGTCGCTGCCGGACTGGCTCGAGGCGCACCTCCTCTCCGAGTTGGGCGAGGAAGCGGAAGCATTTTGCGCGGCGATCGCGGATCCCGGTCCGGTGTGCCTGCGCGCGAACCGCCTCCTCTGCACGCGCGAGGAGCTCGCGAGCAGCCTCGCCCGCGACGGGATCGCGACCGCGCCGGCGGCCCGCGCTCCCGACGCGCTGATCGCCACCACGCCCAGACCGAACCTCTTCGGCGCGCAGGCCTGGCGCGACGGTTGGTTCGAGCCGCAGGACGAAGGCAGCCAGCTCCTCGGCCATCTCGCCGGCGCGCAGCCCGGCGAGACCGTCCTCGACCTGTGTGCCGGCGCGGGAGGAAAGTCCCTCTTGCTCGCGGCGCAGGGGGCGCGAGTGCTCGCTTACGACGTGGACGGCGAGCGCCTGGAACGTCTCCGGACGCGCGCGGCACGGGCCGCCCACGCCGACGGCGCGATCGAGATCGTCGATCGCCCGCGCGCCGCCGATCGGGTCCTGGTGGACGCGCCCTGCTCCGAGCTGGGCATCCTCCGGCGAGGCCCCGACGCCCGCTGGCTCATCGATCCGCGCACGCTGGACTCGCTCCCGCGGCTCCAGCGCGAGCTGCTGGAAGCGGCGGCGCCGCTCGCGCGCAAACGCCTCGTCTACGGCACTTGCACCATCCACCGCGCCGAGAACGACGACCTCGCCGCCGGGTTCGAGCGCGACCATCGCGAGCTCCGCCGCGTGGCGACGTTTCGCTCGCTTCCGCACCGGGACGGCACCGATGGGTTCTTCGGCGCCGTCTGGGAGAGAATCCTCCGCTGAGGCCCGCCATGAGCGACGACCCGAAGAAACCCTTCCACAATCCCTTCGGGGCGCTGCGCGAGAAGCTCGGAGACCTGCCGCCCGGACCTGCGCCTCGCCCGCCCGCGCAAAGGGCCCGCGCGCGCGGTGGTGCGGATGGAGCGCAAGGGCCGCGGCGGCAAGGAAGTGACGGTGGTCGAGCAGTTGGAATTGCCGGCGCGCGAGCTCGAGACCTGGCTCAAGGATCTGAGGAACGCGTTGGGCTGCGGCGGGGTGGTCGAGGATGCGACCCTGGTGCTGCAGGGCGATCAGCGCAAACGCCTGCCGGAGCTGCTTGCCGCGCGCGGAGTGCGGAAGGTGATCGTGGGATGAGGCAGGCGCGGGTACGCGCAGGTGAGAACGCGACCGAGAGGTGGGATACCTGGGTCCACCCCGCCTCTGCTACAACTCTGCGCATCCGCCGAAAAGGGGGGTGGTGATGACGGAACCGACTCGCGTTCTCGTCGTGCAGGCCGACCCGGCCGAACGCGCCTTCCAGCGTCTGCTGTTCACCGAGGCGGGGATGTCCGTCGTCGAGGCGAGCAGCGGCTCCGAGGCGCTCGACTTCCTCGCCACCGACCGGCCCGACCTGGTGGTCCTGGGGCGCACCCTGCCCGACATGGACGGGCTCGAGCTCCTGCCGCGGCTGAAGTCGGACGAGCTGGAGTTCATCCCGGTCCTGGTGGCCTCGCACCGCGGCGAGACGACGGAGCGCGTGCGCGGACTTCAGCTCGGCGCGGACGACTACATCGGACGTCCCTGCGACCCGGCTGAGTTCTTGGCGCGCGCCAAGGCGCTCCTGCGCACCAAGCAGGCGCACGATCGGGTGCGCAAGTTGCAGATATCGCTCGAGCAGATGGTGGTGAACGATCCGCTCACGGCGCTGCACAACCGCCGCTACCTGATGGACCGGATGCTGCAGGAGATGCAGCGCGCCGATCGGCACGGCGAGCCGCTGGCGTTCGCGTTGATCGACCTGGACGGGTTCAAGCTGATCAACGACCAGTACGGGCACGTGCTGGGCGACAACGTCCTGCGCGCGGTGGGCAAGGCCATCGCCAAGAGCGTGCGCGTCTCGGACGTGGCCGCCCGCTACGGAGGCGACGAGTTCGCCCTCATCCTCCCGCAGACGCCGGCGGAGGGGGCGATGCGCGTCTGCGAGCGGCTGCTGCGGAACATCTCAGAGATCGTGCTGCAGGACGAGACGGGAAAGACGTTCCGGGTCACGGCCAGCCTCGGCCTCGCATACTACCCGGCGGACGACGTGGAGACGCCGGAAGACCTGGTGCACTCGGCCGACGGCGCGCTCTACGGAGCAAAGCGATCGGGGAAGAACCGCTTCAGCACCGTTCGCCCCGTGCAGCCCGTCGCCAGTGCGTAGACCGCTGAAAATTTCTACGCTCTATAGAGTTGGCGCGCGAAAAAGGCGCGCGCGATTCCGTTCCATTGCACGCTGACCTGGCGCGCGGTTCGCAACAAGCCGCGGAATGGACGCCAAGGACATGACCCAGACACGACTCCAGAGCGAGAACGAGATCGACAACGCCATCTACGCAGTGCTCTGCGCCGCCTTCTGCGAAGACGAAGAGGAGCTCCGGCGGGTGGTGCGGCTCCGGCTCCCAGCGGAGCCGACCCCCGGGCAGATCGTCGATGCCATCTGCGCCGAGCTGCGCTGGCGCGGCAGGCTCCAGTTCGAGGAGCAGCGGCGGGTGCAGGCGGCCCACGTCCTGGAGGCGTTCCTGGATCTGCCGATCAGTGAACGGGAAGACATTTCGCTGATGGCCGTCGTCTAGCCGCGTCGGACGGCGATGCGCACCCTTCCGGTTCGGAGGGGGGCGAGCATGCGCTGGGCGGGATGGTGGGTGGCTGTGGCATGTTCGATCGCCTGCGGCGGATCGCGGCCGGGCGGGGGTTCGGGCGGTGGCGGCGGAGACCCCGACGCGGGTCCGGCGGACGGCGGCGGCACGCCGACCGACGGCGGAGTGGGAGCGGATTGCACCGGGCTTCTGCCTCCGGCGCCGGGTTCAGCGGTGATCTTCGATGTGACTTCTTCCGGCGCGGCGTGCGGCGCGACGAAGATCGACGGCGCGGGCAATACCATTTGCTGGGTCCAGTCCTTCTGGGTGGAGTACCTGCCGAACGGAGCCCGGAACGGCACCTTCGGCGCTCCGCTGGATCTGTTCGGCCAGGAAAGCGGCTTCATCGGGGTGTTTGGATCCGCCGCTCCCTACACCGTCGCCCTTTGGAGCGACGGCGGCAAGCAGACGCAGTCCGATGTCACCGGAGTCGCGCTCGCATTGGGCCCCGCTTCGGGACCCGGCGTCGTCGCCGTCGCCGCCAACTCAGGCACGCTCAGCGTGGAGAAGCTGGACGGGAGCGGAAACGAGATCACCAGCACGGACGTGACCAGCTCGGCGATGCCCATCGGCGCCGCCGAGGATGCCAGCGGCGCCGTGCTCGCGCTCACCAGCAGCGGCGCCAGCGTGAGCGGCTTCTGGGTCGACCTGACTCGCAAGAGCGCCGGACAACCCTTCGCCATCGGCACGGCGAGCACCGTCGTCGCGCGACCGTTGCTCGGAAGCGGAGTGGCGCTTCAGCTGGACGGGCGCTGGGCCGGCGTGCTGCAACCGGGGGAAACGACGCTACAGCCGGTCCCGTCCTGGATCGGCAACGCCGCCGACATCGTATCGGTGCGCGGCGGAAGCGCGCTCGCCCTCGTCCCGCAGACCGGCAACCGCGTCGAGATCATCTCGCCCAAAGGCAACTCCTGCGGCTTCGTCACCTTCCCTGGAGTGAGCACGGTGTCCGTCGGGGTCGACGGCTCGGCCGTGGGCTCCACCGGGACCGGTGGCTGCACCAAGCTGGTCTGGCGCAACGCCCTGCGCTGAAGCTGCTGGTATGATCGCGCCATGCCTGCCCGCATGCGCGCGTTCGTGCTGACCTTCGCCTTCTCCTACGCCGCGCTCGCCTGGGAGCCGCAGTCGCCCGCCGCGGTGCAGTCGCGCATCGAGGAGCTCCAAAAGGCCTGGGCCGGAAAATCGGACGAGGAGATCGCGCAGGACAAGGTCTCGCGCGCCCGCCAGCAGCGACCGCAGTGGGTCGCGCGCAGCGCCTGGAAGATGGAGCTGGGCCCCATCACCTATTACTTCGCCGTCGGGAAGGCGGCCTTCGTCGCCGCGGCGGGTGGGACCGCCCCGGGAGGACAATCGGTTCCCGCGCCGGGCACCGGCAGACCGCTGGATTGGTGGTACGACGAGCCCGCGGGAACGTTCTACACGCTGGTGGTCGACGCGCGCTGAGGCTGCGGCGCAAGCGTGCGCACCAGGACTGCCGCGATCACGATCGCCCCGCCCAGGACCGCCCGAGGACCCGGCCGCTCGCCGAGGCCGATGAGCACCCAGACGGGATTGAGCACCGGCTCCAGCATCGAGATCAGCGACGCCTCCGCCGCCGGCACGCGCCGCACGCCGCGCACGAAGAGGACGTAGGCGACACCCAGCTGGACGATGCCCAGATAGAGCAGCACCCCGACACCGCGCATGGAGAGCGAGGGCGCTGCTTGAAGCGCCCAGGGCAGCGTCACGGCTGCCGCGATCAGGTTTCCCAGCGTGGCCGAGGGCAGCGCGTCGCGGTTCCCGCTCTTCGCTTCCCGCCGCACGAGCACGATCATCAGCGCGAAGAACACCCCGGAGGCGATGGCGACCAGGTTCCCAAGGGCCTGGCCCGTCTCGACCTGGCCGACGAAGAACAATGACATCCCGACCAGCGAGAGCACGACACAGAGCGCGTCGATGGGCCGGAAGGGCTCGTCGAGCAAGAACGGCGAGAGCACCAACACATAGGCGGGCGCCGTGTACTGGAGGAAGATGGCACTCGCCGCGGTGGTGAGCTTGGTCGCCGAGACGAAGGTGATGATGCAACCGGCATACGCCGCGGCGGTGCTCCAGCGGGCCAGGCGGAGATTGGGACGGAGCACGATCAGGTAGAAGAGCGCGGAGATGAGCGAGCGGCCGCAGGCGACGGCCAGCGCCGGCATCGGCGCGAGCTTGATGAACAGCCCGCCGGTGGACCAGAGGATGGCCGCGCCCGCCACGGCGAGGACCGCGCGGCGCATGTCGGCGCCGGCGCTCTCCCCCTCGATGGAGCTCTCGCTGATCACCGCGCTGGCCGCCCTTCCCTGGAAGAATGGCGGCGGAGGTTATCAGCGAAGGCCCCGCGTCAGGGGAGGTTTCGGAACACGGCGAGGCCGCCGTCGGTGGGAACCAGGAGCAGCGGCGGGTCGTGCATGCGATCCTGCGACATGCGCCCGATCCGCTCTCCGGGAAGTCCGTCGCTCTGGGTGATGCGGCGGCCCTTGGCCTCGCCGGGTTCCCAGACCAGCAAGCCTGAGTTGGGAAAGCCGAAGACGAGCCGCCCGTTCGCGAGCGCCTGCACCTCGAGGATGTTGTACTCGGCCGCCCCCAACGCGGTGGGATCGAAGTAGCTCAGGCTCGATCTGCAATTCCGGTTCGAGCCGGTCCCCGTGCACGTCTCCTGGTACGCCGCGATCCCGTACGTGCGACCGCGCCAGCTCTCCACTTCTCCGGACACGAACCAGACGACGCCGTCGGGCGTGACCGCCACCCCGCGGATGTTGACCGGGTCGCCCATGGCGGGTGGCTGGAACACCGGAGGCCATTCGAACGCCGGCGCGAACGGATTGACCGGCTCCCAGCTCTGCACCCAGTCCTCGAGCTTCTCCTTGAAGTTGAGCGCTCCCCCGCTGGTGAGGCCACCCATCCAGAGCCGTCCATCGTCCGCGATGGCGAGCCCGTACCAGTCGCCGAAGGTGATGATCCTCTTTCCGTCGCAGGGGCCGCCGATGCAGGCCACCGGATGGACGTGATCCGCGTACCACTGCCGCTCGTCGTGGGTGTTGAACGGGTCCGTCGCCAGATTCGGCGGCGGGAAATACCTGGCGGGGATGATCCGGGTGACTCCGTGGTTCGACCCCACGTACAGGTTCCCCGGATGCTGGAAGTGGTCGTACACCATGCTGGTGATCGAGCGCGTCTCGTAGAAATGCCCGTCGTTGGAGTTGCGCAGGTCGTAGCGGTTCACCTTCAACGACCCGTTCGGCTGGAGCAGGACCTGGTCCATCTTCCCCATGTGCGCGTAGGGGTCGGTCCACAGATGCGCGTCGGGGAACATCCGGCTGTTGGTGTCGCGGGCGAAGTACCCGACGAAGCACTCTCCGGCGGATCCGCCTTCGACCCAGGTGATGTCGGGCGGATCGGTGTACCCGGATCCGTAGTGAAGACCGTCGCGCGCGGTGTACCTGCGGAACGTCTTCGCGCCCGGCTGCAGCAGGTAGAGCGCGCGCTGGGTGACGACCCACAGGTTCTCGCTCTCGTCGACCGAGGCCGAGACTGGCGCCTCGAGCAGGCCCTGCGCCGACCCGTAGATGACCAGCGGGTCCATGGAGAACGGACCTCGCCCCAGTCCGCCGATCCTGTGCGCGTCAGGCCCTGCGTCGACGGGTCCCGCGTCAGGCGGACCGGCGTCCGGCGTGGGTGCTGGCGGAATGACCACGCCGCCGCCCCCGTCCGCCTGCTCGGTCGGCGGTAGATACACCGGGGGCTCGGGCGCTCCCTTGCACCCGACCACGGCAGCCACGACGAGTACCCCCCCAAGCCTCATCGCTGAGACGGTTTGCACCGTCTGCCCGTCCTGCAACTTGGCAAAGCGTCGGATGGCTCCCCGTGGCTTTGCGGCTGGGCGTCACGCGATCAAGGTTCGCGGAACGGGGAGACGTTCATGGCAGACAGCGAAAAGAACCCGGACCGCGATCCGCTCGTCGACGCGCATCCGATCGGCGTCGGCGCGGCCGCCGCGACGGCGGGCGTGGCGGGTGCGGCGTTGGGTGCAGCCGTCGGCGGACCCGTCGGGGCCGTCGTGGGCGCCGCGGTGGGAGCCGTCGCCGGAGGACTCGGCGGAAAGGCCGCCGCCGAGGCCGTGCACCCGCCGGTCGAAGATCTCAGCGGTGGGGCCGACCCATCGAAGGAGCCTTGAGCCGCGTTACTGCAGCGTGGCCTTGACGCTCATCTGGATCTTGAGAGCCGACGAGATCGGGCATCCGTTCTTCGCATCCTCGGCCGCTTTCTGGAACGCGGCCTGATCGATCCCGGCCACCTGGCCGCGGACTTCCAGCGAAGAGGACTTCACTTCGAAGCCGCCGCCGGCCTTCGGTCCGAAGTCGATGGTGCATGTCGTCTCGAGCTTGCGCGGCGCATGCCCGCCCTGGGCCAGGCCGTGCGACAGCGCCATGCTGAAGCAGCTCGCGTGCGCGGCCGCCAGCAGCTCTTCGGGAGAAGTGCTGCTCGGGGCTCCCTCCGTGCGCGCCTTCCAGCTCAGGTTCAGATCGCGGAAGGTGCCGCCGCCGGCGCTGGTCTTGCCCTTGCCGGACATCAAGTCGCCTTCCCACTGCGCAGTCGCGCGGCTCTTCATGGGTTTTCCTCCTTTGCAGGCGCCTTTTGGCAGATGGGCCGCGGACTGGCAACAGCGGGCTTGTCTGAACAGAAGTTCAGGTACATGCTCCAGCCATGCTGTCGCGGCCGGTGTCGAATCCTCCCAATCCCTGGCTCTCGACCGAGGTGGAGTATCTCGACGAGATCCCGCCCGCGGAGCTGGAGGTCTACGAGGACCACACGCGCGAGATCCTCTCGCACAACGACAGCCCCGACGTCGGGTTCAGCTGGAGCGTGAACCCGTACCGGGGATGCTTCCATGCCTGCTCGTATTGCTACGCGCGGCCGACGCATGAGTACCTCGGGCTCGGCGCCGGCACCGACTTCGAGCGCAAGATCACCGTGAAGCCCGATGCGCCGCGCCTCTTGCGCGAGGCCTTCGAGCGCCCCAGCTGGAAGGGTGAGCTGGTCGTCTTTTCGGGCGTGACCGACTGCTACCAGCCGCTGGAAGCGAGCTACCGCCTGACCCGTGGCTGCTTGGAAGTCTGCGCCGAGTACCGGAATCCGGTGGGCATCATCACCAAGTCTCCGCTGATCGAGCGCGACATCGACCTGCTCCAGGCCCTCCGGGAGAACGCGCATGTCTCGGTCAGCGTCAGCGTGCCCATCTGGGACCGCGAGCACGCGCACGCGGTGGAGCCCTTCGTCGCCACGCCACAGAGGAGGATCAAGACCATCGAGCGGCTGGCGGCGGCCGGGTTGACCGTGGGCGTGAACGTCGCGCCGGTGATTCCCGGGCTCTCCGACTCCGACATCCCGCGAATCCTCAAGGCGGCGCACGCCGCCGGAGCGAAGCGCGCGGGGTTCGTCTTCCTCCGCCTGCCCGGCTCCGTGAAGCAGGTGTTCGAGCAACGCCTGCGCGAATCGCTCCCGCTGCGCGCCGACCGCGTCTTGAACCGCGTGCGCGAAGCGCGCGGCGGCAAGCTCTACGATTCGCGCTTCGGAGTGCGCGGCCGGGGTCAGGGACAATACGCAGACGCTGCGCGCGCGCTCTTCGATGCCACGGTGAAGCGCCTGGGCATGAACGAGGGTTTTCAGGACGAGGAAGAACGCGACACGTTCCGCAGGCCGGGCCGCGCTTCTCAGTTGGCGCTGCTGTAGGGGAACCGCGCACCCAGGTGACGTGAAATATTGCCTCTACGCATGCGCGCTTCGTACAGTTTCCCGATGCTCCGCTCGGCCGCGTGCCTGGCCTTGCTCCTGGCCGTTCCGGCCTGCAAGCAAGACGGGATCGCTTCTGCCTCCCTGGGCTCCGGCGGCGCCGGATCCTCCGCGAATGCGCAGGCGGTGGTCACCGCGAAGAGCGGCAAGGTGCAGCTGCTGCGCGCCTCCGACGGAACGGTGGCCGAGGCGAAGGTCGGCGACCGGCTCTCCTCGAAGGACGCGCTGCGCACCGAGGTGGGCGAAGCCGACGTCGCCGTCGAGGGCGTTCGCGTGCGCCTGCACGAAAGCAGCCGCCTGGAGCTGAAACAGATCGGCAACCAGGCGCTGCACGCGCGCGTGCGCGGCAGCGTGGAGTCGGAGGTCGAGCACACCGGCAAGCTGGACGTCGAGATCGAGAACAGCGACGCCACCGCTCACAGCGACGGCGGCCATTTCTTCGTCACCGCCGACGGCCGCGGCGTGGTCGCGATCGCCTCCGTCACCGGAATGGTCAACGTGGCCGGCGGAGGCAGGTCCATCGCGCTGAACGAGGGCCAGGTCACCCGCATGAGCCGGACCTCGCCGGCGCCGAGCAAACCCGTCGCGGCGCTGCGGCGCGTGCTCCTCAGCGTGCAGTGGCCGGACCAGAAGGAAACCAACAAGGCCACCTTGCCCATCGAGGGTCGCGTCGACCCGGGCAGCCGCGTCTTCGTCCAGGGTCAGCCTGTCGCGGTGGAAGAGAGCGGCGCCTTCCGCACGGAAGTGCCGCTCCGGCAAGGGAAGCAGAAGATCGCGGTGGTCACCGTCGACGCGCTGGGCCGGCGCCAAGCGGTCGAGGGCGTGGTGCTGCGCGACGATTCCCTGCCCGACGCGAAGGTCACGAAGAGGTTGTGGCAATGGCGACGACGCTAGCGCTCCTGGTCGCGGCATCCCTGTCGGCGCAGCCCGCGCAGCTCATCCTCGGCAAGGACGCTGGGGCGGATCTCGAGATCGAGGCGCCGTCCCGCGCAAGGGTGACCTTCTCCACCAGCGTGGGGACCGTCGGCGGCGTGCACCGACAGGGCGACGTCGTGCGGGCCCGCTTCAACGCGCCGCCGCTCCGGGCGCCCTCGGTGGCGCTGGTGCTCGCGCTGATCGACGACGGCGGCGACCGGGAGCTGAGCTGGCTCTCCATCCCGCTCTCGGGCTCGGACACGATGGTGATCGAGACCAAGCCGGGAGCGCGAGTGGAAGCGATGGTGGACGGGCGGGTGCTGGGCAAGGGCCCCGCTGGCGAGGACGGCACCGCGCGCCTGCCCATGGTGGTGCCGCCCGGCGTGCGGCAGGCCACCCTGAAGATCACCGACAAGCTGGGCAACACGAACGAGAAGTCCCTCGACCTGGCTCCGCCGCCCTTCTCCCGCGTGCGGCTCGCGGCGCGGTCGGAATCGGCCAGCGCGGGGTCCGCGCTGGAGGTGGAGATCTTCGTGGTCAAACCCGACGGCACCCCGGACGACGAGGCGCGAGTCGCGCTCTCGGCGCCCGACGGCGAGACCAAGGTGCGCAAGCGGGTCGCGCCCGGCGTGTACCTCGCCGAATACGTTCCGGAAGCGAGGTCGGGCACGGTACAGCTGGAGACCAAGGCCAACGGCCAGCTGGCGACGCTGGACGTTCCGGTGCGCGCCACGTCCGCGGGGTCGCGGAGCTCGTTCTGGCGCACCGCGATGGGTCCGCAGGGACCTTGGGCCATCTCCGCCGGCCTGCTGGGCGGCTTCGGCTCGTCGTACGACGGCGCCGGGGGCGGCACGGTCCTCGCCGAGATCGCCATGCGGGTGGAGTCGTATCCGCTGGAAGTCCTGCTCGATCTGGGCGGGAGCTTCTTCGCCGAGGCGTCGCAGTACACGGGGGCGACGGCGCTGACGGAGCAAGCCAAGGCGCATGCCTGGCTCGGGCAGGTCGGCGTGCGCGGAATGTACGAGGTGCTGCGGCGCCTGGACGTACACGCCTCGGCCGCGGTCGGCCTGCAGGACCAGAGCGTCCGCACCACCCTTCCCTTGAATCTCGGCCAGGTCGAGGACTCGGGTTTCTCTCCGCGCTTCGCCCTGGCCGTCGGCGCGAACTACCGCATCGGCCCGGGGCGCGCGCTGGCCCAGGTCCAGTTCGATTGGGCTTCCTCGCGCGTCGCCCAGCTCGCCGGCAGCACCAGCGGCGTGCAGGGCATGGTGGGCTACCTCGTCGCCATTCGGTAATATCGCGAGGATGAATCGCCCCGTCCGCATGGCCGCCCCGAACGAGGCGGCGGCGCTGCTGCACTCGTTCACCAACCACCTGCTCTATTCGCTGGCCAAGGACCAGTACTCGGCGACCGAGCTGGACCGCTACATGTCGCTGGCGCTGACGGTCCGCGACCGGTTGATCGAGCGCTGGATCAGCACGCAGCAGCGCTATTACCAGAAGGACGCGAAGCGCGTGTACTACCTCTCCGCCGAGTTCCTGATGGGACGGGCGCTCGCCAACAACCTGATCAACCTGGGCCTCTACGACGTCGCGCGCGAGGCGGTGAAGATGCTCAACCTCGACCTCCGCGACGTCCTCGAGCAGGAGGTGGACGCGGGGCTCGGCAACGGCGGCCTGGGACGGCTGGCGGCCTGCTTCCTCGACTCGATGGCGACCCTCGACATCCCCGGGTACGGCTACGGCATCCGCTACGAGTTCGGGATGTTCGACCAGGAGATCAAGGACGGCTGGCAGGTGGAGAAGCCGGACGAGTGGCTGCGCCTGGGCAACCCCTGGGAGACCTCCCGGCCGGAGTACGGCGTCCCGGTCCGTTTCGGCGGCCACGTGGAGGAGCACGGCGACGACCACGGCCATCTGCGCGTCCGCTGGACCGGCGGCGAGCAAGTGGTGGGCATTCCGTACGACACGCCCATCGCCGGCTATGGCTGCAACACGGTGAACACGCTGCGCCTCTGGCGGGCGCGGGCCAGCTCGGACTTCGACCTCCGCTACTTCAACGAGGGCGACTACGAAAAGGCGGTGCTGGACAAGAACCGGTCGGAGACCATCTCCAAGGTCCTCTACCCCAGCGACGTGAAGGTGTTCGGCAAGGAGCTGCGCCTGAAGCAGCAGTACTTCTTCGTCGCCTGCTCGCTGCACGACATCGTCCGCCGGCACCTGGTCGCCTACCCGTCGCTGGAGAACTTCGCCGACAAGGTGGCCATCCAGCTCAACGACACGCATCCCGCCGTGACCATCCCCGAGCTGATGCGCATCCTGGTCGACGAGCACG
>Ga0070708_100000391_pt1 | contig 33145 bp, 22 predicted proteins | sample KBSK5503metaG_FD_65469 | JGI IMG/M metagenome (GOLD analysis project Ga0070708, IMG submission 65469) | Corn, switchgrass and miscanthus rhizosphere microbial communities from Kellogg Biological Station, Michigan, USA - KBS K5-50-3 metaG | ecosystem: Host-associated > Plants > Roots >... | reverse complement strand
CGACCGATATTCCTCTTCGATCAAGACGAGGACCGGTTGCAGACATACTCCCGACGTATGACAGAAACGAGAATCCTTGCCGAAAATGCATCTTCTACGCCACCCTACTGAATAGTTACCTACGTGGTAAGCAAGAAGGAGCTCAATGCCTTTGAAAAAAGGAAAGAATATTGGATTCTATGGCGTGCCGAATGGATGACTCGGCACAAGCATGAATAACTCGACGTCTTGAGTGGCTCTAATTGGTGCATGAAGCACGTTACCTATTTCTCCGCAATCGTTTAGACAACAGAGCTGACAGTAAATATCCAACAAAGCCCGCGTTTATATTGCTCGGAATGTGAACGAGCGTTTCCCATCAGGGGAGTCAAATGGGTAGTGGTAGCCATCTCTGGGAGCCTGGATACTACCTTCAGAAAACAGTGGATATCGATTGGTTTCAATAAATTCTCAGTTGGCTTGTTGAGCGCTGATTAAATGGCATGGATGACGTAGCTCATTTTTTGGCTAGCGGTTTGGACTCACAACACGAAGAGCAAACCACAGCAGTCATCTCATTGAGGAGGGCAGTATTCGTACTTATCTTTACTGCTGGTAGCTGACGTTCCCCCTGGAGTCGTGACAGTCACATCGACTATGGTGCAGGAACTGAACGCCGGGCTGACGACGGTGAGCTGTGTGTCATTGATGAAGGTGACCCTGCTCGCAGCTGTTTGACCAAATGAGACTCTAGAGTCGCTAGTGAAGCCGCTGCCACTAATAGTGACAGTGTTACCTCCACTGATAGAGGGTTCACTCGTGGGGTTAATGCTCGTTACCGTTGGAGGAGGAATGTATGTGAACAGGTCAGCCGCGCTGGTAGCTGAGGTACCCTCTGGCGTCGTGACGATCACATCGACCCTGCCGCTGCCCGCGGGGCTGATAGCTGTGATCTGGGTGTTGCTGATTGAGACTATCGTACCTGCCGTCGAGCCAAACGAGACGCCCGTGGCACAGGTGAACCCGCTACCGATAATAATGACACTGCTGCCTCCGCCCATCGGTCCGCTCGTCGGGCTGACACTTGTCACCGTTGGAGGAGGGTAGGTGAACTGATCAGCAGTACTGGTAGCCGAGGTTCCCCCTGACGTCGTGACCGTCACATCGACCGTGCCACTACCAGTCGGGCTAATAGCTGTGATCTGGCCGTCACTGTCGACCGAGACTATCGTACCTGCCGTCGAGCCAAACGAGATGCCCGTGGCACCCGTGAAGCCATAGCCGAAGATGGTAACCGTGGTGCCTCCATTCGCAGGCCCGCACCTTGGTCTGATTGCCTTCACAATTGGGGGTGGGAGGTACGTGAACAGGTCAGCCGCGCTGGTAGCCGAGATGCCCCCTGGCGTCATGACCCTCACGTGGACCGTGCTACATTTAGCTCCGCAATAACTAATACCTGCTGCGGGACTGACAGCCGTGATCTGGCTGTCGCTATCGACCGAGACTTTCGTTGCTGCCGTCGAGCCAAACGAGACGCCTGTGGCACCCGTGAAGCCGGAGCCTGTAATGATGACCATAGCACCACCAGCCGTTAACTCACATTTCGGGCTGATACTCGACACCATTGGTCCTTGCTCTGCTATTGGTGTAGAAACCACGTTCAACCTGACATCTACTACAGCGTTCCCTCCATTTGAGGTGAAATTGATGAGAGCCGAATATAGTCCTGCTGTTAAGCTGGTTGTGTCAACCCTCACTTTAATAACCTGTGGAAGCCCTCCAGATGCTATCTTTCCTCCGCTTGTATCGAATGTGAGCCAGGATGTCTTTCCCTTGTCCGCTGTCCAACTGAGCTCCCTCCCACCACTGTTGCTCACTGTCAGAAGCAGCGTCCTCTGGTTTCCCTTGTTTTGCGAGCCGAAATCGAGCACAAGCGGATTGACGTTGAGCTTTGCTGGTTGTGGTGGACCAGGGGGGATTACCTGGATCTTGATATCAACTCGTTGTTCTTTTCCTCCATCAGACCTGGCAGCCAGAGTTGCGGAGTACGGTCCCACTTGCAGCCTGCTCGTGTTAGCAGTAACATCATAGATAACTTCCCTGGTATTATCAGGTTCTTTTGCTTCAGTCCTCGCTGTGATGCTCAGCCACTGTGCATTCCCTGAAACTGTCCTCCATCTGAGCTCTGACTCACTACTTGTCTTGACTACCACGGGCAGGACAGCTTGATTACCTACTTCTACCTTGCCAAAGTCAAGGAGTGTAGGACTGACCGAAGGTGGCAGCGGAAAAGTAAATGTGAGTGGAGGTGGGGACACTGAACCATTATAGGCCCGCAAGACTCCTGCAAGAACGATATTAAAGAGAATAAAGACAGAGGTAAGGAAGACTAAGATCGACGCTGGCAGGCGCTGACTGGAAGGTATGCCAGGAAGAGCAGGTGAGAATAGCAAGCCGCGTGCAGAGCGTTTTCTTCCTAACAGAAGAGCGCTGAGATGCCATCGCAGCATGAGGCGCCGTCTCTGCTCCTCATCCTCAGATTCCACCGGCTGCCCGCAGAAGAGGCAAATGCGGGCATCATCAGAAAGATCCTGTCCACAGCGTTTGCACTTCTGCATGTTGGTCCTCCACGATCAAATGAGAGTTCTTGTCATCAGGTTTTTGACATAAAATAGTCGTTGTACACATACGGAAGAGACTTGTTAAGCACGGTCTGTTATGACATTCAATGTCTCAAACAGCGTATCGTAGAATCGTAGTAGCTCAAAGTAGCCCAACGGAGAGAATCGCTGCTGTACGTTGCTGTCTAAGAGTATCTGCCAGATCTTCTGTGCAGCCCTCTGCCGTATATCCTGGGTGAGTGATGTACTCTGTTGTAGCAGCATTGCTGCCCCCGCACAAATAGGTGCCTTGTTACTATCCAGGGCCTGCAACACTGTATTCAGCGCCTCATGGTCTAATACAAATGGTTGCCGAAGTACCTTCCAGGCCATCTCTTGCACTGTACCCACACGTAACTCTTGCCGGGCGCCTTCAGATAATGGCCGTCTGTCTGCACATGCTGCCAATAGCTCTTCAACTCGTTGACTCGTGAGCTGTTGCACGCGCTGGAGTGCTTGCAGATTCCTTGCTCGTTCTTCGGGGTTCGATGGGACGAGCGGTTGCGTAGGTGGTCCCTCTTGAGGAACAGGCTTATCGAGTTGGCGTGTTCGCGCTATGAGCAGGCTCTGCCTTCCTTTATATGTTAGCGCAAGCAGCAGCAGTTCACGCCACATGGCTGAATGATACTGCTGGAAGGCGAATTGTTTCAGCTCTTCTTGTGGCATGTGGAGCAGGTACAGAACGACGTAATAGTCCTGAATTGTACGGTTAGCGAAGTAGAAGAGATCCTCTCCTCCCTCAATGAATAGGCCGCTACTCCTGCGCAGCGTCTCGATGAACTGCGCGGTCTCACTCTCTCTGATCTCGCCTGGCTGTCGCTGATGGAAAGCAGCCAGCGTTTGACGTGTCGTCATCGCTACGTCGTAAGCTGTGAGCATAGTACCACTCTCGTGAAGTCGGAATGCGAGATTGCTCAGTAGTTGCTCTGCCAGAGGTATCTCTTCACTTAAAAACATCTTGCGTCCACTCTCCCAATTCCAGGTATCAAGCAGCGTACGGGTGACCATCTGGTAAAGTTCTATAGGATGAACAAGAAGGTTTCTGCCGCTAGCCTGGAGCAGCACCATAATCGTGAGTGTCATTGGGTTGACGGCCAGGCACATAAGGCTGGGATTGACTGTGAGCATATACGCTACTTGTTCTTGCTGTTTAGCTCCTGCTCTGTGCGCTTCTGCCTCCTGTATGTCGGTAAGGGGATACATTCCCTTGACGGACATTGCCCGGTAACGTGCAATAGCAAGGCACCAATTTGTCAGAAATCGTTCGATCCGCTGCCGATCGAGATCAAGGAGGGTATAATGCGCGTATTTGGTAAAAGCTCCTGGCTCGCTATCAGCGATGCGAGACGCGATGAGGAAGCGATTGTAGTTGTCTGGCTTCTCTGAAGAATAGTCCGCTATGAACTCGTCAATACCTTCTATAACGCGCCTGCGCACATGAACGCTAGCTCCCTGGTCCAATCCATCGAACAGAACAAGGCATCGACCCTGCGCCAGCTCGTCTAGAAGTTTCAACGCCAGGTTGGGATGAATCCTGCTCCATTGTGCAATGAGGAACTGTTTGAGCGTGAGATACTCTTCTTTATCGAGCCTCTCCGCATACTCTCTCGTCTGTACCAATATAGGAACCTGTTCGCGTCCAAGCCCATTTGGGAGGGAATACTTGCCCGCTTTGAGAGAGGCTCGTGCCATATGGAGTGCAAGCCAATGAAGAAAGGTGGTTTTGCCAGACCCTGGTGTTCCTAAAAGAATTGCTACGGGGTTGGTTGGAGTGAGTCGTGGTAAGATCTCTGCGAGAAAGAGCGGTCGCCGTGCTTCTTCCTCATCCACATCCCCCCTCAATTGTGACTGCCAGATGATGTACAGCCGTTGCAGGTAGGCTTCGCGTTCTTCGCTGCTGAGATCGGTGCGTTGCCTCATTGCTTCAAGCTGCCGCTGCTGCTCAGCAGGTGCATCATAGATAGGTTCATCAGCGACGACTTGCAAAGGCACAAAGGTTTCATTCAGTGGCACCTCCGCGAAAACCATCGCTCGCGAGAGTTGGACAAACCCCCTTGGCCTGATATTTTCACACATGTCCTCGATAGAGCGCAGATACTGCGTGAAAGCTTCTTTGTCTCTAGCCTGCTGTACTTCTTCCCTCTGTTTTGTTTCCTCCATATCCTTCTTGAGGTAATCAAGAATTGCCTGTACTTCGGGAGGAGGTGCGTATGCAGGTTCGTAGTTTTTACCCAATACGAATGTAATAATCCCTGAAGCGAGGGTAATAACAATGAACAATCCAATGAAGCTTAAGATAAGATCCTGGTAAAAGCCAAATTCCTGGAACCACTTAAGGACATGAGCGACGGTCGTATTAAAAACATCGGCCTGCTTTCCTGCGAACAGGCTAGTAACAACACCGACAAGAATAGTGATAACAACCGCTGACCAGACCCACTTGGCGCTCTTCCAGATATCAGTTGCTAAAGTGTACAAGGTGTGCATGTGAACACTTTCCTTTCCGGCTGCTCGCATGCTCTCCAGATGCATGTGAGGCTTATGGTTTGCTGTAAGTGGAACTTGTCTACGGTGACCAAACTAAGAAGCAGGCAGAAGAGGTACGCAATGTAAGTGGACGAAGTAGAGGTCTTGCAAAAGTATAAATAATGCTGATTGCACCCACAAAGACAATAGTGGATCTGGTTAATCACTCTTTAAACGATGACGAACTGATTTTTTATAATAGAGATTTTACGACCAGGCAGATTTTGGCCAGCCGCGTTCGGGAAAGGATAAATTAAAGGCAAGCCATACGGCAAACCTCTGGAACATCTACGAGAGGCAAAAGAGCTAAATTCGGCTCGTTATTGCTAAAACTCATATGGGCGAGCTGAAGAGTATAAAGACCAAGCCAGCCTGTTGAAAAAAGGGACAACCAACTGTTGTTGTAATGGGTGTGTCTTGCAGCTATACTAACGGATGAAACTCGCTTTTCGAGCATGGGGTGGTTTTTCTGTCGACTCACCTCGTCTCTGGCCTTTCGTCGATCCATCCTGGAAAGGAAGCACTCTCCAGCAAGGAGCAGCACATGGCAACCATCAGGCAACCACGAATGTTCACATCAGCACATGAAGCGCCTCCCAGCAGTGTCCGATTTGATTGGATCATGGTGCTCGTCACCATTTGGGGGATCGGTGGCCTCTTCCTGGATGGCTGGGCACACACCAATCTGCCGCGGTTAGAAACCTTCTTCACCCCCTGGCATGCCGTCCTCTACTCTGGCTATCTGGCAGTGACAATCACGTTGATCGTCAAGACCCTCAGCAACCTGAAGCTCGCAAGAGCAGGCGAGAGGGCCAGTGGAGCGACCCCCTCGCTGGTGACGCTTCTCAGAACCAGCGCACGAGGATGGAGCTTTCTGGAAGCCGTCCCTGCTGGCTACGGACTCTCGCTGCTAGGAGTGGGGATCTTCGCGATCAGTGGGGTGGGTGACCTGATCTGGCATCTGCTCTTTGGTATCGAGCGCAGCGTTGACGCCCTGCTGAGCCCCACACACCTTGGGCTGGCACTGGGTGGGGGGCTGGCGGTGACGGGTCCGCTGCGTGCAGCGTGGCGCAGACGTGATGGGGCTGACGCCGGTTCCTGGCGGCAGCTGGGTCCGGCCATCATTTCGCTCCTCATTACCCTCTCCCTGCTGACGTTCTTTACCGAATATGCCTCCCCCTTTGTCAATCCCTGGCCGATTTACCCCGTCAGTTTTGTGGCCGGGTTTGGACCGGCGATCGGCATCACCGATATCCTGCTGCACACCGCGCTGTTGATGGGCGTTGTCTTGCTGGCTCTGCGACGGTGGCGGCTGCCCAGGGGAGCCTTGACGCTCATCTTCACTACCAACATCGGCTTGATGGCGGTCTTTAGTCCAGAAGTGGTGATCTGGCTCCTGCCGTGTGCGTTGCTGGGAGGCCTTACAGCTGACCTGCTTTACCAGCGACTCCACCCCTCGGAGCACCGACGAGAGAGCCTGCGCCTGTTCGCGTTCGTGGTGCCAGCGATCCTCTACCTCTGCTACTTCCTCAACCTGGCCATCGTGGGGCCGCTGCGTTTTCAGAGCGGGATTTCGTGGTCGGTGCATTTCTGGGCGGGCTCCATCGTGCTCGCCGGTCTCGTCGGCTTCCTGCTCAGCTACCTCATGTTCCCGCCACACACACCCAGTGAGAAGAAGAAAGAAGCACTCCCCTAAGCCGTGCTGACCTGTGTTCGCTCCGAAACGTGGAGCGCATCTGGAGTCAACTGAGGAGGGCGACCAGGATGATGGGAACCAAAGAGCGGAACTTTGCTCCACTCGTGAATGTGTCAGTGGAAGAGTTAGTGCCACACGATCACTTCTATCGCCAGTTGGAGTGTACCCTTGATCTGTCGTTTGTGCGGGAGTTCGTCCACGAGACGTATGCCTGCAAAGGGCGTCCCTCGATTGATCCGGTGGTGTTCTTCAAACTGCAACTGGTCATGTTTTTTGAGGGAATACGCTCCGAACGGCAACTGATGCGCCATGCAGCAGATCGGCTGAGTGTGAGGTGGTATCTTGGCTATGATCTGAACCAGCCGTTGCCTGATCATTCGAGCCTCACCCGCATCCGTGAACGCTATGGCGTCGAGGTCTTCCGTCGCTTCTTTGAGGCCATTGTAGAGCAGTGTCAACAAGCAAAGCTGGTGTGGGGCAAGGAACTCTACACCGATTCCACACAGGTCAATGCCAATGCTGACCTGGATTCGCTGATCCCTCGTTTCGCCGTCGAAGCACGCGAGGCAATCCAGACCCATCTCGCGGCCCTGTTTTCTGATGAAGACACACAGCCTGAGCAACAACCGGCAACGACAGAGACCGTTGCCGCATCGCCAGAAGCCACTGCACCAGAAGTTATTGCTTGCCCTGCCCCTCTCCCACTCCCAGTCGCCCTCTCCGAACCAGAGCAAGAGGAACTCGCGCAAGAAACTGCCGCCCGGCATGACTGGATTGCTGAACAAGGAAGACCGCAGAGAGAAGTGCGTGGCTATTATCAGCGCACCTCCGACCTGCGCATCAGCACCACCGATCCTGACGCTACTCCGATGCGCCTGAAGGGAGGCGGAACCCATCTGGGTTATCATACCCACTACGTGGTCGATGGAGGCAAACGTCGCATCATTCTGGCGGTGCTGGTGACTCCTGGGGAGGTGATGGACAATCATCCCATGCAGGACCTGCTCTGGCACACCTGCTTTCGCTGGCACCTCTGGCCCGACCAGGTCACCGCCGATAGCTTGTATGGAACGGGAGAGAACCTCAAAGCCATCGAAGAAGCCCACATCCGGGCCTACATCCCCATCGCCGAGAGAGGCCAGCACAACATGGGCTATTATGGGCTCGCACAGTTTACCTACGATGCCAGCCAGGATCTGTATCGCTGTCCGCAAGGACAGGTCTTGCGTCCAGCCTATCGAATGGAAGGGACACAGGAGATCCAATACCGTGCGGATGCGGCGACCTGCAATGCCTGTCCGGTGAAAGCGCAGTGTACCGAAAGCCCGCGTGGTCGGCACGTCCACCGCTCCTTTTTTGCAGACTATGTGGAACGGGTCAAGGGCTACCAGCAGACCTTGGCCTACCAGAAAGCTCTCAACAAGCGCAAGGTGTGGGTGGAACCGTTGTTTGCAGAAGGCAAACAGTGGCATGGCATGGAGCGTTTTCGCTTACGGCGGCTCTGGAGGGTCAACTGCGAGGCGCTGGTAATCGCCACCGGACAGAATCTCAAACGCTTGCTCCAAAAGCGAGGATGGGGCCGACGTCCCTTCCCTGCTGAGGCGGTGGCTCTGAGGCCTCCTGGGAGCGAGGATGCTGATGTGCTCCCGAGCAACGTTCCCCTGAAAAACGACAGAGCCAGCGTTGCTGCGGCATTCTTCGTCTCTTACGGGGTCGCCAGGACGCTCTTTGAAGCGAACTCAAGCCGGTTTTCTCTCGTAAACAGCACTTTTGTTATTTCTCTATGGTTCTTTAACTATCACTTCTTTTATTGCTTACTTCATTTCTTACCTGTATCCCCTATGCAGGGAAAAGCTTTACAAAGTCAAGCTCATGTATTCTCCGATAAGCTCAGCAAGGAGTTTTTCAACAGGCTGAAGCAGTATGATATGGATTTGTGCAAAATCTTAGTGAGCAGAGATGGCGTATGTATGCCGGCAACATTACATCACTCACCTCTATCATGCGAATGAATGGCAACAACTTTTTGAGGTGCTTGATACTGGACAGTATGGGAGAGAGAGAAAATGTAATGGGATCTCAAGATTCACGCCACGCGCAAGAACTCCGTTTGGGGCCGCAGGTAGCGGCTTGGAGGATGGACTGTTGAGGAGGGAATAGCAGAGCTATTCCCCTCGGGGGGCATATATACTACGATGCCCTAGGCTTGATATTGCCTTTCATGAGGCGTTTATCTGGGTCGATACCTTCTTTATAGCTAAGAGTTCTGCAGTAAAACATCTGTATTGAGAGGGTGAATAAGGCGGATTTTGTGATGCCATCCCGAAAGTTGTGTAAAGGGAAGGTGGTAAAAGAGTTTCTCTAGAAGAGATAATTCAGGCATAGACTCTTCCTGTGGAAGAGATTGTTCCTTAGCTTCAAATCCCAATAAGGAGGGAACTATGCCTGTATCCAAGAAAAAGCGTACCACATCGCAGAGCGTGCTTTCAAAGTCGGAACCATCTTCTCCCCTGCTGCCGGAGCAGCAAGCATTTCAGCAGCATCTGCGAGCCCTGGCTCAAAGCGCCGTGCGGATAGTCTTGGAATTGGTGATGCGCGAGGAGTTGGATGCGTTCATTGGAGCGGCCTGGGGTGAGTGCAGTCCCCAACGCAAAGGCTATCGCAATGGCTCCTACAACCGTGATCTGGCGACCTCGACCGGTCGGCTCGAGGAGATCAAAGTCCCCAGAGACCGGGAAGGTCAGTTCCACACGCAGGTCTTTGAACGCTACAGTCGCTACGAACCTCACGTCGCGGAGGGATTAACGCAGATGTTCGTGGCCGGAGTGAGTACCCACAAGGTGGGAGAAGTCGCCGAAACCCTGATGGGAGTGGCACCCAGTGCCAGCACGATCAGTCGGCTCAACCAGAGCCTGGCTCAACAATTTGACACGTGGCGTCAGCGTGCTCTGCAAACGCATTGGCGGGTTCTCTACCTCGATGGAGTCCATTTCAGTATTCGTCATGGGGACAAGGCCGATTCCACCATCATTTTAACCGCATTAGGCGTCGATCTGGCAGGAAACAAAGAGGTGTTAGCGCTGCGGGCCTGTGCAGAGGAGGACAAAGATGGATGGGCTTGCCTCCTGCAAGATCTGCGTTCACGAGGAGCAACCCAGATTGATCTGATCGTGACTGATGGACATGATGGGCTGCTTGCTGCTGTCTCGGAATTGTTTTCCTCCACGCCTCGTCAGCGTTGTCTGCTGCATAAACAACGCAATGTGTTGCATGCTATCCCCAGACGAGAGCGCGGTGAGGTTGCCGCCGAACTCGTTGGAATTTGGCAGCAACCCAGCAAACAGGAGGCAGTGGTTCAATTAGAGGCCTTCAAAGCCAAATATGGCAAACGCTATCCAGAAGCGGTGAGGAGCCTGGCTGAGGAGGAAGAGAAGACGTTGACGTTTTATGCGTTTCCGCAGACGATGCACCGGCACATTCAGACGACCAACGCCATTGAAAGTCTGTTCAGCAATGTCCGGCAGCGCACCGATCAGATTGATGTGTTCACGACAGAGACGAGTTGCTTAGCGATTGTCTGGGCCACGATCCAGGACATCCGCTTGCATACAATCTCGCTGTGATGAGGCTCGAGGGCTAAGAGCGGGAAGTCGAGCCAACAACCAACCAAAGAGGGGGTTCAGGAGGGGATGGTTTTTGCAAGCAGTCGTGTGTCGCACCAGGAAGACGAACAGCACGTTGCGCTTCTTGGTGATTCCCCAGAAATGCGAACTGTGATTGTTCTGTGTCAGGCCAGCGCCTCATTGTGATGGCAAGGTGAGATCTAGAGAGTATGCTTCTGCTGGAACATCCTGATCTTCCAGCAGGAAGTTGATGTTCAGCAGGTTTTCTCCACTCAAGGAGAAAAGGAAGAATGATCATGAAACATAAACTCATCCGCATCGTGCTGGTCGTCTTAGAGGTATTTGTCGCACTGGGTGCCGTCGCAGGAGGCATAGGTCTGCTGACAGGAGCGATTCCAGCCTCACTTGGAGGGCTGCAAGGCTCGCCATTCGTTGATTACACCGTTCCGGCCTTGTCATTGATGGTCATTGTAGGCGGCAGCATGCTCCTCGCCGCAGCAACCATCCTCAGCGGGCGCGAAATTGGTGTGCTGGCATCAGCTTTCGCCGGGCTAGTCATGATGATCTTCGAAATCGTGGAGGTAGCAGTCATTGACCGTACCGGTGGAAGCGAGCTGGTGGTGGCCGTGGTCCTGCAGGCTCTCTACTTCGCGCTCGGCCTGGCGATCTTTGTGCTGAGTTCTCGCCTCTGGCTGACCGAGTATCGGAATCACCACTTCCCAACCAGACATGTCAGTCACGCCTGAAGGCAAATGGGTAGGACGGGAGGGTGTCAACCAACCAACAAGGATGCCATCCCGAATGTAGTGGACAAGTGGAAGACCTCAAAAATGTGCTCTTGTATTATGAATAGCAAATAGTTATCACCATTGTATTACCCCTCTCATACTGGAGTTGTTGAGAGAAGAACATCTGTAGAGAGGCTTCTCTGTGCAGCATTCAGCACTCGTAAAGAAGTTCCTCAAAAAGAGGGAAAGTAAGGCTCAAAGGAGGGCATATAATGGCACTTCTCATCGTATTGCTCACGATCATTGTTCTGGATATGGCATCCCAACACTGGGGCGTTGTCAGTACTGACGGCATGAACAGCCTTGAATGGCTGCGCAGACAACGATGCCATACCAAATTTTGTGTAATGGTGCATAACAGAAAAGCCTGGAAGCCAGGTCTGGACTGTGTGTAACGCCTTCTCGCTGCACAACACTACACAACAATCGATATGGTATCTTTCATCATAATATATGAGGTATAATCTATTTAAATCCGTCGAAAGAGGTATTAAGGGATGAATATTCTACGTGACCCAGTATGGCAGTTTATCGGCGTTATAGTTGCTCTCGTTGGTATAATTGTGGGTCTTATTGCACTTGTCAATCCTATAATTGCTGGTATTGTTTTTTTCGTTGCTTTGATTGCCCTTTTACTATTATATCCAAAACTACGCCCAAGCAAGACAATTTTTTTTCGCCTTATTTCTGATACTATCGTTTTAAGAATCAGGAGTGAAAAAGTAGACAAAGGCGATTTACAGGTTTTATATAAAGGAGAAGAAGTGGAGGGAGATATACGTTTAGTTACCGTAAGATTATGGAATGCAAGTAGCGATCCCATTTTGCCTGATGAATACAAAGGCAATCTTATTAGATTGAACTTTGGTAAGGAGGCAAAAGTATTAAGTACGCAAGTCTCCGAGTCAAAACCAGCGACTATAAAAGAGGAAATCGATGAAAACAAATTAGTTCGATTCGATGCAGGCAAAGTGCTATTAAAACCGATCTGGTTGAATAAAGACAATTCTTTGACTCTGAAAATACTCCTTACAAACTTTCAAGGAGAAGTTAGTACTGATGAGACAAGAATAATAGTGGGTGGTTATGTACGTGACTGGAATAAGTCAGGTTACAATAAACTTAAAAAATTGATAGATCAAAATCTCAGTTTTATTATAGCGCTAATAAATGTAGGCATACCTACTATTCCTTTGATCATTGCATATATTATTGCTTCCAAGTATATGGATGTAAACACATATTTAAATAATAATGGAATAGTGATATTTCCTTTGATTGTATATTTGATACTTTCAACCATATTCCTCAATAGAATTATAAGTAAAAATATTAGGGAATGGATATCTCTACTATTTGAATAAATGATACTAGGGATGCCATACTAAATTTAGTGTAATGGCGCATATCATAAAAAAACCAGAGGGCAGGTCTGGACTGAGTTTAGCACCTTCTCGTTGTACATCGTTACACAACATTCCGTATGGCATCGATTTTGTCCGCAGTTGTCGTTTTCTGCACTTTCCTTTATGCTCAAACGCATTCAAAAGACGACGTCTAACGCTAAAAAACCACTCTACATAATTCAACTTGTCATAATAAGCGCTGAACTAAAGCAACCCGGGCTACCCATAATGTACTGTTCTAAGAACTCTGTGCATGATCAGGCAAGCTTTCGGGACTAGAAAGCAAAATCCGTTCCCTTTTGTGTATAAGAACTGGTAGTAAAGAAAATGAAACGCATATTAATTGACTTACTGTATACAACAGTTTATTATGCTTCTCAAAAATGGTAAATCCTATGAACGTTGTTGAGGGATGAAGACTGACGTGGAAAGGATAGTTGTCGATGGAGAGCAGAGTACAAACGAACGTTCTTGTAGTCTTTGCGAATCCAATAAATACAGGCAGACTCCGGTTAGATACAGAGGCACGTGAGATACAGCAATCTATTGAGCGAAGTAAATACCGCGACAACATAAACTTGGTCACACGTCAGGCGACGACGATCAAGGATTTTCGGAGGGTGTTACTCGAAGAGACATTCCAGATAATTCATGTCTCTGGACATGGAAGCAGAAACGGCTTGCTGCTTGCTAATGACCGGGGAGGACAATACGTTGTCGATCCACCCACTTTTATTGAGTTGTTTCAGCGCTACCCCTCCATTGAATGTGTGATTCTCAATGCTTGTTATTCGACGGTGCAAGGACGACTCCTCGCTTCCTCCATCCCATTTACTATTGCTATGGATACTCCTATTACCGATGACTTGGCAATCGCTTTTTCAAGCGGATTTTATGATGCGCTGGGTGCAGGACACCCGATTGATTTTGCGTTTGCAGAGGGTATCTTTAGCATCAAGTCTGAGGTATCTCCGTATGCCCGGCTTCCAAGGCTCATACGGAAAGGAGAAACCGTTTCAGCGACAAGTGATGAAGAAGAAAGCAGAGAATCCTCTGATAGAAATCATTTTAAGCAAGGGAAGTTTCTTGTGGCGTTTGCCATTGATCTGTCTGGCTCTATGGATCAGAGCATCCGAAACCGGACGGATGTGGATATGACCCGCCTCAAAAGTCTCGATCAATCGCTTGATGACTTAATTAAAAATGCTCGTGAGAGTCTTCAGGAAAGCAAAGCCAGGAATATAGAAACATCTCTTGATCTGTTTGCCTATGGCTTCGGGCTTCGTACCATTCCGGTGTGTGACTTATTCTCGTTGATAAAAGCAGGACGAGAGATTATAACTGATGCGGTTATCGACGAGTACACAGAAAACTACAAACGACACTACCAAGCTGAACATAAAGCGTATGAGGGGACAGGTGATCTTGCGAAGAGCTTGGGACTAGGGGGATTATGGGCAGTTGGGGAAGATTTCTTTAAGAGACAAGCAAGAGATAAGATTATCAGGCGTATCATCCGCGATAAGAGACCGCAGATTGAAGCACGGTTGAAAAGGATTGGCAGTACGACGCTCTCCTTTGAAGAAGTGGCCGAGAGGTGGGAATCAAGTCAGATCACGCTTAGTAATGTAAAAGAACTGATCCTCGGTAATACGCCGGTGGAAGAAGTACTGACGGCAATTACCAATCGCTTTGCTCGTGAGCTGCGAAAAAGAGATACACAGACGCAATCGATTCTGTTTCTCGTGTCAGACGGGAAATTCACTGAAGTTGACCCCCGACCTTTGGCGAAGAAGCTGCGAAATATGGGAGTGACGATTATTTCCTGCTTTATTAATGACGAAGATACTGCAAATCCACGGGTCCTATTGAATGCAGCAGATCCGCGTTGGGGACCAGAAGCTACATTGATGTTTGAACTCTCTTCACCAATGGGTGATCTCCCGGAAGTGCGCCGGTATTTGCTTGAGCATAATTGGACGATTTACCCGCATCCTAAGTTGTTCGTCCAACTGAACCACTCGGATGTGCTGCGAGAATTTATCCAGGTCACACTCAGTATCCTTGAAGATTCCGAAGCTGCACACACCTTGCCGAAAGGATGGTAGCCATGACTATGATGCCCGACTTACCTCTTTCCGAAGAAAAGCCATCTCGCACACTCCTTGGCGTATTAGTTGATGTGTCACATTCGATGAGTAATAATTGGCATAATAAAGACGGAAAAGAATTACCGCGCATAGAGGTGATAAGGGATACGCTGAATAGAAAATTAAAAGAAGAGCAAATGCGGAGAAGGACACAACAACATCATCTGGACAATATAGATATCTTTTGTTTGGGTATGGGCTTCAGATTTCCTATGTACATAGAGCATGACATACTCACGTGCGAACAAGAGCAGCCGCTAAAAAAGCAGGAAAAGACAATGCTAATCGATCTCATCTGCGATCTTCTGGCATTGTGCGAAATACTGCCAAGTGAAGAAAAGCTCGAAGACTTTAAAGAGCGCCTGAATCGGAAATGGCAGCAGTGTACCAAAGGTATTCTCGATCAATCGGTGATTGTTGAGGACGTGTATGCCGACCTCTCGGATTATGTACGCGCTGCTTTACATGACACGGCAATGCAGAAACTTCAGCGAAGTCTCAGGTACAAATTATCTCATCGCAAGCTTCCTCGTGCATTTGGATGGGCTTCCCGCCTTCTCGAAGAGTATGCAAAGTCTATGCAAGAGAAGATTACGACGACTGCACAAAGGGCAGCAAATCAATATACCGATGACATTTTCAGAAAAACAACTAATGACTTCAACAATAACGCAGAGAAATACGCGGCTATCATCCAGGGATATCTGGATACATTTGTCCAATCGTATACTGCCTCAACGCTCCAGGCCTTCACGCTAGGATTTACCCCGACTGAAATTGTCGATGATCTTGATGAGAAACAAGCGCTTTTACTTGCCGAGCGCATTTACGCAAAACTGGATGCTGAAGTGAGGAATCATATAGCGTTGACCATAAAATTGCATCAAGAGAAACTGCTGTCAGCAAAACGGAGCATTTCGGCCTCTCTTGATAAGAAAGAGTTGAACCGACTAACAAAACGCTTCGTCCAAAAGTATGGGTGGGATATTTTAAAACCACTCATTGAGCATACCGTCTATAATATGGTCTCACAGCATTTCGAGAGTCAAGCTAAAAAGAGCTTTCCCCATTGGATTCGCTTAGCATCTTCACGCGAGGTTGTGAGACCACTAACCGCAGTAGCAACTATGCTCCCAACTATCATTGAAGAACATATATACTCTGAAGAAGTCATGTTTGGCGCTACGCCTCTGCGGCAGGCCATAGATCGTGCCGCCATCCGCCTCATTGACGAGGCATACAAAGATCACAAAAAAGTGCTCCTTATCATTTCCGATGGAGAATTTCGAGAAGAGGCAGAGGTCATGGTATCTGCAAACCTTCTCAAAAGACGGGGAGTGACGATTATCTCATGCCTTATTCATGACAGAAATCTCCTGTCACGAATTGTCAAAGGTCCTGGAAAAGATTGGCCCTCCGGAGCGAAACGGATGATAGACTTAGCATCTGAGATCCCTGAACAAAATGGATTGCCCGATGACCCAGACCAAAGACGTCTTGCCCGCTCGTTAACCAGTAAGAAATTATGCTATCAGATAAACCGTTCAAAAATCCTTGATGCAGTGATAGACAACGTATTTGAGGAAAATCCTGCTTTGGGAAGTGATACGCCACAGATTGCGGGTCCGAAGAAGAGAAAGAAACGCAGTCCTGGTGTGAAGAATGCAGCAAACTGAACAGGCATTATCCTATTAAATTCCTGTTCTGGTTGGTAGGAAAGACCGAGTACGAAGGCATGTCTTCGTATATCATAATCAATCACCCTGCTAGAAAGAGAAATATATCATGGCCTGGCGACACATCACTTTTCGCGTAGTGACAGGGAATCCATTTGGACTCGACAAAACCCGTTACGGACGTTTCTATACTATGGAGGCGAGCCTGGATGAGGAGTTTACAACAGAACAGCTTATCCAGGTACTTGTAACAGAACAGTTTATTCACACATTAGATGCACTACATTTTGCTTTTCGGTTGGTACCGGTACGTCGCCGACCTCTTCACCCATCAGAGCGTACATCGCATCACGCAGACATAATAGGCCTTAATGAAGATATCCCGCAAGAACAATGGCAAGATCAGCAAGAACACTACCGGCGTTCTCCCAATCCTCCGCTTATGCTAGGGCGTAGGCTCAAAGATGAATATGCTGCACCGGTAGTGTTTGTAGAGGGAATCCGATGTGAATTCCTTCCTTTTTGGAAACAGCGCGTTCCAAATAAAGGCAGATGGGGCGATCCCATCGGCTGGTATAAGCCCCTCATCCTATCAGACAGCGAACAAGATAAGTTGAGACAGCGCTTCCAGGTACTCAGTTTCTCTCCCTCACTTGAAAATGAAAACGAGCCATTGAGTGAGAGCAATATACGGGGAGCTCCTATAGACCCTGTTGAGATTATTGCTATGCTAGGCAGTATCGCTTCGGTAGCACAGTTAATACTTATGGTTGCTGATATGTGGTCGAGAAAGGCGAAAGGGAAAGTAGCAAAGAAAGTGAAACAGGGGGAAATGCATACATGGGATGAGGTCAGGGAAATTCGAGTTATGATGAGTGACGGTACCTCTGTACAATTTGAGTCATGGCTGGCCGCGCCCGAGAAAATAACAAGCTTCGTCGAGACATTCCGTCTTCCGTCGCAATCACCCAAGCCTCTGTGGGTTTCGTTTTTCTTGAAAAACGGCACACATGTGCGGTTTGATGTTTCCGAGGCCACAGCCAATAACAACGAACTTGAGACATTCATCGACTACCTAAAATTATAGATGATACCTCATCCTTCAGTGAGATAGTTCGGATTCAAATACTCAGCAACCCCATCTAGATACCTGTAATATGATGTTCCAGGCACCTACAGCAGTGATTAGAAAAATTGTGCCATATATAGTCAAAGACAATCAGCCCACCCTATATGCTGATCAGGTCACCCATTCTGCCGACCCTGATGCGTGTTTTGAACAGGCTAGCACCATCGATTACCAACAAGGAGCATTGATGTGCGCCGTACCAACAAGACCACCCATGGGGTTGTCTATCTGATCACTACCCTTTACCCATTCTCGCTTCGTCGCCTCGGCTGTTTACGCTTGTGTACGGGCACTGCTATATTCAGAACCCGCTCCAGCTCCACTATATCTATGATTTCACCTTTGGGGAGAACCGCTATCGCTTGTGTACTGGAAATGCGCCGCAGTTGATGACCGCCTTGTGCACCGAGGCCACTGCTTCCAGTCGAGGTCTCTCGAAGGCATTTCTCCTATTACCCCGACAAAGCTTTCGCTCTCCTTCTGCCCCCAAAGGTTGCATAGCCTCTGCTTTTGAGAATTTACAAGCCCCGAAACAAACAGGCTATGCTATCCTGCAATTTGATAGCGTGAAACTGTTCAGAAAGACCCTTGTCTGATATACTACGGCCATGACAGCAGAAGAACGGATCAAGCAGCTGGAAGAGCAACTGAGCCAGGCGGTAGAGCAAATTGGCTTCTTGCAAGAACAATTGGCGGTTGCCTACAAGCGTATCGAGGAGTTGGAAAAGCAGAAAACGCCGCCAGCAGCCTTCGTCAAAGCGAATGTGAAAAAGCCGCCTGCCAGTCAAAAGAAGCCACGCAAGAAGCGTGATGCCCAGCATAATCATGGGCGGCGTCGGGAAACGCCAACGCACATCGTGGAGCATCGCATCAGCACCTGTGAGGAGTGCGGCAGTCGGCTGGGTGGGGTCAGCGTCGCGCGTCGGCGGCAAGTCATCGAGATCCCCCCGCCCCGCCAGTGGAGATCACGGAACATGTCGTGTATCATGGCTGGTGTAGCGCGTGCCAGAAGTGGCGAGAGGCACCGCTCGATGTGAGTGCCGAGGTGCTGGGGCAAGGTCGCTTGGGCGTGAAGATTACCAGCTTGATTGCCTATCTGCGCACAGTGCTGCGTGTCCCCGTGCGGCAGATCCAAGCCTATCTGGCGACGCTGCATGGCCTCAGGATCAGTGTTGGCGAGATTGCTGAATTGCTCCATCGGCTCAAAGAGAAGATGGAGCCAACGCTTACAGCGCTCAAAGCGACCATCCGAGGCAGCCCGGCGGTACAAGCTGATGAGACGGGCTGGCGAGAAGATGGCCTCAACGGCTACATCTGGAGTATGAGTACGCCTGCGGTGCGCTACTACGAGTATCATCACTCGCGTGGGCACGAGGTGGTCGAGGCCCTGTTGGGTCCAGATTTCCAGGGAGTGCTCGGCTCTGACTTCTACGCGGCCTACAATAGCCATCAGGGACTACATCAGCGCTGCTGGGTGCATTTCTTACGTGATGGACATGAGCTCAAAGAGCAGTTCGCTGACGATGCACTAGTGCAGGAGTGGTTCACGGCGGTCAAAGCGGTCTACGAGAAGGCCTGTGCCTACACTGGCCCTGAGCCCGACCTGCCGCCAGCCAGACAGGAGGCGACTCGCAGGCAGCACCAGCATGCCTTGGAGCAGGAGCTGTGGCAGCTCTGTGCGCCTTATGCCCACACCTCTTCGCCCTTGCAGACCCTCTGTAAACGGGTCGAACGCTTCTTACCCGAATTGTTCGTCTTTATCGCGCGACCAGAGGTGCCCTCAGACAACAATTTGGCGGAACGCAGTGTGCGGCCACTGGTCATTGCACGCAAGATCAGTGGCGGTTCTCGCAGCCCCGCCGGCTCCCAGACCCGCATGGCCCTCTTCAGTTGCTTCGGCACCTGGGTGGCTCAAGGACTCAATCCATTCCTGCAATGTCTGGCTTTGCTTTCTCAGCAAACTCATTAGGGTAAGAGTGAACACTTTCGATAGCTTACACACGTTGCATAGCTTGTGTTTTTCAGGTATACTCTTTTATTGGGAAATGGAAGTCCTCATAATAGGATTTGGAATTCATAGTTGTCCTCTTCTTGCTACTATCGAGTGCTTAGCTTATTCAGTGATATTGAGTTGGTAGCTCTTCCCTCTGGTTATATTGTCTGTCTCTTTCGTTGGTTCACTCGTTTTAGCTCAACCCTTATAGCACCTGATTCGGTATCATCTTGTAGATGTAGATAAGGAGAGAAGGAATCACCCTGACCTTCCTCCAGGGAAGGAAAATTTATGAGCCTGTCTAAAATTGCATCAGCGTCTCCTCTTGGATGGGGTCCAGAAGGAGCAAGAGAAGTATGAGACAGGAGAGCGGAGTAGGGATGCCCGCGTGGGAGAGCTCATCCCGCTCGCAGAGCCAGTCACAAGTCAACGAAAGCGTCCATTTTTCGTCAGGCCATCAGACACATCTATCATCCTGAGAGGAGAGAGACCATGACCTCAGTGCTCTTTGTCCATGGAACAGGGGTACGCACTTCTGATTATGAGCCTTCGTTCAAGCAAGTATCGCACGAATTACTTGCTAGGAGACCGGATCTCCAGGTTCTCCGCTGCCTGTGGGGGGACAAACTTGGATCCAGATTGCATGCTCATGGCGCCTCAATCCCTCTCTATGACACGACACGGAGCCTGCAAGCGGTCGAAGATGAAGATAGTGAGAGAGACCTCTGGAGCCTCCTTTACCAGGACCCGCTCTTCGAGTTGCGTTTGCTCTCACAGTTCAGAGGCGATACAATCGTTGGTACATCCGGGAGGGACATTGTGCTTGGGAGACTCTCTCCCGGTGACGAGTTGGACGATCAGGTGCGGAGTTTCGTCGTCTCACCCACTCTGCAGAGAAAACTCGATGAGATGGGCATCGCCCAGGTCTTTCCCGAGGCACGGGTAGTTGTAGTCAACTCTGCGCCCTACCAGAACGCCATTCGGACAGCACCGCAGACGTTGGGTGAGTATCGTGCCGCCATTGCCAGGACACTGGCGGCTCAATCAATTGCGCTATGCGAGCAGCATCAGCTCTTCGCCGCAAACCTCTGGAATGCTCCCTTGCGAGATGAGATTGTCACTCTCCTGCTCATCGCGTTCGGAGATACTGAGCGCTCCATCGCTGGCGATCTCGCGACCTTGGTCATCGCTCATCCCCTCACACTGTACCTGCGCCACTGGCGTGGCAAGACCACCGATGCAGCTTCCCTCTTCCCGGGTGATATCCTGCTCTACCAGGCACGAGGTGAACCTATCCGTCAGTTTATCCGTGAGCAGATAGAGCAGGCTGACCCGCCAGTGGTGTTGCTTGCGCACAGCTTAGGAGGTATTGTTTGTGTAGATCTGCTGAACCAACAGGAATCGATGCGACAACAGGTACATCTGCTGGTAACGGTTGGCTCCCAGACTCCCTTTCTCTATGAGATTGGGGCACTTCAAAGCCTCTCTCCCGACCAACCACTGCCGCCCGATTTCCCGTCGTGGCTCAACATCTATGACCTGAACGATTTCTTCAGCTACATCGGTGCCAGCGTCTTTCCTGATCGTGTACAGGATGTCCTGGTTGACAGCGGCCAACCGTTCCCTCAGGCCCATGGTGCCTACTGGATCAACCCGGCTACCTGGAACGCAATTATACCGAGGCTTCCATGAAGACAGATCACATTGCAGACCCGCGACGTACTTATGCTCTGGTCGTGGGCATTGAGAAGTACGCGCTCGGACCGGAGGCTGATCTGAACGGGCCGGCGCATGATGCCCGCAGATTCGCCGACTGGCTCTCAGCCCGAGGAGTCCCACAGGAAAACCTCGTGCTGCTCCTCTCACCCCTTGATGAGGGGAGGACATTGCTGGATCAGTGGCCTGGACCCTACAAGTGGCCAGCAACTCGTGAAAGTGTGGACTACACCATCCACCAGATGGTGGACCACTGGATGGGTGACCTCCTCTATATTTTCTGGGGTGGGCACGGTGTGATGACGGCGGACAGGAGGCGGAGATTGTTCTATGCGGACACCACTCCTATAGACTGGCACCACCTGGTTCTCGATTCGTTACTCATCCACCTGAGCTCCCACTATCTCTCTGGCTTGCAGCAACAGATTTGCCTTGTCGACGCTTGTGCCAACTACCAGAGGCGATTTTCCCAGGAACAGTTAGGGGAGGGAGATACCTTTCTGCCAGGAGAGCCCCTCGCAGATCCTGAGCAATTCGTGCTCCTCTCTACCCGAGAAGGAGAGGTCGCAAAGAACCGCTCCCAGGAACAGACGGGATACTTCACCCAGATCGTGCTGGAGGAACTCGCACGGGAACCGGAGACCCTTTGGCCACCGGATATGGAGGGAATCGCTGAAAGGGTGAAGAAGCGCTTCGAGACCCTGCGAAGGGAAAAGGTGATCAAACAAACACCAGTCTCCATTCAGTACCAAACGTGGGATAGGACGAAACGCTCATCCATCCAGATCAGACAACAAACAACTGAGGCGCTCCATCGAGGGGTGTTCATCGCTGCCTCCACACTTGACCAGGCGTTTGTGCTCCGGCTGAGGAGTGCCCTTGAAGCACAAGGTATTTCTCTTTGGAGCCAGGACGCGTCGATACCGGACACTCCCGAGAATGAAGAAGTTCTCCGTCAGGCCATTCGTATGGCATCGGCAGTTCTGCTCATCGCCTCGCCGGATGCCTGCCACTCTCGCACCATCAAAGCGTCCCTGCGGCTCTCCGTCACATACCAACAACAGGTCATCGTCCTGTGGGCCAGGGGCACAGCCTGGGAGACCTCTATTCCAGAGGGATGGAGCAAGAGGGAGTATATTGATGCACGCGAGACATCCTACGAGATGGCACTCCAGGAGGCAGTAGCTCGCTTGAAACGATCGACCTCCGTCTCTGCCCCACTGCTCTTGGAGACTGATATTGAGCCACGCAATCCTTATAAGGGGCTGCGGGCGTTCCGGCGCGAAGATGCCCGTGACTTCTTTGGGCGTGATGCACCGGTCCAAGAGCTAGTAGAAGCACTTGGAGAGTCACTCGTCACAGAACAGCGAAGCAAAGCTGGTTCGCGACTCCTCGCAGTGATTGGACCAAGTGGCTCAGGCAAGTCGAGTGTGGTCATGGCAGGGCTGATCCCGTCTCTCCAGGGTGGGGCACTTGACGGAAGCCAGGAGTGGATTTACCTGGAGCCGTTGGGGCCTGGAAGCCATCCACTGGAAGCCCTGGCGTTAACGCTCTCACATCAGTTGCCAGAGAGAAGCCTTGTGTCGCTGCGTGAGGACCTGGCGGCCGATTCGGCCCGTGGCCTCCACCTGCTGGCAGACCGCATTGCAAAGCGGTCAGGGACACACGTCGTGCTCTTCGTTGATCAGTTTGAAGAACTCTTTACGCAGACAATCACTGAGGGAGAACGGCAGCAGTTCATTGATCTGCTTGTGGCTGCCATCACAGAACCCCGGGGACCGCTCATCGTGCTCCTGGCATTGCGAGCTGATTTCTATGATCGGCCCATACACTACTCGGAACTGGCACGACTCATAAAAAAGTGTCAGCATCTGGTCATCCCAATGGAAGTGCAAGACCTTCGAGTAGTGATTGAACAGCCAGCAATGCTCCCAGAGGTGCAAATGATTTTTGAGGACACCCTGGTTGGCGATTTGCTCTTCGAGGTGCAGGGACAGGCGGGAGCCTTGCCACTTTTGCAGTTCACTCTGGAGCAGTTGTTCGAACGGCGCAGCGGACACCGATTGACGCTCCAGGCCTATCACGAGATCGGCGGGGTGAAAGGCGCCTTGGCAAAGCAAGCCGAGTCCACCTATGCTTCGTTGCCTTCAGAGGAGTATCGCAAACTGACGCGTTCCTTGTTCTTGCGCCTGATCGACGCTGGATTGACAGAGCAAGACACCACACGTCGTCGTGCCTCCCTGGCGGAATTCTCGCTACCCGATCCGAAGCAGACGAACCTCATGCGAGAGTCCGCCGATGCCTTCGTTATGAGCCGTCTCCTGACTACGAATGAGGTTGCCGGGAAGACTACGATTGAGGTGAGCCATGAGGCCCTCATCCGCGAATGGCCGCGTCTTGCAGAGTGGCTCCACGAAGCACGCGAAGACATCATCCTTCAACAGGCTATCAGCTCGGATGCAGCGGATTGGGTACGGCGCGGAAAACCTGCGGATCGAGTGTATCGGGGCGCACAACTCATCGAAGCGCAGGCGTGGGCAGAACGCAACATGCCGAGTACAGAGGAGATAGCTTTTCTCCAGGCTGGCATCGCAGAGCGTCAGTACCAGGAGGAAGCAGCACTGAACCAAAAGGAACGGGAACTGAACTTACAGCACGGGGTCGTGAGTCGGCAACGTATTCTCATCACTGCTCTTTCTATCTTTTCTGTGATAGTGATCGTGTTAGCCTCTGTGGCTGGCCTAAATTTTCTGCGAGCTGAAATGGAGGCACAAATTGCCCGCTCGGATGCTTTGGTGGCGAATGCAAGCTCCTCTTTGACAAAAAATCAGCTTGATCTAGCATTGCTCTTAAGTGTCAAGGCCACACAGACTGCTAATACCCCTGAGTCACGCGATGGTCTTCTGAGTGCTCTGGAGCGGAGTCCTCAAATCGTCACGATGCTACGTAGTGGATCCCCTCTTCCGCTGCTTACTCTCACGTTCGGTTCCGACGACCGTACGTTGGTCTCCTCCGACGGCTCCAGTGTCTACATTTGGAACGCGCAAACGAAACAAGATCGCCTACTTCATCTCGATGATCAGCTTCACTTCGGAGGTGTAGCCCTGAGCTCGGACAATCGAACGCTAGCCACTTCAAATGGCGATGGTGTATGGCTATGGGATATCCGAACAGATGCAAAGCTAACCAAATTGGAGGGGAGGATGAATACCAATGCACCTGCAACCCTTGAACCACACACAGCTATCACCTTTAGCTCAGATGGGAAGTTAGTAGCATCTGGTCGATGCATTCGGTATTCCTCTAGTGAGAGGACCCCTCGTTGTATTAAGACACCAATCTCTGTATGGAACATTTCATCGAAGTTACCTCACCTTGTTGGCTCATTTGTTGTTCCCGCCGATGTAAAGAATATTGCTTTCAGCCCAGATGGCAAGACCTTAACCTTAGCAGTTAGTAGTGATAGGGGTGTTCAAGTCTGGAGCACGAAAACGAATCATGCTTCTCCACTCACCAATAATACTGGTGCGAACAGCGTTGCTTTCAGCCCAGATGGCAGGCTCTTAGCGTCGGGCAATGAGGACGGAACTGTAGAGTTATGGAAAGTGGTGTCTGGACAACTCGATGGCCCTCCAGTTGGACTTCGAGGGCACACAGGCCAGATTACCGGCGTTGCTTTCAGCCGAAATAGCGATTTCCTGGCATCTAGTAGTACAGATCAGACCGTGCGGTTATGGATGCTGCCATCTGGACAACTTAGAGCTGTGCTTACCGGTGATGCACAGAAAAAATGGTGCATTGCCTTTAGTTCAAATGGCAAAACCCTGGCCTCTGGCAGCGAGGACGGCACTATTCTTCTCTGGAATATCGACAACCAGAGCACTTTTAGCCAGCCACTTGCGAACATTGGGGGGTTGAGTAGTCCTGTGTTCAGCACTGATGGAACCATGATATTCACAGGAAGCGCGAACGGAAAGATCTTTCTGCAAAAAGTGAAGACTGAGAAGAATGGACAACTTGTCAAAACTTTCGACACGACAGGCTACCCCACACTCTCACTAGCAGGCAAGTTGCATCAGAATCCCCTCGCTATTTTAAGCCTCGCCCTCAGCAGAACGGGAAGCATATTGGCTTCTGGAAGGCTCGACGGTACCATCATCCTTTGGGACCCCGAGACAGGAAAGATTCGGGCACTTTTTGGCAAGGCGAATCCCCTCTACAAGATTGTGTTGAGTTCAGACGGCCAGATATTGGCTGCCAGTAGCGAGGGAGATACAATCACACTCTGGAACGCGACCAGAGGAACCATGCTTTATACCCTTCCTTACTCCACGAATAAGCCCTCTAGCAAACTTCCCATCGCCCTCAGCCCCGATGGGAAAGTTCTGGCGGTAGGCGGCTGCGGCGAGATGAAGACGGATGGAAGCTGTGGGCAAGGGCAAGTGCAGTTATGGGACGTGACAACTGGCAAAGTCAAAGGTCAACCTCTGCTGGGACACACATCGGCTGTTCAAGATGTAGCATTCAGTCCAGACGGACACACGCTGGTATCGAGTAGTCGAGATGCTGTCATACTTTGGCAACTGACAACAAGGAAACCTGCAGACCAAGTGCTCCCTATCCCAACCGACCCCTCCACTTACTACAATAATATCTTGTTTAGTCCAGATGGGCAGATGTTAGCATTAGCCAGTGCCTTTGGTTCGCCATTTAGCTTCGTTCTATGGGACTTGGCACAAAACCAGCTTTTCGCTCATCCAATCCACCAGGAAGGCACAGCTTCCCTAGGCATTATCGCCTTCAACCCAAACGGAGAACAGCTTGTATCTGTATCAGTGCTTACAAACGCGCCCAACAGCGGCATCTTTACCCTCTGGGATATCAGCATCAAGTTGTGGCAAGAACACGCATGCTCCATTGCCAATCGCAACCTGACTCAGGGTGAGTTCAGCTACGAGCCAAATGACAAGGTATGTCCCAAGCTTGTCACATGACGTTGTTCCCTGACATCAGGGAACAACACAGTGCAGTGTGTATCACTAGTAGACTCAACACTGTAGCGCGTCGTTTAAGTTGTTCTCAACCAATTCTGGAGGTACTTATGTCAATATCAAACGTAAACGCAATGCCACAATCCTGCGAGGACGAGATAGATGTAACTTGGAACAACGACGGTCGAGCTGTCTTTATGGCTGTGGACCGGGTAATGGTCAACGCGGTCCACAGACCTACTAACAATGTCCGGACTCGCATCCCTATCAGAGGTTTCAGGCAACCATTGCGAGACACCACTGTAGTTTCTGGAAACACCTACCAGTACTTCGTGTTTAACTGGGACGGTAATAGGAGGCCGATAAATCCTCCTGGTCTATCGAATTCGGCACTTGCAGGAATATGCCTATTCTTGACAAGCACCGCCTTTATCCAGAAGTACCCAGCCATCTTCGAGCTGTTGGTCCCGCGAGGAGCCGTTATCAACGACTACACTCACGAAGAGGGATCCATACTCAAAGGTCTTTGGAAGCACGTTCATCAACTCAAGCCTCCCAACAATAATGCTGTGATACAGGCCAAGGCCGTCAATCTCGTTCAAAGCATTTCTGGGAAGCTTGAGGCAGTCTCTCGAGAAACGCCACCAGCGGGCGCAGGCAGTGATTACCTAGTCGCCTACGAGTTCGATGCAGCAGGCGACGCGGACTGGAAGGGACCTATCAACCTCGTTGCAGATGACGGACCGATCGATCAGGTGACTGGCTCTACAGCCATTATTCAAAGCACCTACGATAAGCAAGGCAAATTTGAGTTATTAGTACCCAGAGGAGCCGTTATCGATCACTACATACACGAACAGGGAACATTCCTGGCAGGGCAGTGGACGCATGTTCACACACTTAAAGCCCCTGAAGATGATGTACAAATCACCGCCGTTGCGCTCACGCAAACCGCTTTGGGGATCCTTCTGGGGGTCGCTCGTATATCACCTCCACAGGGTAAAGGAAGTGATTACCTAGTCGCCTACGAGTTCGATGCAGCAGGTGACGCGGACTGGAAGGGACCCATCAACCTCGTTGCAGATGACGGGCCGATCGATCAGGTGACTGGCTCTACGGCCATTATCCAGAATAAGCAAGGCAAATTTGAGTTGTTGGTACCCAGAGGAGCTGTTATCGATCAGTACACCCACGAGGACGGGACACTACTAGAAGGCCTATGGAAGCACGTTCATACGCTCAAATCCCCCGAAAATATACAAGTCCGAGCCAACTGGCTCATCCAAAGCATTTCAGGGAAGTTTGTAGCAGTTGCTCGCGTATCTCCTCCACCAGGTAGTGGGAATGATTTCCTGATTGGCTACGAGCTCGACCCAGCATCTGATTTTGGCTGGCAAGGACCCGTGAAACTCGTTGCAGATGACGGGCCTATACTGATAGGTGGTAATCCCTAACAAGGTGTAACAGCTCAGCCTCAGGACACCCGCAAGGGACAATACATTTCAAATAAGAGGAAAGGAGAGCAAGAGAAGACAAAAGGGAAGCCTTTCTGACGTACTGCAGAGAGAGTAAGTCCATGCAGCAGGCAGAAAGGAAGAACCCGGTATGTATAGAGTAGCGTACCTGGAGCAAAGTGACAAGATAAGCGAGCAGGTGCGTCTGAGTATGTTCGAGACCGTCTATGCACCGGAGTTGCTGCAGGATTGTGCCCACCAGAGCCCGACGCGCCAGCAGAAACGACTGCGCTGAGCGTGCTGTGGTTTATGTTGGCGATGGTGCTGTGGAGCCGTAGCGCGCAAGGGCGAGTGTGGGATAAATTGACGCATTTGCTCCAAGATCGGGTTGCTGGGTCGCCGCAAGAGCTGGCGGGGCCTCGGCGCTCTCGTATCAGCGCGAGCTGCTGAGAGTCGAACCGGTCAAGCAGTTGTTTGAGCAAGGCACGCATGTGTTGTGTGAGAAGCAGACGCCGGGGGCGTAGTATCGGGGCCATCGGCTGATGGCGTTGGATGGCAGCCTGTTCAATCTGCCTGATTACCCAGGCCAACGAACAAGCCTTTGGGCGCAGCAGCAATCAGTATGGCAAGGGGGCTTATCCACAGGCGCGGGCGGTGTTCCTGACGGAATGTGGCAGCCATGCCACGGTCGGGCTGCATATCGGCAGATATGACGAGGCCGAACTGCATGGAGCCAATGAGCTTTTGCCGCAGCTGTCGCGAGGCATGCTTCTGATGCACGATGCCAACTTCTTTGGCGGAGCCTATCTGGAAGCGCTCAATGCCAAGGGGGTCTTGGCGCTGTTCGCCCTGCCGAGCACGATAGCGGTCCAGCGCCGACGCAATTTGCCCGATGGCAGTTACCTGGCGCTGCTTAAGCCCAACGCGCGGGCGGTCTATCCCATGCAGAAGCCGGTGTGGGTGCGCGTCATCAAGTATCAGATCACCGATGAGCGCCTGGGCGAACCGAGGCAGGTGTATCGCTTAGCCACCACCTGGCTCAACCCGCGCACTGCCCCGGCCAAGGAGTTGATCGTGCTCTATCATGAGCGCTGAGAGATCGAGATCGAGGTGGACGAGATCAAAACGCACCTGCGCGTGCAGCAGAAGGTGTTGCGGTCTCACACCCCCGAGGGCATACGGCAGGAGATCTACGCGCTGTTCGTGGTGCATTTTGCCATCCGCGCCCTGATATATCGCTCCGCGCTGCAGGCTGATCTGGACCAGGATCGCTTGAGTTTCACCGAAGCCGTCTTTCAAATCTGCGAAGCGGTGGCCGATGAGCGGGTTGAAGAGCCGCCAGCTCTGCGGCAGTGGCGCGCCCAGCGACTGTGTCAGCGCTTGCGACGCAACCTGTTATCCCAGCGGCGTTTACGTATCAACTGCCGGGAGATCAAGCAAGTCTACTACAAGTACAAACCCAAGAAGCGTCAGGTCCCTCAGCCTGAACCGTTTCAGCCAGGAGAGCGCTTTGAGGATTTTGTGATTGTGCTGGTTCGACCGCATGGCTCCAAACAGTTGGCGGAGGCGATCCCGGTGGGCCTTATTTGAAATGTATTGCCCGCAAGGGATGCCATTCATAGGCGCGGACCATAGAAACAAGGGGAAGCGTCAGGACAAGGCCCAGTGTGGACACACGTCTTGCGGTATACTGACAGGCATTCAGGATATCTTCATGAGGAGTGAGATATGAACTGCTCACACTATGCATCCCCTGCCACCAAGCAACTGCGGAAGACTACCAGGCCTGGCTATTGGACGTTTCAGTGCTCGAACTGCCAACGCACCTTCAATGAACGGTCCGGCTCTCCCTTCAACTTTCTGGAATATCTCACCGACGGACGATCGCGCAGCAGTTGCATGTCAGTCAGAATATGGATCATCGCGCTGTTACCGCCGAAACATTCCCGGAGCGCGCTGCGACCGGCAAGCGTCCGTACAAACTCGATCCCTATCTTCCGTACTTGCGTCAGTGCTGAGAGCAGGGCTATCACAACGGACTCCAGCTCGCACGCGAATGTCGGATCCAAGGATTTACCGGCTCATCATCGCTGGTCGGTCATCACATTGGGGACTGGCACACGAACGTACCTGCGCTGAAGGCACGTGTGCTTGGCAAGAAACGACAGGCGGCTCCGCCTACCAGACGCCGGCTGTCCACCCAGTAAGCGTCCTGGTTGTTCGTCAAAGACCAGGAGCAGCTCACGTTAGAACAGCTGGCGCTTCTTTAGCGCATTTGCCAGGCTAATGCCGATCTGCGGGAGCTGTATCAACTCGGGCAAGACTTTGTGAAGATGGTCAGGCAGCGACAGCACGGCAACTGGACGGCTGGCCTGCCCAGGCTCAAAAGAGTTCCTCTGTCGAACTCCAAGGTTTTGCTTCTGGCATCAGGCGGGATTACAACGTCGTCAAAGCGGCAATGTCCCTTCTCCAGGGGCAGGTGGAAGGACAGATTACGCGCCTGAAATTTCTGAAGAGGCAGATGTAAGGTCGGGCTTGCCTCGATCTGCTCCGCTTACACGTCCTCTCCACCGCTTGATTCAGGCACTACACAAAATATGCATGAGCCACTTTTTTCTCTTGCAAAAAACAGACTCCTACAATTAACCTCTTTAATTGCTACATCGGGCTTACATCCCCAAGGAAGATTATTTTACTTTTCATCCACTTTATGTCGTATAATCTAAAAAGGGCGGCGCAGTAGATGCCTGTAACACCCCATTCGAGGCACTTCCTTCTTTTTGCTACACGATACGTGGTAATTACCCACAAATCCTCGAGTCTGCTTTCTCGGCAACTATATCGATACTATGCGATAATCTCCACAATATCGCCATCTTGCACAGGATGGTCGCGCCCAACCTGCTGATCATCAAAGCTTGCCGATGGACCCCAGATGCGGGCACCACGACAGGTTGCTCCCAACTCCTTATGTACTTTCGTGGCAACATCGATGATGGTTGCTCCTGGCTCCATGGCCAGTGGTTCCTCGTCCACTTGTTTGTTGTGGCGCAGGTAGACGCGGATCAAACCCGTGAGCTTCCACACGGCTTCTTTGAATGCAACCAGGCTCTCGTCATCAAGGATGGAGACCCCGACGACGGGAAGATCGGGAACGGCTGCTTGCAAGGCTGCGAGATCTCCCTCGTTGGCCTCATCCATCTTGGTGGCGGCGAGCAGCGATGGCAGGTCGATACCTGCGAGCGCAACTTCGTTTCGTACATCTTGCAGTACGTCATAGGGCCCGCCTACATCCAGGCAGTAGACGATGGCATCGGCACCGCGCAGGACACCCAGGAGAGCACGACCTCCGCCGCGACCCTCGGCGGCACCAGAGATGAACCCTGGAATCTCTACAAGCTGGACGAGTACTCCGCCGATGCGCGTGAGTGCGGCAACCGGTCGCAGAGTAGTGAAGGCGTAGTCGCCGATCTTGATCTGAACATGCGATAAGGCATGGAGCAGTGACGATTTACCTGCATTGGGTGCGCCTACGAGTGCCACCTGGGCTACGCCTTCACGACGGACTGCAACGGAATCTCGTTGTAGCGCATGAGAGCGCTTATGGGTCTCTTCAATTTGCTCGAGGACCCATTTACGTATACTTGCATAAGGACCGTTGCGATAGCCAGGGAGTTCCTGGAGAATAGCGCGCAATTCGTGCACACGTTCCGAGCCTTCTTTGCCGATGAGGCGGCGTTTAATCAGTTGCATGTGGGTTCGATGGGGCATAGGCATACCAAAACACTCCTTGATGATGTAGAGGGACAGAGCAGGAGGGTACGCCAATCGAGTGGCCCAGGAGATGAGGGCAAGCTGATAGGTGCCCTATCCGAGCCGAGGAGAGGTGCGTCCGCCCCGCTGCTTACACACGACGCTTGAACGTGTAAGCAGCGGATTAGCCGTTTTTCTTATAAACCGTGAGGCGCCAGGCGCTGATGCGAGAAATGCCCATATGTACTGGTTTCCTTACCTAAAAAAGCGTTAGAGCAGTGGTTTTTAATACGCTACCACTCTATCATAGGGAACGTGGCATCTGCAAGAGTATAACTCCTGTCACTTCTGGATAAGCACCAAACTATATGTGGTCTATGCTTCCTCTCCACCCTCTTGAAAAAGCCACGTCTACCAGAGACGAATGAAGAGAAGCATTGCTTGCCGGTGCAAGCATTTGAGGCATGGTATTTGTTCGCTTAACGACTCCTGGGTTTTATGCCTGCATGCCTGTAACGGCCAGTTATCGGCACTGAGAGGTTATTCTCCCCAAACCTCGGAGATTTTATCTTTGATCTTTTGCTCAAAAATCTCGTTAGTACCCTTAATAAAAATCGTTCGCTATGGCATCAACTTAGCGTGTTTTCCCGATGACATAACAGTTCAGCGAGTAGAGCGGCAAATTGCTCGCCAGAATGAACAACAGTAGCTCTTTTCGTTTCGACCAGGCGGGAGTATAATACCTCCGACTTCTTTAACTACTACAAAAGCTTTTGTTCTGCATGAGGAAAATTATGGTAGAGTTACCTGAGTTGAACGAGGATCAGCGACTTTACTTGAAGACGATCTTTGACTACTTTCATGTTGAAGGAAAATGGCCCACATACCTATGGGTGGAGAACACTTTTCTTCACACGCATCCAGAAAAACGATTAGAATTTGATATGGCAGAGATGGGTAAAAGTCTTCCTGATAATTTTGCTACTGGGTTTAGTTTTAATCATCAGTACGGACAGGAAGCTGCTTTTATAGCTCCTGTCCTATACTACTTCCCTGAAGCAAAAGAAGAAATTGATGATTTTATCCGAGTGATAGGTTTTTGTGTTGAAAAGATCAACACTTCTGTTGAAGAGAGACCTGAAATTTCAAGTGAAGACCTGAGCAGCCAGCTACATATGCAGCCGTTGGCTATTCGTAAAACGGGCTTATTGCTCCTATCCGAACCTGATATTTCTGACGGCTCTAGTTATAACGAGGATTGGTGGCGAATTAATCTTAAAAGAGGAAAGTATGGTGTAAGACGCTTTGAGGGAGTAGAAACTTTTGAGCAGTACCTAGAAAAGCGAAGTGCATTAACGCGCTACTTTTCAGGTAATGTTGCTGTGCAACCAGTATATAGCGAACCTGTCAATGCTGTACCTGCTCTAAGCGTGGGCATGACAACCACTCAATATCACAATGTAATTGTGCAGGGGGATCAATACAAGATGCCATCCCGAATGTTGTGTAGCGGTGTAGAGCAAGAAAGCATGGAAACGTGCTTGGCTAACGTATGCGCCTGAACAGACAGGAAACCATCAAACTGCCCGTGAAGTCAGCAGCGTG